>ERZ857998.3950-NODE-3950-length-11334-cov-8.744304_pt1 | contig 11334 bp, 9 predicted proteins | sample MGYA00519954_ERZ857998 | MGnify/ENA primary metagenome ERZ857998 (study PRJEB31778, sample SAMEA3449424) | human gut metagenome | biome: human gut; feature: human-associated habitat; material: faeces | place: United Kingdom | collected 2010/2012 ...
TTTTCTTTTTGTCCATCATATCCTGCACCTCATAAAACAGGTCATCGCTGATGATTCGGGGCAGTCCGTCCGGCACCTCAATCCCACGGTAGGTGTAAACCCCAATATAACGCTTGTTGCGGAGAATTCGGTTGATACTGTTTTTGTTGAACTCGTTGCCATAGGAGGTCTTGATATGGTTTGCATTGAGGTATCGGATAATGTCAGCCATGGACTGTCCGCTGGCGTACATCTCAAAGATTTTCCGTACAACGGGAGCGGTGTCCGGGTCAAGCTGGAAGTGCTTTTCATTGTCTGCGCAAAAGCCCAGCGCCACATTTCCGCCTGTGGACAGGCACTTTTCGGCGTTGATATTCATGCCCCGGCGAATCTTCTGTGAGAGTTCGACACTATAATACTCTGCCATGCCCTCCAGTACGGCCTCCATCAGCACACCGGAGGCGTCATCGGAGATGTTTTCACGGGCGGACAGCACACGAATACCGTTCTTTTTGAGCTTGGCTTTGTAGGTGGCGCTGTCGTAGCGGTTGCGGGCAAAGCGGTCAAGCTGATAGACCAATACCGCCTGAAAGAATTTCTTGTCCCCGTCTGCAATCATCCGCAGAAATTCCGGGCGGTGGTCTGTCGTGCCGGAAATGGCCCGGTCAATGTATTCGCCCACAACGGTATAGCCGTTGCGCCGTGCGTACTCATAGCACTCTTTCAGCTGGCCCTCAATGCTCTGCTCAGTCTGGCGGTCAGAAGAGTATCGGGCATAGATAACAATGTTTATTTTTTCCACCCCTTCTTCTTATTGACCTCTAGCAGATATTGGCCAAACTTATCAAAGTTCTCTGGTGTAGGCTCCTTTTTAATCTTGTCCATATAAGTATTACATTCACTAATGACCTGATTATAAAATTCATATCCCGCTCCACACCAAAGTTCTACATCTGGATTTCTCGCAGCCCTTCGAATCAGAGCGTTTTTTTCGTTTCTAAAAAACTGAATGGTTTGCCGAACGGTTTCTTCACAGGTTTTGGGGGTACTACGCTTTTGTGAAAAGCGATTTTGATACAGGCTTATCCGCCCACAGTACAGTTGCTTGTAGTTGGTAGTAACAAAATTGTTTCCGCAGTGGCGGCAGACCGCCATTTTAAAGCCATTGAGGGCATAGTAGTGCATGATAGCTACCACCATATCCAGCGCTGTCTGGCAAGCGTATTCAATCCAGTGGTCCGATTGAGCTACTTCCGAATACTTGGTAATGGGGATGTTATAGGAAATTGCTCCACTATTATCATTTTCTTCGCTCCGATACATATTTACATCCAGTTTTGCTTCATATTTACGGGCCAAGCGCCAAATTTCTTCAGCCCTTTTGTAAGGCTGTCTGCGAGATTCTTTCAATATTGGTTCTGCTTCGTTTAAAAATAGAAATGACTTCCGTACATTATCATACCGAAGTTCCATCCAAGTAGCGTCATAGAGAAAATCTGCACAGCCGAACAAGCACCCAAAAACATGATTCTGTAAATCGAAATAGGTCTTGGGCCGACCTCGTTTTCCTTGCCCTGTTCTCCTGATTTTCTTGTAGTCGCTAATTACATCATAAATGTTGAATGCTTGGCGACGGCCCTGGTCTGCTGTTTGCAGTTCTGCACTTAATTGCCCCTTTTCTTTGACAATAATCAACTTGTAATCCATGCTTTGCCCTCCTCAAATATTTCCTTTCAACTGCAATTATATTCTTGAAACACTTATAGGTCAAGGATTTTATTCCATGATAAAATACCGCCATACAGTTCTCCGGCAAGGTGGTGATATGAGTGACACAGGCAGATTTATATATCAGCGAAAAGCAAGCCCGCATTTTTGCACGGGCGATTTATAAAAATGTGTCTGCGTACATTCAGACTCACCAAAAAGAATATGAACAATTTTTGCTGGAGCAGAAAGGTGTGGATGAGTATGAAGAGAATCAAAGTACATATAGACCCAAGAGGGTATGATGAAAAACCCACGGGCAAAGAGATTGGAGGTATTAAGACCAGACTGCAAAAAAGCGCCAGCCCTTCCCTTGTTACGCTGGAAGAACTGGTGCAGAAAATTGAAACAGGCCACTCCATCAGCCCCGGAATCATGGGCGGTATGTCCGCAAAGGACTGGCAGGAACAGCAGTTGTTTCTGGTCGATATTGATAATGAGGAGGATGGGCCGATACTCCGTATCAAAGACGCAAGAGCCATTTGCCACGACAACGGTCTGCCCCTTGCTTTCTACTACCAGACTTTCAGTCACACAAAAGAACACCCCAAATTTCGGCTGGCCTTTGTAATGGACAAGCCTGTTACCGATGAAGGTATGCGAAAGAGTATCATAGAAACACTGGTCAATTTGTTCCCTCAGAGCGACAAGAGCTGCGTGAACGCCGACCGTATTTTCCACGGTACGAATAAAAGAGCAAAACTCCTCAACAGAAATGGGCGTATTTCGTGCGAGAACATCGAGGCTGACTCTTTTCCTACCCGCCCGGAGGAACACCGTAGCGGCCATTCTTGCCACACGAGCGGGCGTTCTGATCCCGAACTGGACGAGCTTGTGAAGAATTTTGATTTGTTCGGGTATCTGCAGGAACGCAACGGCGATTTTCGCCGCACCAGTAAAGGCGTGGTATTTGACAACTGTGAAATCTGCGGTCACCACGATAATCTGATGTATGTGGAGGAAACAAATACCTTCTGTTGCCGCTCCCAAGATAAGGGCGGGAGCATTATAGACTATCTGATTTATGTAGAGGGGTTGACAAAAGCGCAGGCCATTCACAAGCTGAAATACGAATTGTGTGGGCCTAAATGGAAAATGCCGACACCACTAGATGATATTGAATTACCCTCATTCCCCGCAGAGGCATTGCCAGCTCCGTTGGACTCATGGGTTATGGCTGTTGCCGAAAGCACACAAACCCCTGTTGACATGGCCGCTGTTTGTTCCCTTGCGGTACTTTCCTGCGCACTCCAAGGAAAATTCAAGGTGTTCCAAAATAGAAGCCATAGTGAACCGCTTAGGGCTTGTTTGAAAAAAGGTGGAGATAGTGCTAAAGCAACAAAATAGCGATGGAGGCAAGATACACAAAGGCCAGGAAGGAAGCATCCGACTTGTCAAATCTGGTGGCGATTCTGCGAAACCACTTGATTTTCTGGAAAAAACACTCCACCAGATGGCGCTCCTTATACAGGTGCCAGTCAACCGGCCAAGGATCGGAAACGTTGCTTTGCGGCGGGATCACATAACTGGCCCCGTGCGCTGAGATATATTCCCGCATTGCCCGAGCACCATATGCCCGGTCTGCCAGTACGGCACTCCCTCTGATCCTGACTTTTTCCAATAGTTCAACAGCGTGAACCGAATCGTGGTCATTTCCAGCGGAGAGAAGGAACTCCACTGGGTTTCCCAAACCGTCCACGACCGCGTGGAGTTTTGTGTTCCACCCACCTCTGGTACGGCCAACCGCCTTATCTGCTGTTTTTTCCCGCCATTGGCGCTTTCATGTACCTTTACGCAAGTGGAGTCTACGCTCAGATTCTCCATGTCCGCGTCCCCGGACAGCGCGTGAAATACCGCCTCCAGTGTGCCGTCATCCCGCCACTTGGAGAATCGCGCGTACACAGACTGCCAGGGGCCATAGGCCGCCGGCAGCTCACGCCACTGAGCACCGCTCCGGACAATCCAGAGCATTCCGTTGAGCATGGTCCGGTTACCCTTCCGGGGACGGCCCCGCTTCCCCGTTTCTTCCGGTGGCAGCAGCGGCTTGATTCGTTCCCATTGTTCTTTTGTCAATTCATATCGTTTCATGCCCTTAGCTTCGCATAACTTGGTTTGTTGTGCAACTTTTATTTTTCAAACAAGGCCTAAAGAATAACTAATTTATGAGTGCTGGGTTGTTGGCACTCTTTTTGTTTATTCCACTCGCTTAGATTTTGCCGACAAAAATTGGTTAAATACTCCCGACAAAATATGGTCGCGATTTCCCGACTCCAACAATCTCCTTGCTGTCCTTGTTGTAGATGCTCCACGCCTGTGCATACTGCTCCGGTGTGATATCCGGGAATCTCTTCTTTACCCCAGGCCACCGCTTCTGCGCCCCGGCGGACATCTGCGAAATAGCGAACGTCTCAGCATCCGAGTATTTCACATCCAAGTCCCTGGGCATCACAATGTTGTCCGAAAGCAGGGTCTGGTCCAGAAATTCCTTCTGGTTCTGGGTCAGCCGTCCATCCGAGAAGAGGGCCTTCCGCACGGCGGCGTTGGCCGCGGAGGCTTTCCCCGCCGCCTTCCGCTCCGCCAACAGGTCCTTGTACTCCAGATAGACTCCAAAGTCGATTCCCTGCCGGGTGACGGCGTAGGCTTTCTCCCACGAGTTGCTCTTATACGGAACGCCCCGTGCCGTCAACATCTCCCGCTTGGCGGTGTCCTCTCCAAAGGATACCGCGTCGGCCAGCATTTCCGCCTTTCCCTGGTCGGACGCGCGCTGGTAGCTCTTTGCGCCCACCAGACTCTCCATCAGTCCGAGGGTGGCCTGCCCCGTCTGCGCTGGTATGCGTCCCGCTCCTCCGGTGTGAGGCTGTAGGACTGGTTGTCATGCCGGACGGTGTAGGGCGCGTTCTTGCCCGGATAGATGTCCACCGCGCCGGTGCTCCCGCTGATCCGCTCCAATTCCTTCTCCACGGCGTTCTGTTTGTAGGTCTGAAGCTGCCCGGGCAGAAGGTTGGCATTGAACAGATTCAGGGCTGTATTCCCGGTATTGGTCCGCTCCCGCCCGAAACCGTCCACGGAGGCGGGAAGGCCCTTGCGGAGCATGGGCAGCCCGGCCACGATGCTGTCCCGTGCGGTCCCCAGAGTGGTGCCGCTGCTGTACTGGTTTCGGACCGTATCGTCCAGACCGGTGGCGATACCCTTTACAAAGTTGGGCAGGAGGAAGCTGGACGCCTGGGAGCCGGCGTAGCTGATCGCCGCATCGGCGGCCTTTTCCGCCGTGGTATCCCCTTCGGCGTAGGTGTAGGCGTCGATTAGGCTGCTGATGGAGGACATAGCGGGCAAGTCCAGCACCGCCTGAATCGTCGCGCTGGCAGATGAGCCAACCACCTCCCCAAGCGACAGCGCCCCGTCCTCTCGGTAGGCGTCGGCCATCAGCGCCCCGGCCGCCATGATGGCGTTCAGGGGCTCCAGGAAACCGATAGACACCAGCGTGTCCCCGTCCCTCCACTCCGTGCCCTTCCCGTTCAGCCAGCGCATGGTGGCGGACAGGTTCCATTGCGTGCCATTCTTCCCCTGCGCCCGCTCCAAAGCCTCCTTGTCCTTGTCATCCGCCCCGGCCACGTTGATCAGACCGGCCAGCGCCAGCGCCCCGAATCCAGCCAGTGCGACGGAGCCGGTGAACCCGCGTCCCACATTGCGGACCGCCTGGGCCTGCATCTCCGGAGAAAGCTGCCCCTTCTTCGCCTGGTAAACCGTCCGGACAACATCCTTCAGCCCGTTTACCAGCCCCATGGGGCTGTAGTTGGCCGCTTGGGAAACCAGGTTCCCGGGAACTCGGGCGAAGGGCAGCGCCAGGTCCCCGGCGCCAAAGGAACCGCCTCGGGAGTCCTTTAGGCCGACATGGTTGCCCGCAGCGCGCAGGCCGGTCATGACCCTGGCTACCCTGCCATCGTTTTGGAAGGTGCGCTGTAGCGCCGTCTCGTCTGCCCAGGTGGGCAGGGCCTTGGCGTCCAGCTTCCCCGCGGATTTCAGTTCGTCGATGCCGCGCTGGGCCTCCGCCCGGATGCCACCCTTCTGGAACTCGTCCGTGGTGTTCAGGGCATAGCCCTCATACTTGGCCCAGGTGGACAGCAGCCGCTCGAAGAGGTTGCCGGTCATCTTGAACGTCCGCCCGGCGGTCCCCTCGTAGCGGCCCCTGGCGTTCTCCGTGCTGGCGTCCAGGCCCACCTGTATGTAGGATTTCAGCAGCCCTTCCAAGGAGCCCTGCCGCTTGGCCTTTGAAAACCAGGACTTGTCCACCGCCGTAGTGCGCTGCCCGGTCAGCTTGGACAGCGCGATATCCAGCGGAACCCCAATGTCGTTGGAGAGCGTTTCCAGCGGGTCAAATACATTGTTGCTCACAAGGTTGCGCATGACAGTGGACGCTTTGGAGAGCATCCCCATGACGCGGAAATTCTTCACAGCCTCCAGGGGGCTGACTGGAAGATAGTCGGCGGCGATACTGCGGAGCTGAGACACGGCCACATCCCGCAGGAAGGCTTCCGCATCGCTGTAGCTCTTCGCAACTTCCCGCAGGGCCCAATCCATCTGGGATGCGGTTTTCCTGGAGAACAGGCCGGTAGTCCCCCGGATCTCGCTGTTGCGCTCAATCAGTTCGATCAGGCCGTCCAGGTCGCCCTCTCCGATGCGCTCCAGGGCGCCTACCTGCGTCTCCACATCCCCCAGGATGGCGTTGCGTCTGGCCTCGTCCAAGCCCGTCCGCTCCAAGGTCTCCGCCGCGTCCATCAGGATGCCCTCCGGGGTCCGGGTGTACTTAGCGAATGCCTGGATCATCTGGCCGGCATTGGTCCCCTTTTCCTGAATGAGCTTGCGCCACTGGTTAAACTCGGAGTAGTCGCCCGTCTTCTTCCCCTGCTGCCGCGCCTGATACAGGATGCCCATGGCGGTGTCCAGGTCCTCCCCGCTCCAAGCCTCCTTGTTGGGCAGGTCGGCTTTTTCGCCTTCAAAATCGTTTACCAGCCGGTCCAGCGCGTGGGACATGCTTTGCCGCTCAGAGACAGGGTCATAGGCGAGGTCCTCCGGCTTGACGCCGGCCATCTGCTTGTTTACCTCGTTATAGATGCCGCCGTTCTCAAAGGTGTTCGTTTCCACCTTGGATATCTTGGGGGCGGATTTAAACGGATTCTCCGCCGAGCCAACCGTGTTGGGCCCGAAGCCTCCGGTGGATGATTCCGGGCCGGCCTGGGCAGACTGGGTATTGCCACCGGCGGAGGAATCTGCTATAATGGGGGCAGAAGAAGTAGACACTCCCTCTGACGCCCCGGTGAGCGCACGTCGTTCACCTGTAGGAGGAGCAGTGTCTACTCTCTTTATAGACACAACTTCCTCCGGGGTGAAGTAGTACAGGACATTGTCCTGCGTGCTACCCGCATTTTCCTGGACCAGCCGGACGCGCATATCTACCTCATATGGAGATCCATCGATGTAAACAGTCGTTTTAAGGTGGTCGATTCCGTTGATTTGAGTCCTGTTCTTTCGGTCCCCCTGGCTGTCAAACCAAACCCCGTTATTTGCTATGCGCTCAATGTTGTCCAAGATAACGATGCTTTCAGGCTGCACGGCATTTCCATCTGCCGGCGAAAGCATCTTATTCAGCGAGGCCTTTGTGATCTTCAGCACATATTCCTCACCGTTGCGCGTTACATTGCTGGCTGGGATATAGACGGCGCCGTTCTGATTCAGACCGAGGCGCGTCCGGGCTCTGGAGATTGCGTCTTTGCGAAGTGCGTTCCCCGTCTGCGGAAGCACACCGCCGTTCCTATCCGCCACGGTCTTCATGGACAGATTGATAATCGGTACAGTCGGCAGCTCCACGTTCTCAGGCTTCGCCGCGCGATAAGCCCCCGCCTCCCCCGTGGAGGCGGTTTTTTGCGTCTGTTTGGCCGTCGGGGTATCCACAGTCCCGCTCTGCACGTTCGCCCCGCCCTGGGCCGCGCTGGGGACGGCAGGCCCACTCACATCGGGTAGGGGCTCCACCGTGGGCTTCTGCACCTCCGGGAAGGTCTCCACCTGGCGCTGGTCGAACATGGGAAGTGACTGGAAGCGGTTGGCCGCCGTACCCAGGCCACCCATCACGAAGCCGGAGAAGGCCCCGCCCGCCGCCGAATTTGCCAGCTCGGCCAGGGAGAAGGAGGCGTTGGGGTCCCTGGCCGCCTTGTCCGCGATGTAGTTCATGACGTAGGACAGGCTCTCCTCCCCGGCCTCCACACCCGCCTGCCTGAGTAGGTTCTTCACGGCGCTCCTGCCGCCTGTTTTGACCACGTCCATCAAGGTGTCCAGAGGGATTTTCTCCGTGGCCGCCTCGATTGCGCCTGAGACCACCCCGCGGGCAAAGGCCTCATCGGCGGGCTCGCCCCGTTGGCTGAGCTCATACATCTTGTCGGCGCCCGCCATTGCCCCCATGGCGCTCAGCGGGATGGCGGGATGGATGGCCGCCGTCGGGAGCAGGGCAAGGTTCTGGCCGATGCTGATAGCCTGCTCGCCCAGCCAGCGGTCTGCGCCGGTCAGGCCCTCTAGTGCTTCCTCTCGGGTCTTGATTGCTTCCCCATATAGCTTCATCCCGTGAGCACTCATGTCTACAGGGGTGCGAACGGGCGCGGTTCCCAGCTCATCCAGCAGCCTTTCCCGCTGGGCCATGAGCTCCTGATACTCCTGGGACGATCTCCCTGCCTTTCGCGTCGGATACTTGTACCGCTCGATGTAGTCCATCTGCCCGGCGAGCTGGCTCAGCTCATCCCGTATCTCCTGCGCTCTCGCATCCGTTCGGGCCGACTTTAGGTTCGCCTGGTTCTCTACGGTATCCGCCACCATTTGCTTTCCGGTCTCGTAGATCACGCCGGGAGTACCCGCAATCCCCTGCCCGATGCTTTTGAGACCGAGTCCGAAGCGGGCCAGGCCGGTGGGACCGGGAACGTATTCGGCCCTGGTCCCCACGGTAGCCGGGTCGATATCGAAGGCGGTGCTGTTGTCTCTCCCCCCAGCCGGGCTCACGTCGAAGGTGGCGGGAAGCGTGACCAACTTGCGCGGCTTCGCCCGCGCCTGCTGAAGAGCGGCCCCGGTGGGAAGCATCAGACCCGCGGACGGTCGTGCGGTGGGCAGCGGGGCGGGGGATCCAGACCGGGTGCGCACCTCGGCCCGCAGCGCATCCTCATCACGCAGGGAAGGGGCTGCGGCCGGGAAAAAGCGGTCCACCGCCGCGCCGGAGATGGGCGTGCTCCCCGTCTGTAGCCCCGCCTTGGCCGCCTGGAGCGAAAGGTTGGGAAGGGAGGCTATTGCCTCCGCTTCCCTTGCCTTGAGCGCCTGCGCCTGGGCATGCTGCTGTTGAATGCGCTCCGTCCTTTTCCGGTCAATTGCTTTTGCTTGCGCTCTCAGTTTTTCAACATCCAGTGCCATAGCTCCTCCTTATGCCTTGATACCGTACCATCCAAGGATTTCCTTTGCCTCGGCGTCCGTTATCAGACCTTGCCTATTGGCATTAATGACCGTAGTTGTAATTTGGTTGATGCCGCCAGTGCGGTCCTCCATCCCCTGGATTTGGCTGACTACTGCTTCAAACTTTGGTGAACGCCCCGTCTTCTGGGGCTCTCCGAAAAACTGTTCATATGCACCGTCGCCCATGTAGTAGTCATAAGCGCGGATTACCGCGTCCGTCACCCGACCGTTTTCAATGGCCTTCTCTGCCTGCGACAGCGTCATGCTTGGTTTGTCCTTCCCGCCGCCCGAGGTAGTCCCGCCTCCGCTGTACCTCTTGGCGTTGGCCGCCGCCTGCTCCTGCGCATAGCGCTGCTCCATGGTGGAGGTGTCGATGCCCAGAGCCTGATAGCCGGAGAAGTCGCCGTACTTCGCCATCTCCTGGGCCATGGCCAGCATGTTCTGGTAGTCCTGCTGCTCCAGTCCGGTGTTGTATTTGTCCAGAGCGAACTGGTTCTCCCAGTTCTGCTGGCTCTGCTGCATGGCCATCTGCTGCCGGTCCAGCTCGTTCTGGGCCGCCTGGGCAATCTGGGCCTGCAATGCCTCGTCCACCCGCACCTTCTCCGTGTAGAGTTGCTGGGCGAGCTGGTAATTGCCCTCGGCCTTAGCCTGGGCGATGGCGTTGTTGTAGTCGATCTCGGTCTGGCTGCGCTGGAGCTCCAGATCGGACAGGGCGTTCGCCTCCGCCGTGTCAATGCCGCTCAGATTGCCCTGGAGTGCGTTGGACATGGCAAGCTGGGCCTGCCCCGCCGTGCCGGAATTGAGGCCGTAGGCGGCGGCGAACTCGTTAAACGCCTGCTGCTGCCGGGCGGCGTTACCGGCGGCCTGATTCCGGGCGGACTGGTAGGTGGGGGAGATGGACTGCTGCGTCCGGTCCATCCCCGCCAGATTCTTCTCGTAGGCCGCCCGGAGCTCGGCCAGAGCCGCCTCCTGCTGGGCCCGGTTCATCTCCTCGATGTACTCCGAATAGTCGTTGACGCCGCCGGCGGATGCGCCGGTCCCTCCCCCGGACGAACTGCCGGAGCCACCGCCCGAGCCACCGTAATAGTTGATCTGACCCTTTACGGCGCTCAGGTCGTCCTCGGCGTACTCGGCGGCGTAGCCATACTGATTGCGGTACTGGTTGGCCCAGTCGTTGAGATTGCGCATCTCGGTGACGGCGCTCTTATCCCCGGCCAGGGCCCGGTCCCGCGCCGCATTATACCTCTGACCCAGGTCAGCCAGCTTGGCGTCCAACTCAGCGTTTCCGCCGGTGTATTTCTGGGTGTAGGGGCCGTCGGGGTAACCGTTTGTGGTGGGGGTGCTCCTGATGGTGGCCGTACCTCCGCCCTGGGTCTCCCGCTCCTCGCGGGCGCTACCGCCGCCGGTGATCCTGCTCACCGTGCCGGACACTTTACCGCCGGTCGCCTTGTCCGCCAGCTCCTTGACGGCCTTGGCCGTGGCCGCCGCAGTGGCCAGTCCTGCCAGAATCGAAGCCATACCTTACTCCTTTCCCTCGTCCCCGCCCAGCTTGTCCCCGGTCTTATCCACGCCGGACTTGAGGGCGGAGACGGCTTTTCGCAGCCAGGGCGGGATGGGCGCGCCCATCTTCCCGGCGTTTTCGATGATGGAGCCCACCTCTGTCAGGATGTACCACACAAGGACCAGGGGGCAAACCAATACCGAGTACGAAATGGGCATTGTGAGGCCCGGAAGATTCGCCACGATCACACCGATGCCCAGGTCCAGCACGCCGGCGATCAATACGACTGCAATACACCCGCCTTTGTGCCACAGCCCCTCGCGGGCCGTTTGGGAGGACCAATCCCGCGCCTTCATGGCGGCGGCGGAGCCGGTGATGTAGTCCAGGGCCATGCAGCCTACCCAGGCCCAGACCAGCCAGCCAAGCCACCCCCACAGGGCGGTCATGCTGGCGAGAAAGGCCGTTACGACGGCCTTGAAGCCGTTGATGTTTTCAGTCATGACAGATACCTCCATCAAATCAAATTAAGCCGGTCCAGCACCACGGCCAACTCCTGCCGGGTGACCGGGTCTGTAGGCCGGGTGCCGTCCAGCACGCCCTTGCTC
>ERZ857998.3952-NODE-3952-length-11332-cov-6.786379_pt1 | contig 11332 bp, 13 predicted proteins | sample MGYA00519954_ERZ857998 | MGnify/ENA primary metagenome ERZ857998 (study PRJEB31778, sample SAMEA3449424) | human gut metagenome | biome: human gut; feature: human-associated habitat; material: faeces | place: United Kingdom | collected 2010/2012 ...
CCCCCGACCTGCTGATTACAAATCAGCTGCTCTACCAACTGAGCTACACCAGCACTTAGCTCGTCCACAGCAACGGTTATTCTACCAGAAAGGAGTTTGGTTGTCAACCAGAAAAATCCGAAAATGCAGATTTTCTTTTGGGGAGGCAGTTACGAGGAGCGGGAGGATACGGACGGACCCGCTGCGGGATGTGCAGCGGGAGGCGCCGAAGGCGTGGTGCTGCCGGTGCGGCGGGGAGCTCTACCGCTGGGACCGGGCGGTGCCGACGGCGGCGGGGCCGCTGTGCGCCGGGTGCGCCTGGGAACGGAGACCTAGGGAGGCATCAGAGAAAAAAGAATGACCCTGTTGGAATTATCAAGCGAATACCGGGCCCATGCCCAGGTCCTGAAAGGACGCATTCGGGAGCTGGAGGCCCGTTTTCCGGACCTGCCGGAGGAGGAGCGCTGCCGCATGGCGGAGCGCATCCATATGCTCACCGCCATGTGGCGGGAGACCAGGGACCTGGCCGTGCTGACCGAACGGTATTACGAGAGGGGGTATCGCCGCAATGCCAGATACACGTTATAGGCGGGGGCGGGCCTATGCGGCGGATATGGCGGTCTACGCCCGCAGTATGGCCTCCGACAACAGCGCGCAGCTCGACCGGGTGAAGCGGAACCTGGTCCGGGCCCTTCGGGAGGACGTAACGGCCCGGCAGCGGGAGTTCCTGCTGCTCTACTACGGCCAGGGCCTCAACATGCGGGAGATCGGGGAAAAGCTGGGGGTGGACAAGTCCACCGTCTCCCGGACGATCAAGCGTGGAGAGGCCCGGCTCCGGCGCTGCCTGCGCTACGGCGCAAAGGCGTTTTTGGAAGAGGAATAGGGCTTTGCCCCCGGTCCGGACCGCCCGGACCGGGGGCTTTTTCGGGCCGTTCTGCGGTTCGAACCGCATTTTCTACCGATAAGAGTGCCGCCGGGCGGCCCGGTTTCCGTTGTATTTTGACTCCGGCTGTGGTACAATTAGAAGGATAGAAAACAGTCGAATGAAACCTGTGGAATGGAGGAAGCAACATGGAACTGAGCATGTCGATGAAGCAGACACAGACTCTTTCGCCCCAGATGATGCAGTCCATGGAAATCCTCCAGATGGGTTCTCAGGAGCTGCTGGAGTACATCCAGGATCAGGTCCAGGAGAACCCGGTACTGGAGATGGAGGAGAAATACGGCAAGGGGGACGACACGGCGGTGCTGCAGCGGAAGCTGGAGTGGCTGGAGTCCACCGACGCGCAGAACCGCTACTATCACCAGCAGGACACCGAGGACGACGAGAAGGACCCGATCTCCAATTACGGCACCGTAGACGAGCGGGAGGAGAACCTGTATCTCTATGTGCTGTCCCAACTGGAGGTGATGGATCTGGAACCGGAGCTGCTCCCGGTGGGGCGCTTTTTGGTGGAGAGCCTGAACCAGAACGGCTGGCTGGACGAGAGCGTGGAGGATCTGGCGGAGGAGCTGGGCAAGCCGGTGGAGGAGGTAGAGAAGGCCCTGGCGGCGGTGCAATCCCTGGAGCCCGCGGGCGTGGGGGCCCGGAATCTGTCGGAGTGCCTGGTGCTGCAATTGCAGCGCCGCCATGAGGACAGCGAGCTGGCCATCCGGATCGCGCGGGATTACCTGGACCCCCTGAGCAAGAGCCGCTACGGTCTCATCGCCAAGAGCCTTGGGGTCTGCCAGGAGGAGGTGCGGACGGCCTGCGATCTGATCCGCACGCTGAACCCCCGGCTGGGCGGCGGCTTTGCCGCCCGGGAGAACCTGGTCTACATTAACCCCGACCTCTTTGTGGTCAACTTTCCAGACCACTTTGAGCTACTCACCAACGACTACTTTTTCCCCGACCTGAACATCAGCGGCTATTACTGCCGGATGCTCAAGAGCACCGAGGACAACGAGGTCAAGGACTATCTGATGGGCAAGGTGCGGCAGGCCAAGTGGGTGGTCCACAGCATCGAGCAGCGGCGCTCCACCCTTCTGCGGTGCGCTGAGTGCATCCTGGAGCTCCAGGAGGAATTTTTCCGCCGGGGCCCCGGCCATCTGAAGCCCATGTGCCTGGCGGACATCGCCCAGAAGGTGGGGGTCCACGAGTCCACCGTCAGCCGGACGGTGCGGGACAAGTACCTCCAGTGTGCCAGCGGGGTCTACCCTCTGAGCTACTTCTTTTCCCGCAGCCTGGGCGCGCCGGCAGCCCGACCGGGCACGGAGGAGAACACCTCCTCCCCCGACTTTGCCAAGGCTTTGCTGAAAAAGCTGATCGGCGGGGAGGACAAGCACAAGCCGCTGTCGGACCAAAAGCTGTGTGAGCGGATGGCCCGGGAGGGCTGTGAGCTCTCCCGGCGCACGGTGGCCAAATACCGGGACGAGCTGGGCATCCCCAGCACCACCGGACGAAAGCAGTACGAGTGAACACGGATGCGGGGCGCCGCGGAGCGGCCCCGCGTTTCCATGGAGAGGAGAGGGTTCCAATGGTCTATCCGGCCGTCCTGTTCGATTTTGACTATACTCTGGGAGACGCCACCGACGCCATCGTTGCCGGCTTTGCGGCGGGCTTTGCCGCGCTGGGCCTGCCGGAGCCCGAGCGGGAGGCCGTCCGCCGCACCGTGGGAATGCAGGTGACGGACGCCTATACCCTGCTGACGGGGGACGAGAGCGAGGCGCGCCGGCAGACCTTTTACCAGCACTTCCGGGCGGTGGCCCGGGACCTGCAGGCCAAGGGCCAGGTGAGCCTGTTCCCCGGGGCGGGAGAGCTGTTGTCCGCCCTGCGGGCGGCGGGGGTGGCCACGGCGGTGGTGAGCACCAAGCACACCGACACCCTGGAGCGCATCTTTGCCCGGCACGGCCTGGATCAGATGTTTTCCTTCGTCATCGGCGGGGACCGGGTGAGCCGCCCCAAGCCCGACCCGGAGGGCCTGACCGCCGGCCTGGCCCGGCTGGGTCTGACGGCCCGGCAGGCGCTGTACTGCGGCGACACGGTCATCGACGCCCAGACCGCCCAGGCCGCGGGGACGGACTTCTGCGCCGTCCTCAACGGCACCACGCCGGCGGCCGCCTTCGTCCCCTACCCCAGCGTCCATATCGCCCCGGATCTGCCTGATCTGCGGCGCTGGCTGGGTTTGTAAAACGAAAAAAGAAATTGTAAAGCGTCCTTCCGCATGGCGGAGGGGCGTTTTTCTTTACAAAGGGGGCAGACTATGCTTTACACAGACTTTACGAAGAGCTGAAGGACAACTTTACAAAAGCCCTGTATACTGTAAATCGTTCCGAGAAACCATATTTGGATTGGAGAATGAAAACAAAATGAAAAAGAGTCTTGCCTTGATTTGCTCCCTGGCCCTGTGCTTGGGCCTCTTTGCCGGCTGCTCCAGCAGCAACGCCGGCGGTTCCGCCTCTCCCTCCGCCTCCGTCCCCGCCAGCCCCTCTCAGGAGGCTTCCCAGGCTCCCGCCGCGCTGTCCGGCGTGGTCAACACCGACGGCTCCACCTCCATGGAGAAGGTGGTCAAGGTCCTGTCCGAGTCCTTCATGCAGGACAACGGCGGCGTCACCATCAACTACAACGGCTCCGGCTCCGGCACCGGCATCCAGTCCGTCATCGACGGCACCTGCGATCTGGGCCTGTCCTCCCGTGAGCTGAAGGACGAAGAGGCCGCCAACGGCGCCGTGGCCCATGTGGTGGCCCTGGACGGCGTGGCCATCGTGGTCAACCCCGCCAACACCGTGGCCGACCTGACGGTGGAGCAGATCGCCAAGATCTACACCGGCGAGATCGCCGACTGGTCCGAGCTGGGCGGCGCGGCCGGCCCCATCGCGGTCATCGGTCGTGAGGCCGGCTCCGGCACCCGCGGCGCCTTTGAGGAGATCGTGGGCGTGGCAGATGCCTGCAAGTACACCAACGAGTACTCCTCCACCGGCGATGTCATCGGCAACGTGGCCTCCAACCCCAACGCCATCGGGTACGCCTCCCTGTCCGCTCTGAACGACACCGTCAAGGCGGTGAACGTGGAGGGCGTGGAGTGCACCGAGGCCACGGTCCAGGACGGCACCTACGCCATCCAGCGCCCCTTCCTCATCGTCACCAAGGACGGCGCCCAGCTCTCCGACGCGGCCCAGGCCTTCCTGGACTACGCTATGAGCGGCGATGTGGCCGAACTGATCGTGAAGGCCGGCGCGGTGCCCCCCGCGAAGTAAACAAGCGCAATCGAAACGGATACTCAAGGCGCGCGCCGGCCCGGTGCGTGTCTTGGGTTTCCGCCCTATCAAAGAGATTCCAGAGTGGAATGGAAAGGTTGATCCCGTTGAAACTGACTCGTCGCATGAGCCCTGCGGAGACGGCCATGCACACCCTCTTTTTTGTCTGCGGCTTCATCGCGGTGGCCTTCGTGCTGCTGATCACGGTCTATCTGATCCTCTCCGGGCTGCCCGCCATCCGGGAAATCGGCCTGGTGGATTTCCTGTTTGGCAAGACATGGGATTCCACCAACAAGACCGACCCGCAGTTCGGCATCCTACCCTTCATCCTCACCTCCATCTACGGCACGGTCGGGGCCATTCTCATCGGAGTGCCCATCGGCTTTATGACGGCGGTGTTTTTGGCGAAGGTGGCGCCCCCCAAGGTGGCGGCGGTGGTCCGCCCGGCGGTGGACCTGCTGGCGGGCATCCCCTCCCTGGTCTACGGCCTGGTGGGCATGGTGGTGCTGCTGCCCGCCATTCGCAACCTGTTCGGCCTGCCCGCCGGCGACAGCCTGCTGGCCGCCATCATCGTGCTGGCCGTGATGATCCTGCCCTCCATCATCTCGGTGTCCGAGACCGCCCTCAAGGCGGTGCCCAGGGAGTATGAGGAGGCATCCCTGGCCCTGGGCGCCACCGAGATCGAGACCTATTTCCGGGTCTCCGTCCCGGCGGCCAAAAGCGGCATCGCCGCCTCGGTGGTGCTGGGCATCGGCCGGGCCATCGGCGAGGCCATGGCCATCCTGATGGTGGCGGGCAACGTGGCCAATATGCCCTCTTTGCTCAAAAGCGTCAAGTTTCTCACCACCGCCGTTGCCAGCGAGATGTCCTATTCCTCCGGCCTGCAGCGGCAGGCCCTGTTTTCCATCGGCCTGGTGCTGTTCCTGTTCATCATGCTCATCAACATCCTGCTCAATCTGGTCTTAAAACGGGAGAAGGAGGGGTAAGCTATGGACGAAGTCAAGGAAGGCGTCAGACCCAAAACTGCCGAACGGAGGGATACCGTGAAAGAGCAACATCCCCTCTCTCTCAGCCGCCGGGTCTATGACCGGACCCTCCGGGGGCTGCTGTACCTGTGCGCGGGGCTGACCTGCGCCCTGCTGCTGTTTTTGATCGGCTACATCTTTTACCGGGGCCTGCCCCACATCACCTGGGAGCTGGTCTCCACCCAGGAGAGCATCCTCAACGACACCACCGGCATCCTGCCCAGCATTTTGAACACGGTGTACGTGGTGGTGGTGACCATGCTGGTGGTGCTGCCGCTGGGCGTGGGGGCGGCGGTCTACCTGACGGAGTACGCCTCCAACCGCCGGCTGGTCGCGGCCATCGAGTTTGCCACCGAGACCCTGGCGGGCATCCCCTCCATCATCTATGCCATGGTGGGGGTGCTGATCTTCAGTCAGTTTATGAGCCTGGGCAAGACTCTGCTGGCGGCCTCCCTGACTCTGGTCATCCTGACTCTGCCCACCATTATCCGCACCACACAGGAGTCGCTCAAGACGGTGCCCCAGTCCTACCGGGAGGGTTCGCTGGGCCTGGGCTCGGGCAAGTGGCACATGATCCGCACCGTGGTGCTGCCCAACTCCATCGACGGCATCGTCACCGGCTGCATCCTGGCGGTGGGGCGCATCGTGGGGGAGTCGGCGGTGCTGATGTTCACCGCCGGCATGTCCACCACGCTCAACCGTTTTTTCGTCTGGAACGGCGACTTGGGCGCCAGCCTGGCCCAGACCTGGCTGGGCCTGACCCAGAGCTCCGGCGCCACCCTCACCGTGGCTCTGTACGTCTTTGCCAAGGAGCGGGCCCAGTTTGACATCGCCTTTGCCATCGGGGCCATCCTGATGATCATCACTCTGCTCATCAACCTGTGCGCCAAGCTGGTGGGCAAAAAGCTCAAAAAGTAAAAAGGAGCGGCAGCTATGAACCAGACTCCCATCCTCTCCGCCAAGGACCTGGACCTCTTTTACGGAGAGAACCAGGCGTTGAAATCGGTGAATATGGATATCCCGGAAAAGCAGGTCACCGCCCTGATCGGCCCCTCGGGCTGTGGCAAGTCCACCTTTTTGAAGACCCTGGACCGGATGAACGACCTGGTGCCCGGCGTGACGATCCGGGGCCGGGTGGAGTACCGGGGCAGGAACATCTACGCCCCGGACGTGGACGTGACCTGGATCCGCCGTCAGATCGGCATGGTGTTCCAGAAGCCCAATCCTTTCCCCATGTCCATTTACGACAACATCGCCTACGGCCCCCGGACCCACGGCATCAAGAGCAAGGCCAAGCTGGATGAGATCGTGGAAAAATCGCTGCGGGGAGCGGCCATCTGGGACGAGGTAAAGGACCGGCTGAAGAAGTCGGCGCTGGGCCTGTCCGGCGGCCAGCAGCAGCGCATCTGCATCGCCCGAGCTCTGGCGGTGGAGCCGGACGTTCTGCTGATGGACGAGGCCACCTCGGCCCTGGACCCAATTTCTACGTCAAAAATTGAAGATTTGATTGCAGATTTGAAAAATTCCTATACAATAGTGATTGTGACCCACAACATGCAGCAGGCCACCCGCATCTCGGACAAGTGCGCCTTCTTCCTGCTGGGCGAGCTCATTGAGTATGGGGATACCACCCAGATCTTCTCCGTGCCCCGGGACAAGCGGACGGAGGATTACATCACCGGCCGGTTTGGTTAAAGGAGGGTCACCATGCGCAAGACATTTGACGCGGAGCTGCTGGAGCTCAACGAGGAGCTGACGGCCATGGCCCGTCAGGCCCAGGACGCCATCGACGTGGTCACGGAGAGCCTGTCCACCGACGACGAGCAGACGGCCAAGGCGGCCATCGACATGACGGCCTCCCTGGACCAGATGGAGCGGGACATTGAGAACCGCTGCCTGAACCTGCTGCTGCGGCAGCAGCCGGTGGCCCGGGACCTGCGGGCCATCTCGGCGGCCATGAAGATGGTCACCGACCTGCAGCGCATCGGGGACCAGGCGGCCAACATCGCGGAGATCTCCCTGCTGCTGAGCAATCACGGGGAGGTGAAGGTGCCTCAGGACATCGGGGTCATGGCCTGCAAGGCGGGACTGATGGTCCGCCAGGCCATTTCGGCCTATACCGGCCGGGACGTGGAGACGGCCCACGCGGTGATCAACCTGGACGACGAGGTGGACGATCTGTTCCGGCAGGTGAAGGGCGAGCTCATCGACCAGGTGGCGGCCAACCGGGACGAGGCCGACCTGTCCATCGACTTCATCATCATCGCCAAGTACCTGGAGCGCATCGCGGACCACGCGGTGAACATCGCCCAGTGGGCGATCTTCTGCGTGACGGGCCAGCTCTGAGGCCGCACCCCCAGCGCATTGCGTGTCCCCCGGGGCTTCCCCGGGGGATAAAGCCATATGGAAAGGAAGATGCCGCGTGCCGGACCTGATTACGATCATCGAGGATGACGAGAGCATCCGCGAGATGCTCCGCTATTATTTTCACTCGGTGGGGTACGGAGTGGAGGACTTTGAATCCGGGGAGGACTACTTTCAGGCGGTCCACGACGTGCAGCCCGACCTCTATATCCTGGACATCATGCTGCCGGGGATGGACGGGCTGGAGATTCTGCGCCGTCTGCGGGAGGCGCCGGATACGGCCCATATTCCCGTCATCATGCTCACCGCCCGCACCGCCGAGCTGGACCGGGTGAAGGGATTGGAGCAGGGGGCGGACGACTATGTGGTGAAGCCCTTCGGCATCATGGAGCTCCAGGCCCGGGTGAAGGCGGTGCTCCGCCGGACGGGTCGGCCCCAGACCCCGGCCATTCTGAAGTACGACGGGCTGGAGATCGACCCCGCCGCCCGGGAGGTCCGCCGGGACGGCATTCCGGTGGAGCTGACCTATAAGGAATTTGAGCTTTTGAAGCTCTTGTGTGAGAACCGGGGGACCGTTCTGACCCGGGACGACATCCTCCACGCCGTCTGGGACTACGATTTTGCCGGGGAGACCCGCACCGTGGACATGCACGTCAAGACCCTGCGCCAGAAGCTGGGCGAGGGGTACATACAGACGGTCCGCGGCGTGGGCTACAAGATGCCGTAAGGGGGAGCCGCCATGAAAAAACGCCTGACCACCTACATTTTTCTGATCGCCGCCCTGGGCATCGCTCTGTCCAGCGTGTTCGGCGTGTGGGCGTACCGGAACCGGGAGCTGACCGCCGCCCGCCAGACGCTGGTGGAGCTGCTGAACCTGATGGACGCCCAGAGCTACTATACCGACGCGGCGGCCTGGTCGGCCCAGTTTGCCGTGGCGGCGCCGGATAAGCGCCTGACCATCATCGCCCCGGACGGCTCGGTGCTGTCCGACACCTGGGGGGAGGTGACCGCCAGCCACGCCGACCGGCCGGAGTTCCAGGACGCGCTGGCGAAGGGGAGCGGGGAGGCCATCCGGCCCTCGGACACCACCCGCACCACCATGCTCTATGAGGCCCGCCGCTTCACCGACGGCAACATCGGCCGGGTTTCCATGCCCATCTCGTCGGTGAACGCCCTGGTGCTCCAGGGAGTGGCGGGCTTTTTGGCGGCGGCGGCGGTGGCCCTGGTCCTCACCCTGCTGCTGGCCCGCAAGCTGGCCGTCAGTACGGCGCAGCCCCTGGAATTGAAGCAGGAGGAGCTCGATCAGGAGGGGGAGAAGCTCCAGACCGTCCGCTCGGAGTTTGCCGCCAATGTCTCTCATGAGCTCAAGACCCCCCTGACCAGTATCAAGGGCTTTACCGACATGCTCTCCTCCGGCATGGTGAAGGACCCGGAGGACCAGAAGCGGTTCATCACCATGATCGGCGTGGAGGTGGACCGGCTGGTGGAGCTGATCAACGACGTGCTCAAGCTGTCCGAGCTGGAGTCGGTGGCAATGCCCCAGCCGGACGACCGGGCGTCGGTGCTGGCCGTGGCGGGGGAGGCCCGGGAGTTTTTGAAGCCCATGGCCGAGCGGGCGGGGGTGACGGTGTCCCTGGCCGGGATGGAGACCCAGGTGGCCATGGCGCCCGGCCGCCTGCGGGAGATGCTGACCAACCTGATGGAGAATGGCATCAAGTACAACGAGCCCGGCGGCCGGGTGGACGTAGGGGTCCGCCAGACCGACGGCAGGGTATTCATCACCGTGGCGGACACCGGTATCGGCATCCCCAAGGAGGCCCAGGAGCGGGTGTTCGAGCGGTTTTATCGGGTGGATAAGGGCCGCGCCCGCAAGACGGGGGGGACCGGTCTGGGGCTGGCCATCGTCAAGCACATCACCCAGCTCTACGGCGGCGCCGTCACCCTCGAGAGCGAGCCCGGTCAGGGCACCACCCTGACGCTGGAGTTCCCCGCCGTAAAGTGAAAACAGAAAAGGAAACCCCGCGGCCGTTCTTCCGAATGGCCGCGGGGTTTTTGCCTCTTGCGTCCCCTCCGAGTGCTCCGGAGGTGTTAAATCACTTTTTTGGAATCGTTTAGGATGAAAGAGCCCTCGAATTCGGCGTCGCAGGCCTTTGCGATGGCAATCAATTCTTTCTCGGAAAAATTGTCCCGCTTCATTTTCCCACTTAGATTTTGAATGGTGGTAGGCGGGTCCAGTCGTTTCCCCAGCTCAGTCATGCTGATGTCTCTGGCGGCCAGCAGCATGCGCACTTTCGTGGCCATGCTCATGGGGCATCACTCCTTTTATCAACTATTATATTTCGTTCATAAACTTTATCAATGAAAAAATAAATTTTAAAGTTAAAAAGCGGTTGACACAGTTCGCTGATTAATGTATAATATTAACGATTGGAAGATGAATATACACTAAAAAGGGAATATGTGAACAAACTGTAAATTTTTATAAGGGGGAAGAACCGTGGGTTACAATGAGGACATGTTAAAACGCGCAGAGCTGAAGTACCTGGGGGAGTACCTGATGAGCGGGGGCGCGCCGGGCCCGGAGGCCCTGTCTCGCAGCGAGACGGAAAAACAGCTTTTGGACCGCGCCTATGGCCGCCTGGAGGCCAGCCTGGCCGGCCTGGGGGAGCCGGCCGCCGAACCCATCCGCCGGGCCGCCGGGGCTCTGGGTGCCGACCACCAGCGGGTGGGCTTTTGTTCCGGTCTCCGGGTGGGGGCCCGTCTGATGCGCAGTCTGATGGACAGTACCGGAATCGTCTATTAGAGGAAATGGCCGGAGCGGAAAATTTTCCGCACCGGCTATATTTTTTCCCTTCCCTGCCATACTAAGCCCATCAAGGAAAAAGCAGGGGAATGCCATGGAAACCTTTTGGATCAAGCCCAAGCTCTATTTTGGCCCCGAGCCGCTGGAGGCCCTGTCGGCTCTGGCGGGGAAGCGGGTGCTCATCGTCACCGACGCTTTTCTGGCCTCCTCCGGCCTGCTGGACCGGGTGAAGGCCAGGCTCACCGGCGAGGTGTCGGTGTTCGACCGGGTGGAGCCCGACCCCTCCCTGCGCCTGGTGGCGGAGGGGGTGCGGGCCGTGCGGACCTTCCGGCCCGAGGCGGTGGTGGCCTTCGGCGGCGGCTCCCCCATGGACTGCGCCAAGGCCATGTGCTGGTTTTCCGGCGACCGGGACCTGCCGCTCTACTGTATCCCCACCACCGCGGGCACCGGCAGCGAGGTCACCTCCTTCGCGGTCCTTACCGACACCGACCAGGGGGTGAAATACCCGCTGGTGGAGGACGGCCTTCTGCCGGAGGGGGCCATTTTGGAGCCCGCCTTCCTGGACGGGGTGCCCCCCAAAGTGACCGCCGACACCGGCATGGACGTGCTCACCCACGCCGCCGAGGCCGCCGCCGCCGTGGGGGCCAATCCCTTCACCGACGCCCTGGCCGAGTCGGCCTTCGCTCTGGCCTGGCGGGCCCTCCCCAGGGCTTACCAGGGGGACCGGGCGGCCAAGGCGGAGATGCTCTACGCCTCCTGTATGGCGGGGGTGGCCTTCAACGCCGCCGGGCTGGGGGTCTGCCACTCCATGGCCCACGCCCTGGGGGGCCGCTTTCACGTGGCCCACGGCCGGCTCAACGCTCTGCTGCTGCCCCAGGTCGTCGCCTTCAACGCCGCCGACGCCCGGGCGGCGGAGAAATACGCC
>ERZ857998.3955-NODE-3955-length-11328-cov-9.688725_pt1 | contig 11328 bp, 6 predicted proteins | sample MGYA00519954_ERZ857998 | MGnify/ENA primary metagenome ERZ857998 (study PRJEB31778, sample SAMEA3449424) | human gut metagenome | biome: human gut; feature: human-associated habitat; material: faeces | place: United Kingdom | collected 2010/2012 ...
ATATAACAGAATATAGATATCGTGGAGCAAGTCCAAAAAACTATGTAACATTTAACAATGAGGTATGGAGAATACTTGGAGTATTCCCCACAGATGATGGAACAGGTAAAATAGAAAATAGAATAAAAATAATAAAAGATCAAAGTATTGGAGAATATAAATGGGATACAAGTGGTTCAAATAACTGGGCTAGACCAGGAACATTAAATACAAAACTTAATACAACATATTTAAATAGTTTAGATAATACATCAAAGAGTATGATAGGAAATACAAAATATTATTTAGGAAGTTATGATAAAACAGCAATTCAAAAAGATGTAATGTACCAATATGAAAGAAAAATACAAAATACAACAAGTAATAAATTTTACTATGGAACAAATCCAAATAGTTGGGTAGGAAAACTAGCACTTATGTATGCCAGTGACTATGGATATGCAGTAAGTGATGAGTGTACGCAAACACTATATAACTATAATAATGCTACATGTAAAAACAATAACTGGTTATTTAAAGTTAATAGTGAGTGGATATTGCCTCCGTCTGTCAGCGCTAGTAGCAGTGCGTCCGGTGTCTTTTCGGGCGGTATTGTCAGCAGCAGCGTTGTCGATAACTTCCAGTATGGCGTTCGGCCAGTCCTATATCTAATATCTTCCGTACAAATCACCGGAGGAGATGGGACAAGTACTAATCCATATACACTAGGATTATAAAATATAAATTAACTTTAAAGACTAAATGTTTTTGAAGTTTTTTTGTAAAAAAGTGTAAACAAAGTTGCTATATTTATACTTTATTTATATAATTAAATTATAAACAATAGAAAAGAGGATTTGCGTATGAAAAAAACAAAAAAAATTATAACTATTTTGATGCTTATTTCAATGATAAGTAGTTTTCTATCTCCTTTATGTGTTAATGCTTTAACAAGTGGTGATGTTTATAATTATATAACTAATACTAAAACTACATATAATAATTTAAAAACAAAATTAGAAGTAAGTAAAAATGAAACAAAATATATGGATGATGAAACATTTAAATTTGCTATTGACTTAATAGAAAAAAATGTTGAAAATGATAATAATACTTTAAATGAGAATGAATTATTATTAGATAATAAAGTATCTTTAAAAAGTCTTATTGAAACTTATTTTAATGAAAAATTAGAAGAATATAATCTTAATTTTTCAAGTGATATTTTACTTGATGTTAATATTTTAGAAGATATTAAATATACTAAAGATGAAGTAGAGTATACATTATTAACTAAAGATGAAATATCTAATGTTTTAATTAATAATTATTTTAAAACATTAAATGATAATATCGTAGCATATAATAGTTTTTATAATGATAAAATAACAGAATATGAAACAGTGTATAATAATTTAAAAACAAAAAAAGAAGATACAATATTGTATATTAATAATTTAATAAATGATAGTAAAACATATAAAGATAATGAATTACTATTAGGTAATAATCCTAATATGGAAGTAGATAATGAAGATGTAATAACATTACTTAAAGAAAAAATAAGTTATTTAGAAAGTATTGTATTTACTATTGATAATTATAAACAATTAGATAGTAAAATAGATGATATTAAAAATGATGCTAATCGCATTTATAACACATTTAAATCAAATAATAAAGATTATATAGCATTAGGCTTAGATGTATTATTAAATGATTTAAATAATAAGTATAATTTAGTTGATACAACTATAGATAAAGCTAATTATTATAATTTAAATAATATTTCAGTTTTAAAAGATGTTGTAGATAATGAAAATAATTTAGTTTTACTTAATGCTAAAATTGAAGCATATTTAGAAAGAAGGCCTAGTGATACAGCTACTATTAATACATTGCTTTCTAATATAAATGAAAAAAGAAATGAATTAAATAAAGAATTAGCTATTAAATATCTTGAAGAAATGATAGATAATAATGATTTAACTGAAGAAGATAATATTGATAAATTATATGAATTATTACCTTTAACTTATATTAATAAAGAAATAAAAGAAAGAATATATACAATTAAATTAAGTTTTTATGATATGAATATTGAAAATGAAGATATAACATTTGAAATAAAAGGAAAATATTTTATTATAGATACATTAATTGAAATAACAAAAGAAGTTTTAGAGCAAAATATAATATATAGAAATTTATATGAAATAGATGATGATGGTAAATTTGAAATATCAATATATGATAAAAATAATGTGTTAATCCGTACTTATGAAATTATTATAAGAGGGGATTTAAATAATGATTTTATTCTTGATAATAGTGATATAAATTTATTTAGAGATAAATTATTAAAAAATGATGAATTAGATGAAGTTGATTTATTTAAATTAGATTTTAATGGTGATTTAGAAGTTGATTTTGAAGATTTAATGATAGCAAATAATAAAGTTAATGGTTCGGAAGTTGATGTTACTACTACTGCAAATTATGTTATTACAACAACAAAAGAAGATAATAAAATATATTATACAATTACTTTAAAAACAGATAATGTAGTAACTGGTATATTATTTGATATAAATATATCTAATAATTTAGATTTTGATAGTATTACATATTTAAATGATAAATTAAAAGTTAATGATATTACTAATCCTACTAGAATAATAGGATTAGAAGATTTTATAAATGATGAAAGATTAATTACTCTTTGTTATGAAGATACTAAAGATATGGAAGAAGATAGTATATTTAGTATGGTTGATGTTATTTCTTATTTAAGTAATAAAGAAAAGATTAATATAAAAAAAATATCAAATGTAATACCTAAAAAAGTAGTTAATGTTGAATTACCAAAAGAAGAAGCAAAAGTTATTTATGTAGATAATAGTATAAATGATGATAGTAATAATTCGAGTAATAATCCTTCTAAAACTCCAGCAAATGATAATAGACAAGATGATAATAAGAATATAGAAGATAATAAGGAAAATGAAGAAAATTTATTACCAAGCATTCTTAAAATAGCATTAATTGTACTTTTAGGAACATTAATAGTTTATTTTATGAACAGAAATGAAAAAGAAGAAAAATTAAATTTTGATGAAGAAAAAGATAAAACAAATCAAAAAGAAAATAAATAAAGATATAAAAACTAGATAGGTTTATTCCTTATCTAGTTCTTTTTTTGCTTTATCGATTTCTTTTTTTAAATCTTTTTCTACTTCTTTAATACTTTTAGTTTTATCTTCTTTTTCTAAGACTAATTTTTTATCTACTTTTTTTACTTCTTTTGTCCATTCAAGGTTGTTATCTTTTTTACTTTTTTTATCTTCATTTAAAATAGTTTTTTCTTTATCTTTTTTCTTATGTTTTTTATTTTTGGAAGCTGCAACAACTATTATTAATATTCCAAATAAAACAGATAATCCTGACATAATGTAAACTAAATATTTAGTTTCTTCCAGTTTTTTTTCAAATGTAGTTACAAGATCTTTATTAAATATTTGAATTGTTCCTTCATGTACTTCATACATATAAAGATTAGTAGCAGAAGTTTCAATATTAGTAGCATAGAATAAATAATAGTTATTTGTTAATTTATATGCAGTTATTTCATTATCATTTATATTTATTTTTTCACTTTCTAAATTATCAACTTTTTTATCAATAATATTTACTTTAACCATGTTAAATATCATTTCTTGGTATAGAGTATAAGAGTTATCTTCTTCATTGTAAATATATAAATTACTATTACCATCATTATCTTTTAAACCAATTAAAGTATAATTAGTAGTTTCATTATATAATGCAGGTATTTTAGTATCATTTATAGTTATTTCTTTATCAGTAAATAATCCTGATTCTGGGATTTTTAAACTTGATTTTCTTTTTATGATAGTATAAGTATTATTATTTATTTTAACGTCAATAGGTTTTTCATCTAAAACAGTTACTTTAATTGTATAAGTTTTTTTAGTTCCTTTTTGACTTGTAACAACTATATCAAATTTATTTTCTTCCTCGCTAACTTTAAATTTGCCAGTTCCAACAATATTAGCAGTTGAGTCTTCTTTTGTAGCATTAATAGTTATTTCTTCAACTGAAGAGGGGACTTTAACAGTGTAAGTTAAAGTATCTTTATTAAATGTTTGCTCTAAATTATAACCTGTAATAGTTAGACTTTTTAAATTATTATTTGTTGAATAAGTAACAGGTTTTGTAGGTTCAGGATTTTTAATTGTAACAGCAGTAGGATCAACAGTAGTTGTAATAGGCTTTTCTGTATCTATTGATAATATTGAATAAGATTTTACAGATATTCTTGAGTATCCTGTTGCGATAGCTTTAAATGTAAATGTTTTAGCACTTAATGTACTAAAAGCATTATAAGCACAATATCCATCATGGCAAGATGCAGTATCGTGTTCACTTATTAATTTTATCTTTGATGAATCATAATCAAGTGTATACTCACATAAACCTATTTTTTCACTTGTTTTACTTACACATTTAACTGTTACTGTAAATGTACTACCTGGACTAGGCTTTTTATTTGATGTATATATGTCATAATAGCCACTTGCTGCTTTAACATTTAAAATGGGTATTATAAATAACCCTAAAAATAAATATATAATTTTTTTCTTCATAATTTTCCTCCTTTATTTTAATGTAATATATTTTAATATATGTTTTTGAATTCTAAGCATATCAACAGGACTAACACTGTTATCATAGTTTGTATCACATGCTTCATAATATTCGTCTTTTAATGTAGTATATTTTAATATATGTTTTTGAATTCTAAGTAAATCAACTGCAGTTACTTTACCATCACCATTCGTATCACCTTTGATAACAATTGTGTATGTCTTTTCATATGAATTATTTTTAATAGCTATTTTATCACCAGTTTTTAAAATACTATTGTTAGGTGAATTATCTTTATTTGTAATAGTTATACTAACATCAGTATTAGCTTGTTTTATAAGATTAATAAGATATGAAACATTTTGGTTTTCCCCAATTCCACTTAAATATAAATCATTAATTTTAACATCAACATCTTTTAAGATATCTTCAATAGGTAAATCATCGCTTGTTTCATTATCTTTTCTTATTAGTTTAACTTTATATGTTTTTTTACTTCCTGTTTCACTTGTAACTATAATTTCAATTACTTTTTCTTTTTCTTCTTTAGCAAGTGTTACTTCACCAGTTCCACTTATTGTTGATTTATTAGATTTACTAGTGGCTTCAATTTTAATTTTATCTAAATTTGAATTAATATAAACTTCGTATTCAACAACATCACTATCAAAGTTTTGGATTTTTTCATTATTTATGGAAATTGATGTTAAATTATTATCATTATCACCAATGATAGGATGAGTTGTAAATTCTTTAGGCATATCTTTATATACAGGTATTATAAAGGTAAACTCTTCATTTGTTAGTTTTAGTTTATCAATATATGTATTATAAGAATTTAATGCTTCGCTAGCTGGAGCAATTATATTAGCCATGTATTGATGTGTATAAGAAGGGAAGTGGGCTTTATCACTTGTATTGAATTTTTGATAATATAATGTATTTTGATTATTATTTATATATGCTGTAGCAATAAATTTACCACCATAAACAATAGCTTTTTCTCTTGTATCCCATGGTGTTCCCTCATAACTATCAACAAGTCCTGCTGCAACAGCAATACCACGTGTTACAGCACTACTTGTATAATTATCTTGATAAGCACCAATATTATAAAAATTATAAAAGCCATCTAAGTTATTTGATCTATATTTTAGACCACCAGTTGAAGTGGCTGTTCCTGTTATCGCAGCATAACTACTGTTACTTCCACCTTCTTGAATAGTCCTAGCGGCTAAGTGAATTGGACTAGCTCCATATGTTCCTGCTTTTAAATAATAATTAATATATTCATCATTTGCTAAGTAACTACTTCCAAACATGTTTTTTAAAATAACATTATAATTTTTATAATCTTTATCATAATTTAACTTTTCAAAAACAAAGATATTTTTTTCTGTTAAATAATTTCTTGGATCAAGAAAAAATGCATTAACTGGACTATTTACCGTATACCAATTAGGGTTTTCTCTTATTGTATTTGATGCTCTATAGGCACTTTCATTTGTTTGAAGAGCATTTTTGTTAGCTTCACCATTTACAACTGTTGTAAAACTTTTATTAACTAAATCAGCTTCAAAAATAAAGTTTGGATATTTTTTATGTAAATAAGTTAAAAAAGGAATATAACTATCAGGAAAACCTTTTTCTTTTAATACTTTAGCGTATTCTTCATCAGTTGTCGTAATATCTTCATATTTACTAATTAGTTTTGAATAAACATAACCTGTTCTTCCATTATAATAACTTATCTTAGACCAATTACCACTTTTTTGAATTACATTTACTTCAGTTCCTAAATAAATTCTGTCAATTGATGTTCCCCCAGGAGTAGATCTAACTGTAGCATAGTCTTCATTTATTCTTGTCCCATATTTTGTATTTGTATAATATAAATCATATTTAGTAACATTAAGTAATTCACCACACATATAATTATTTGTGTTATTATTAAAATATACTTGATACCAATAAGCACATTCTTTTTGTTCTTTGATATCACTATTAACAAATTTTTTATCACTAACTAAAGTAACACTTTTACCATATGCTAAAAAACCGGTTTTATTGTAATTTGTACCCGCGCCACTTCTTATATTAACACCATCTTTATCAATAACTGTACCAATGATAGTGGAAGCAAATACATTTTGCATAATTAATATATTAATTAATATAAATAAATATAAAAATCTTTTCTTTAACATAATTACCTCCTTATTATCATATATAAGTAATTATATCAAAAATAACCAATTTTAGATATAGTATATAATTTTTTTTACAAATATTTTACATTAACATGACATAAAATTTAATATAAAACTACTTGCTATAAAGAAAAAGTAATGTTATAATTAATTTGTTCTTATTTGGGGCTATAGCCAAGCGGTAAGGCACGGGTCTGCAACACCCTCATCACCAGTTCAAATCTGGTTAGCCCCTCCAAATAGATTATTTAAGTATCGATTTTTAACATTGATACTTTTTTTATTAATTTTAGGCGTATTTTAAAAAGTAATATGATATACTTATATAAAGGAGAATATATATGAAAAAAATATTAATTTTATTTGTAACTATTATAAGTTTATCTTTAATAACAGGATGTGACACTAACAAAGAAAAAGATAAAACATACACCAACAAATATGAATGTTCAAGAAAAGAAAGTTTTACAACTAATCAAGTTTATTACATAACTAAAATAGAAAACTTAAATGAAATAGATAATGGAAAAACTGCTGTTGAAGTAGAATTTACTAGATCTTATGATTTTGATACTAAAGGGGATACATTACTAGCATATTATGATATAACAACATATAACTATCTTGTAGATTATGATATGAATGCTTTAAAAACATATTTTGAAAACACTTGTAAAACTATAGATAAAGATACTTATAAAAGTTGTAATGTTAGTTTAAATGATAAAGTTATTACTGTAATATCACAAGTAGATTTAGATTCCAAAACAAGTAAAGAATATTTATCTACAGTTTCTTTAGATACAATTAAACAAAACTATAATGAATCACCATATACTTGTAAATAAACTTCCATTTTGGAAGTTTTTTTGACAAATAAGTATATTTGTGTTATAATAACGAACAAAAAAGGGGTGGGGTTTTGTATGAAATTAGAAATATACTTAAATGGTAAAGCTAATAATTTCTTTGAAGTTGATAAAAAATTAAAGGCATTAATTGTAAAAAAAGATGAAAATATTTTAAAAATAATAAAAAAATCATTTGATGAATTTGATGAAATAGTAATAAATTCTTGCAAAGAAAGTAATTTTAATCAAATTAGTATGTTATTTAGTAGTAATAAGAAAATAATAATTGATAGTGAAAATGTATCATATTCAACTTTGCAAAAATTAAAAGAAAAATTTGGTAATAAATTTTATGTAAGAAGTAAATATAATTTATATGAAGATGTTTTAGTAGATGAATATTTTGAAACAATGGATAAACTATATAAAATTAAAGAAGAAATAGAAACATATAATTTATCACCTTTAGAAAAAATAATATATATTTATGATTTAGTAAAAGAAAGAATATATAAAAAATCTTCTTTATCTGAAGCTTATTCAAGAGATTTAACTAAAGTATTAAAAGAAGATGAAATTGTATGTGTTGGTTATGCTAATATAATGTCTAACTTAGCTAATCTTTTAGGTATAAACACATATGTAAAAAACTATTATAATGAAGAAAAAAACGATGGTCATGCTACAGTTGGTGTTTATTTAAGTGACTTAAAATATAATATTCATGGAGTATTTGAATGTGACCCAACATGGGATAGTAAAAAAAGTATTGAGGATGAAAAGTTTATAAATAATTATGCATGGTGTATGGAAAGTTTTAAAGCAAGTGAAAAAAAGAAAGAATATAAGCTTATTCCTAAAAATGATGATATGTTAGAAAGTATAAAAAAAGCATATCAAGATCTTTTTAATAAAAATATGGTTTATGAAATACTTAAAGGAACTTCTTTTAATATTTTCTATAAAAAAGCAAGTAACTTTTATAAAACAATTGGACTTTTTGATAAAGCAAATGAAGTATTAAATTTAATGGATACTTGTGAAATAGAAAATGCTAATGATATATATAACGATATATTAAATTATTTTAATATAAAAATAGAACCAACTAGTTTTATAAAGGCTTTATACAATGCAAGAAGATTTGAATATTTAAATAATCCAAGTGTTAGAAGATTAACATTTGATGATATAGAAAGATCTATTGTTAATAAGTATAATTTAAATATGATGTCAAGAATAAGCTTTTTACTTGAATATGGTACAGTTGAAAGTATTATTTTTGGAGAAGATAATATTTATATAGATGATGAAATTTCTAAAATAGAAGAAGATAGTTTAAAATTAAGACTTTTATATGATTTAAGAACTATCTTAGAAAATTCTAGTTCAAGTGAGGAATTTAAAAGAATAAGAAATAATAAATAAATTAAATTTTTTAAAAAAATACTCTTGATAAAGGAGTATTTTTGTTGTATAATCTAGTAGTTATTTAAAAAGGTGTGGTAAAGATGGAAAAAATAATAAATGTTGCAATAGTAGCGCATGTTGATGCTGGAAAAAGTACATTAGTAGATGCTTTATTAAGTCAATGTGGAGCATTAAAAACAAGTGAAATGGATGTTCATCAAATAATGGATAGTAATGATCTTGAAAAAGAAAGAGGAATTACAATTTATTCTAAAAATTGTTCAGTTCGTTATAAAGATTATAAAATTAATATTGTAGATACTCCAGGACATGCTGATTTTTCTAGTGAAGTAGAAAGAATTATAAAAACAGTAGATACAGTAGTTTTAATCGTAGATTCTAAAGAAGGACCTATGCCTCAAACAAGGTTTGTTCTTGATAAAGCATTAAAACAAAATTTAAATCCAATTTTATTTATTAATAAAATAGATAAAAAAGATGCAAGAATTGATGATGTTGTTAACATGACATTTGATTTGTTCTGTGAACTTGGTGCAAATGAAAAACAACTTGATTTCCCAATTTGTTATGGTTCTGCTAGAGATGGTATAGCAAAGTATGAAGTAGAAGATGATAATAAGGATATTACACCAATACTTGATACAATTATTAAACATACAAGTTGTTATGAAGGTAATGAACAAGATCCAGTACAAATGCAAATATCAAGTTTAGCTTATGATGATTATTTAGGAAGACTTGGAATAGGTAGAATATCTAAAGGTGTTTTAAAATCAGGTCAAATGGTTGCTATTAGTAAAAATGATGGTGAAGTTGTAAATTCTCGTGTTGGTAAAATCTTTGTTAATGAAGGTATTATAAGAAAAGAAGTAAAAGAAGCAAGATATGGTGAAATTGCTATTGTTCAAACAATTAGTGATATATCAATTGGAGATACAATATGTGATATTAATCATATAAATCCACTTCCTCCGATTATTATTGAAGAACCAACTATGTCAATGAATTTCTTAGTAAATTCAAGTCCTTTTGCAGGTCGTTCAGGTAAATTTTTAACTAATAGACATATAAAAGAAAGATTAGATAGAGAATTAGAAACTAATGTTGGATTAAAAGTAGAAAGTCTAAATGGCGCAGATGGATATAAAGTGTCTGGTCGTGGAGAACTTCATTTATCAGTTTTACTTGAAGAAATGAGAAGAGAAGGATATGAACTTTCTGTATCAAAACCTGTTGTTTTATTTAAGGAAATTGAGGGTGTAAAATGTGAACCATTTGAAGAAGTTTTAATTGATTGTCCTAATGATTATGCTGGTACAATTATTCAAGATTTAAATGAAAGAAAAGGTAATATTGTTTCAATAACAAATGATGAAAATTATACACATTTAGTATTTAATTGTCCTACAAGAGGTCTTATTGGTTATAGATCAAGTTTTATAACAAATACTAAGGGTGAAGGAATAATGGTTAGAAGTTTTAAAGATTATGAACCATATGTTGGTCCTATTACAAGAAGAAAAAATGGTGTTTTAGTATCTATGGAAGATGGTAAAACAATGGCATTTAGTTTATATAACTTAAGTGATAGAGGAACTTTAATTGTAGATCCTGCAACAGAAGTTTATAAAGGTATGATTGTAGGTATTCATAATAGGGATAATGATTTAAATGTAAACCCATGTAAAAATAAAAACTTAACTAATACAAGAGCAAGCGGTAGTGATGATGCTTTAGTTTTAGTACCACCAAAGAAATTTACTCTTGAAGAAGCATTAGAATTTATCGAAGATGATGAATATGTAGAACTTACTCCTGATGCAATTAGATTAAGAAAGAAAATATTAGATGAAAAAGAAAGATTTAGACAAAATAGATAACTAAGCTTAGGCTTAGTTTTTTTGTGCAATTATACCAAATATAAAAAACTTGTTAAAATTTATAAAAAATATTGACAACCTGGGGGGGGTACTTTATATAATTGATTTATAAAGTTAATAAGGTGTTGATATTATGAAAGAAAATATGAAAAGAAAAATAGCAATGTTACTTACTTTATTAGGAGTAACATCTATTGTAATAGGTACAACATTTGCAATATATGAAAATACAATAAATACAAATAAAAATCATATTATAAAAACAGGAGTAGTAAATTTTACATTAACAGAAAGTACAAATGGACTAGT
>ERZ857998.3959-NODE-3959-length-11319-cov-4.748668_pt1 | contig 11319 bp, 16 predicted proteins | sample MGYA00519954_ERZ857998 | MGnify/ENA primary metagenome ERZ857998 (study PRJEB31778, sample SAMEA3449424) | human gut metagenome | biome: human gut; feature: human-associated habitat; material: faeces | place: United Kingdom | collected 2010/2012 ...
TGCCGCTGCTGGCGGAAAAGGTGGGCCTCGACCCCGCCGTGATGGCCAGTCCCTTTATCTCCACCATCGTGGACGCCACCAGTCTGCTGATCTATTTCCGCTTCGCGTCGTGGCTGCTGGGCATCTGAAAAATTTGTATCTTTTCCATGGCATAGCGCCGCCGTTTTCGGACAAGATAGAGTTGGGTCGTATGGCCTGACTCTATTTTTCTTTTATGGGAAGAAACGCCATGAATCGCGCTTGTACCAACGACGGGTGCAGCTGCACCCCCAACTCTTCCATCAAGTGTACCGTCACCAACTGCGCTCACCACTGCAAGGACGTGAACAACTGCGGCCTCAGCTCCATCCAGGTGGGCACCCACGAGAGCAGCCCCTCCATGGATCAGTGCACCGACTGCCAGAGCTTCCAGAAGTGCCAGTAACGCATCCCGCGTGCTGACCGGCAGAGCGCCTCCGCTCCCCGGACGCCGTCTGCCCCTCCGTGTGCCGACCCACACGGAGTACATAGCAGGGAGGTGAGGACATGCGGACATCGGTGAAATACGCCGTGGCCGGTACGCTGGCCGGGGCGGCCAACGGCTGCTTCGGCGGTGGCGGCGGCATGGTGCTGCTGCCCCTGCTCACCCGCTGGTGCCATGTGGAGGAGAAGAAGGCCTTCGCCACCTGCGTGGCGGTGATCCTGCCGTTCTGCGTGGTGTCCGCCGCCGTCTACCTGCTGCGCACGCCCCTCGACCTCCCGCAGGCCCTGCCCTACCTGCTGGGAGGACTGGCCGGTGGCTTTGTGGGCGGCCGGCTGTTTCCCCGGGTGCCCGCCCCGTGGCTGCGGTATCTCTTTGCCGCCTTTCTGGTGTACGGCGGCATCCGCTACCTTCTGTGACGGCGTGGCTCCTGCCGGTGCTGGCGGGCTTCTGCACCGGTATCCTGTCGGCATGGGGCGTAGGCGGCGGCACCCTGCTGCTGCTGATCATGACCCTGTTTCTGGGGGTGGAGCAGGCCGACGCCATGGCCATCAATCTGCTGTACTTCCTGCCTACGGCGGCCATGGGCGTCATCGCCCACAAGCGGAACGGGTTGCTGGAAACGGAGGTGCTGAAATCCGCTATCCCCTGGGGCACAACGGCTGCGGCGGCCGGTGCACTGGCGGCGACGGCGGTGGACACAGCGGTACTGCGGCGGCTGTTCGGGGCATATCTGCTGCTGGCGGCCGCCGGCAGCCTGCGGCAGCTATGGCAGGCGCGAAAGCAGCGCTGACCCATATTCGACAACGCATCGTATAATTCGACCGTTACATTGCGTTTTGTTATCGTATTTTGCTGCAAAAACAGAGGCAAGGCATATACCTTGCCTCTGTTTTCATACTGTAAAGCGATCATCCCTCCACCGGGTAGAGGACGACCGTCACATCAAAGGTCTGTCCGTCACGCCGGATAGTGAGCACGACGCTCTCGCCCACGATGTGGGTCCGGCGGACGGCCAGCAGATTGGTGTTGGTGCTGACGCCTATACCGTCCGCCGCCAGAATTACGTCGCCCTTCTGCAGCCCCGCTTCCTCGGCGCCGAAGTTTTCCGTGACGGAATCGATCACCGGGTGGGTCGTACCGTCGGCAAATTCCGTCTCCTTCACGTAGACGCCGATCGAGGGCAGGCCGTGGAAGCCTCCGGTGGCGATGATATCATTGATGACGGATACCACACGGCTGGACGGGACGGCAAATCCCAGGCCCTCCACCGTGGCAGAGATGTCGGACAGGGTGTTGCTCATCTTTAGTGTGTTGATGCCGATGACCTGGCCGTACTCATTGATCAGCGGGCCGCCGGAGTTGCCGTTGTTCAGGGCAGCGGTGGTCTGGAGCAGCGTCATCACGCGGCCCTCCATGGTGACGGGACGGTCGATGGCGGAGATGATGCCCTGGGTCAGTGTGCCCCGCAGCTCAACGCCCAGCGGGTTACCGATGGCGTAGACCGTATCGCCCACCTGGCATTCCTCACTGTCGCCCAGCGGCGCAGTGGGCAGGCCGGAGGCGTTCACCGCCTTCAGCAGTGCCAGATCCTCGGTGCTGGAAAAGCCCACCAGCTCCGCCTCGTAGCGGTCGCCGTTGTACAGCGCCACCAGCGCGTTCTGCCCGCCGGCGATCACATGGGCGTTGGTGACGATATAGCCGTCCGCCGTCAGGATGACCCCGGTGCCGACACTGGCCTTTTCGCCCAGGTCGGTGAGCACCAGCACCGTGGCGGGGTTTACCTGCTGATAGACCTGCTGGATAGTCAGCTTCTCCTCCCCTGCTTTTTCGCAATAAAAGCGCAGATCGGGGTCCGTGTCTGCCCGGGGGATGGTGGGCACATCGCTCTGGAAGATATCCACGATACTGCTGGCATCGTGATCGCCGTCGTCGAAGTCATCGCCATAGCCGTCCGTATTGCCGCCCCGCAGGGCGGAGACGATGGCCACTCCCAGCACCACGCCTACCAGCACGGCCAGGATGACCAGAAACGTCCACAGGCCCTTGCGGCTGCGGCGCTTCTCCTGCCGGACAGCTTTGGGCGCCGCGGCAGCGGGCATGGGGCCCGGCTGCACATAGCAGCCCGTGATCTCCTGCCCCTCGTCCGGACGGACATACCAGCTGACGACCTCGTCCGGCTCCTGCTCCGGGGCAGGAGCCGCCGGATCGGGCGTCAGCGGCATTTTATTTTCATCATACATATTCAGAGTACCTCTCGGGGCGCGCCGTGCGCCATCTGCATGGTAAAGGTAAAGGCCGTTACACCGTCCTGACTGGTGACGGTGATCTGCTCCTTGTGTTGGGCCAGGATGGTCTTGACGATATACAGCCCCAGGCCGTAGCCGTCCTTGTCCTCACTGCGGGACTTATCGGACTTGTGGAAGCGCTCGAACAGCAGCGGTATCTCCTCCGCCGGAATGGTGGGCCCCAGGTTGCGGACGGTGACATAGGCCTTCTCGCCGTTGACCGCCAGACCCAGATACAGCTGGGAGCCAGGGGTGGCGAATTTGGCCGCATTCTCCAGCAGGTTGTAAATGACCTGGGTGATCAGGTCCCGGTCGCCCTGGACCATGACGGAGTCCTCGGGGATCTCCGCGTCCACGTCCAGCCCACGGTCCGTGATCTTCTTCTCCATGGACAGCAGGGCAATACGGGCGGACTCACAGAGATCAAACTCCTCCTTCTTCATCTCCTTGTTCTGTATCTGGGAGATATCCAGCATACGCCGCACCAGGCGGCTGAGACGGCGGCTCTCGTCGGAGATGATCTGAAGATACTGGCGCTCCTTCTCCGGCGGGATGGTGCCGTCCAGAATGCCGTCGGTGTAGCCGGCGATGGTGGTCATGGGGGTCTTCAGCTCATGGGACACATTGGCGATAAAGTCCCGGCGCTGGCGCTCCGTCTCCTGCAGGGAGTCGGCCATGGCATTGAAGGAGGCCGCCAGCTCACTGATCTCGCCGCAGTCACCGGTCTCCTGCATCCGTACATCGAAATCGCCGCCGGCATAGGCACGGGTCGCCTTGACCATCTCGGTCAGGGGCTGTATCTGCCGCATGGAGGTGACAAAGCTGGCCACGAACGCCAGCAGCAGGATAATGGCGCTGGTCATAAAGAACAGGGCGATGAACGAGCGCCACATCTGCATGAGCTCGGCGCTGTTCATCACCGCCAGCACCAGGCCCAGAGTGTTGCCGTCCGCGTCTGTCATGGGCACGCCCACCACGAACTGCTTTTTCTCATATACGCCCACGGTGCTGCGGCCCTCGTACAGTCTCTCGCTGCCCAGCACCGTTTGGGTAATGTCCTCGGGGACAACGACGGTCTTTCCGGCCAAATCGGCATCCGTCGTCAGCAGGACGCTGCCGGTGGTGTCGCAGATCAGGAAGTCCACGTCCGTCATCCGGGAGGCCACGCCGGCCAGAGAGCGCAGCGCGTCCCCCTGGTCACGCTCGGCGTCATCGCCGGCGGTAAAATAGTCCACGGACAGCTGCGCCACCAGCACCGCCCGGTCCTGCATCTCCTGCCGCTTCTCCGAGACGGTGTAGTTATAGCTCAGCGCGTAGAAGGACACGCCCAGCAGGGCCATGGTCAGCACCACCATACCGGCGGTGAGCATAAACTGCCGCCAATACAGGCTGCCGGTGATACGTTTGATCCTCTCGCCCATGCTTACTTCACTTCAAACTTATAGCCCACGCCCCAGACCGTTTTCAGCTCCCACTGGTCCGAGACATTTTCGATCTTCTCCCGCAGGCGCTTGATGTGCACGTCCACGGTGCGGCTGTCGCCGAAATAGTCAAAGCCCCAGACCTCGTCCAGCAGCTGGTTGCGGGTATAGACCCGGTTGGGCGTGGCCGCCAGATGATACAGCAGCTCCAGCTCTTTGGGGGGCGTGTCCACCTTCTTGCCGTCCACCAGCAGCTCATAGCTGTCCAGATTGATGACCAGTTTGTCAAACACCAGCTTCTTCTTTGTGTCATCGGGTATCTCACTGCGGCGGAGCACGGCATTGATCCGGGCCATGAGCTCCTTCATCTCGAAGGGCTTGACCAGATAGTCGTCCGCGCCCATCTCCAGTCCGGTGATGCGGTCGCCCACGTCGCTCTTGGCGGTGAGCATAATGATGGGCGTCTTGCCCTTCTCGCGGATATGGGCGCATACGCCCCAGCCGTCCACCACGGGCAGCATGATATCCAGCAGCACCATGTCGGGGGCCTGCTTGTCGTACTCCTCGATGGCCTTGCCGCCGTCATAGGCGCTGCGGACCTCGAAGCCCTCCTTCTCCAGGTACATACGGATCAGATCGGATATATTGCGGTCATCCTCGACCACCAGAATGTTGCGTGCCATAGGCGCTCTCCTCCCGGTACATATCGTTGGGTATATCTTACATCCTGCGGGGCAGGCTTTTCCTGAACAATTTGTGAATATCCCGCATAATTTATAGATTATACCACGTTTTTGCCCGCTTGTCACGCATTTCCGTGCCCCTGACCCCTTGCCCCGATATCAGCCCGCCGGTCCGATGGTCACGCCGGTGTAATACCACGCCAGTATCTCCTGCCAGGTCTTCCCCGCCTTTGCCAGCTGCTCCGCGCCGTACTGGCTCATGCCCACGCCGTGGCCGTAGCCAGTGACGCGGAACGTAACGCTCTCCGCATCCGCTGTCAGGGTAAAGCAGGCCGAGCGCAGGGAGAAGATGCGGCGCATCTCCGTGCCCTCGATGTCCGTACCGGCCACGGAGACAGTCTCCACCCGGCCGGAATCATTTTCCGTCACCGCACCGAACCACGTCTCCGGCGCGCCGGTGAGTTTTATCTCCGGGTGGGCCGCCAGCAGAAGGTCCCTCGCCTCCGCCGCAGTAAAGGTGACTGTGCTGTAATAGTTGGGTACGGTGTCGGCACTCTCCGGGCTGGCGACGCTGGCCAGATAGGGCAGGTCGCCGGACCAGACATCCCCGGCCGCGGCGGTCCTGCCCGCCGAGGATGAGTGGAACACCGCCAGGATCGGTTCCCCGTCGTAGAGGGCCACCAGACCGTCCGTGTCCGCCACAGCCTGGACGACGCGGGTATTCCAGGGAGCAAAGTCGGCGGCCCACTTTTCCTTTGCGGCTGTCTCGGAGAGATAGGCGCTGCAGCAGGTATGGTCCGTACAGAAGTCGGCGTCGGGATGCGCGTCCTTACGGCCCTGCGCCAGCTGGTAGTAAACGTAGGTGCGCTCGGCCGCGGCCTGGGCCTTCAGCGCCTCCATCTCAAAGGAAGCAGGCATCTCACCCCGGACCACGCCCACAAGGTAATCCCGCAGCGTCATCCGCTCCGCCGCCTCCCCGGTTTTTATGGTCAGCACGACCTCCCCGTCCCCCTGTGCCTGCGGTGTCTCCGGTGCAGGCGCGTCCGGTTCCCGGGCGGTAAGATAGGCGCCGCCGAAGAGCAGCACCATTAGAATAAGGGCCGCCGCCGCGCTTTTTTTCATGGCTGCCACCTCCTTTTTTACACGATATGCAGGGCCTGTCCGGGGCATACATAAAATTCCGCAGGCGGGAAATGCTACCGGAAAATGGCAGACGGAGGACAGAAGGCATCATGGAACAGGCAAAACAGGGCGGAAACGAGACGGCCCCGGAAATGGCGGGCTATTATCGCGGCGCAGGGTGCTTTTCACTGAAAGCGGCGGAGCTGAACGAGCTGCTGGGCGTGGGCCGGTGCTTTGATATGACAGGGCGCGACCTGTCCATCGGCGGGCGACAGGCGCGGCTGTGGGTGGTAAACGGCTACGCCCAGGAGGACCTGCTGGAGCGGGTCATCGCCGGATGGCAGGCGCTGTCGGACCTGAACAGTGTGACAGACGCGGCGGACTTCTGCCGGCGGTATGTGTCCGCCTGCGATGCGGCGGCTGAGCCGGACCGTGACACGGCGGTGATGGGCGTATTCGCTGGGAAGACGCTGGCGATCATCGACGGCTTCGGCGGCGGGGTGGTGCTGGACGCCAAGCAGTTCCCCACCCGGTCGGTGGAGGAGCCGGATACCAGCCGGGTACTGCGGGGCAGCCACGACGGCTTCGTAGAGAATCTCATGCAGAACGCGGCGCTGCTGCGGCGGCGGGTACGGGACACCCATCTGCGGCTGGAGCGATTGCAGCTGCCGGAGCGCTCGGGCACGGACGTGGCCCTGTGCTACATGGAGGGCGAGGCAGACGAGGGGCTGCTGCGGGCCCTGCGGGAAAAGCTGATGCACATCCAGTTGCGGTCGGTGGCCATGAGTCAGGAGACCATTGCGGAGGCCATCGCGCCCAGGCAGTTCTGGAACCCGTTAGGTTACACAAAACTAAGTACACAGGAATATCCCCCGCCAAAACAGGCAGGGGATACTTTATCCTCGCATCTTTCGCATCACGTTATCATACATTCGCGCGTTGGTCACTTTCAGCGCATCCATCAACTCGTCCACTATGGCCCACGCCTGTTCCGGCGCGCGGGATGATACCGCTTGCATAAAGTCACTGTCACCGTCTACCATATCAGGAGCCGGTGCGCTGGAATATATAGCCACCGGTGCAGGGTTTCTCTGCCCTTCGTGCTGGTTTTGTATAATGTACAGCGCGGCCAACTTCTCGTAGTTCGGCCAGCTTGACTGTTCCGTTTCCAGTCTGGCTATCCAGGCTTTAAGTTCCTTTTCGTCGATCAAGGGGAATTACCCCCTTTCAGCCCTCCACGGCATCCATACACCGCTGAATGGCGTTGCGGATGGTATCATCATCCGCATTGTCCAGCATCTCTTGCAGCTGGCGCTTCATGTCATCTTTTGCGCCGTCGCGGCTATAATGGCCGCGCACATAATGGGTGCCACGTCGTGCGTAGGAGCTGCCGCCACCGTAGCTGTCGCGGGAATACCTGCGCTGGGAATAGTCGCCGTCGCGGGAGTAACGCCGCTGGGAATAATCGCCGTCACGGCTGTACCCTTCATCTTCCATCAGATCGATCTTGTCGATGTTCTTGATGGTGCTTACCAGCTTATGCGCGATGTCCAGATCCCCGGCGCCCAGCTCTCCTTTGTGGGCGATTTCGTCAAGCTCCTTGCAAAGCATATCGCGCAAATCGTACATTGCTTTCATACTCATAGTTTACTCCTTTCAGCTTACGCGGTCAACGGTCAAGTTGGAGTTAGCGAAATTGATTGCCTGTGTGCTGGTGTTCTCCATAGCCACAGTCAGGCAACAGCCCTTCGGCACCTCCACAATGGCGCTGACATAAATGTTGAAATAGTTTTCCACGGCGGCGGGTGTAACGGTCGCCACGGCACTGGTCAGCGGTTCACCGTTGATAGCCAGCGCGGCGGTAATAGCTCCCACCGTGCCGCCGGTAGGGATAGCGATGTTGCCGCCAAAAGCCACGCGAAAACGTGCCTTGCACTGGTTTGTCAACCCGCGCAAAGTTACGATGCCTGCTCCGGCTCGATGCACGATACACGGCTTGTTGTTGACCGCAGTTTCCGTCAGGGGAACGTTCTGCCCAGCAGCAACGGTCTGAATTGCCGCAGAAGTAAATTCTGCCATTAAAATCATTCCTTTCTCAGTTAAAATAAGCGGCGGAGCTATTGCCCCGCCGCGTTGGTATCAGTATCAGCACGGGGCTGACCATTTTCCCCATGTGGGGAAAAAGCTATGCTATGCAGTTGTCAGCATCCGCAGCCATTGCAGTTGTACTGATTGCCGCATCCGGTGTACTGGTATGGAGCAGGGACGCTGAACGAAGGAACGGGGCGCGGATTGTAATACGCGAACTGTGCGCTAACATAGTTGCGCATATCAAGCGTCTGAGCAGACTGAGAGGCCGCGAGGTCAGCAGCAAAAAGACGCTGGTTCTGTTCAGCAATCTTCGCGTCCTTCGCAGCGATCTCCTGCGCAGTGAGACGCTGATCGATGCTACGGAAGCCGCAGTTCATTGCATCAATGATGTCCCGCGTCGTGTTCTGCACGGTGTTGCGGGTATCGCAAGCCTGCGTCGCCATGTCGTACCGCACCTGGGCGATAGCCGCCCGGTTCTCGCAGCAGCACTGCTGCGCCTGCATCTGCATGGCGGTGAGCTGCTGCATCAGCGCCGCCTGCTGGTTGCTACGGGAAAGCTCGGCCTGTGCAAAGCCGTTTGCCATCGCCATGTTGGTGCCGTTGACAAGCTGCGCCTGCTGGTAAAATCCGTCGCAAAGGCCCTGATTTACGCTGTCGATCTTGCGCTCGACATTGGCAAAATCAGAGGTCAGAACATAACCGTCCATCACGCCGTTGCCGCCGCCACCGAAGCCAAAGCCGTTACCCCAGCCGCCGAACGCAGCGAAAATGAGGAACAGCACGATCCACCACGCGCCATCACCGCCCCAGCCGAAGCCGTTACCGTTACCGGTGTTGGCAGGAGCCACAGGCATAGTCATCATGGGGGTGCCATCGGAAAGAGACATAGTATCACTCCTTTTGAAAAAATATTTATATCAAACCGTGGCCACGATTTTGATTTACTTGAAAAGCCCCTGAAATTGGTTTGCCATTGACTGTATCTTGTTCAGTTGGTCTTGTGAGATTTTGCCGCTTTGCAGCATTTTCTCTACTTCCGCTTTTGGGTCGCCTTTAAAGCTCGCTTTGAATTGCTTGAACTGCTGTAACAGCTGGGGAAAGCCGCTCATCGGCCACGGCATCTGTCCACCACCTAACGCATTAAAAAACGGGTTGTTACTCATCGTCCTCGTCCTCCTCTACCTTGCGCTTCTTCTTTCCCTTTATTTCGCCCACAATCGCCGCCAGCGCGTCGAACTCCTTACGGGTCACATATTCCTGGGCGGGAGCTTTCTGCGCGTCAGGAGTGCTTGCAAGGCGCTCCACAAGGTCATACGTCTTGAGGGTTGGCTTGCCGCTTGCATCGGCCTGTTTCAAGTAAACTACGGGAGCCGTGCTGTCCCACAGCGCAATAGCAGAGTTGGGCGCAATCAGCCAATTCTCCGCCTCCGGCCTACCAGCTACCCACTGTACGCCGCCCTGCGCCACCGGGTTCTGCATGGGTGGAATTTGCGGTATCTGCGGCGGCATGGTCTGCATCTGTTGCTGCCGAAGCTGGGCAAGGTTGTCCTGCATTGGCTGCGGGTAATAAGGGTTGAAATACGGGTTAAATGCCATAGTTACGCCTCACTTTCTTTTTGCCAGTAATACAAAACAATTTCGTTTTCGCTGTTCCAGCTGTCGTAAATTACGCCGTCCTGAACACACACGACGTGCCAGGATAGCGCAAGGATAAACGTCCCTTCCGGGTGTTCATCGGCGAACCTACCGACTGTGTAGCAATCCGGGCAAGTATCCGGCACCATGTACCGCCTGTAGCCTATCCGCCGCAGATACGCACCCCACACGGCGTTTGCGGATGGCATATCCCCTTCCAAATACCCCTGCACCGCCATAGCAAGGTACGTTTCGCCCCACTCTTTCCCGGTGGCTTTTGAAATAGCCCGAACAGTGCAGTCTCCCACATTTTTCCCGTGTGGATTTTCGTTGAAGTAGCTATACATGCGCCGCCACCAGCTCTATCACTTGAACATAGGCTTTCAGCCCCGGAAGATCGTCCTGATACGCCCAAATGATGTCCTCTGCCATCTGCTGGGTAAACCCAAGCGACACCAGCTTTTCAACCATGCAAGCACCTCCGTTTCTTGAAATAAGCGTAACAAAAAACTGCCCACGCAAAGGGGCAGTTAAAGGTCAGAAAAAGGCCGTTAATTTGCGAAATATTTACTTGTACAATACCGCAGAAACGATGTATAATAAAATCAGCCGCCCCGGAATACTCCCGGCGGGAATCTTTCCCTTTTTATACGCCCGGTTTCCCCCCCTACCGGGCGCAAACAAAGAAGCCGCACCTTTTCAGGTGTGGCTTCTTTCTTCGTCTGCAAATTTCTGATACGCTCTCCTGCGGCACCGCTTTACCGTTTCCGGTGATACGTTCAGCAGTAACGCCGTTTCACAATAGCTTTTCCGCTTCACGTCACATTCAATAACGCACACCGCTTCGTCAGGCGGTAGCTGGGCGCTCATCACATACGCAATAGCTCGCTTTGGTGCCATGCTCTGCAACCTGCGCCGTATCTGCTTGTGGTAGCTGTCCATAACACGGTTTTAGCCGTGAGCTTGCGGGACTTTACGCCGGGGAAAGAGGCGGCTTGTCGTAGCTCTTTCCCGCCCAGCAGATTTATTTTACTTCACGATCTCCCACGTTCCGCTTTTCCCGTCCGCGCTCCGCGTCACCTTCACGGTGTACGTTTCGGCCACGGTCGGCTGTTCCGGGGTCTCCGGCTGTTCCGGCTTCGTCTCCTCCACATACGGGATGCCGAACCACTCGCACAGCCCCTTCGCCGCGCTCTCGGCGATATCCTTCATGTGCGTGTGGAACCAGGTGATGTCCTCCAGATTGTCGTGGAAGGCGTGTTCCTCGTAGAACGCCACAGCGTTGGTCTTTTTCAGCTCGTACAGGTCGGCGCGGGGGACGAGCTTTACCGTGCGCGGGTAAATCTGCTTGCGATACTTCACCATGATCTCGCCCAGCTTCTTGCCGTTCTTGGAGTAGGTGTAGTACATGGGATGGCACCCCCGCGCCGTTCCGTTGGCACTGGCATTGGTATGGCTGACGTAATGCACGTCCGCGCCCCATGCGTTGCTCTCCCGCACGTTCTGCTTCATGATGGCATCGCCGTTGTCGCCGTTCATGGGGGTGCGCCGATAGCCGCGCTTGGTGGCAATGCCGCAGCGGTTCAGGATCGGCTCCAGAATGTCGATGTACTCGTTAT
>ERZ857998.3961-NODE-3961-length-11318-cov-2.918938_pt1 | contig 11318 bp, 9 predicted proteins | sample MGYA00519954_ERZ857998 | MGnify/ENA primary metagenome ERZ857998 (study PRJEB31778, sample SAMEA3449424) | human gut metagenome | biome: human gut; feature: human-associated habitat; material: faeces | place: United Kingdom | collected 2010/2012 ...
CTGTATGGTTCATCAGAAATGATATAAATACTGTGTCCGTATTCTTTTTGTTTCTTCTCTAATAATTCAGCTAATTTCTCAATTGTTTCTCTGGAATAAACAACTCCAGATGGATTGTTTGGAGAGTTAATGAGGATTGCTTTGGTATGCTCGCTGATCGTTTCTTCTAATTCTTCAAAATTGATCTGGAATGCTTTGGTATCTGCAGAAATAACTCTTAATTTACATCCTGCTCCCTGTGCATAGACTGCGTATTCCGGGAAATGTGGTGCAAATGTAATAATATCGTCTTCTGGTCCATCAACTAATGTCTTAAAACAGATTCCAAGGGCTGCTGCTGCTCCGATCGTCATAAAGATATTTGCTGCTGTATAATTTGTATCAAATCTTCGATTTAAAGATTTGGCAATATTTTCTCTTACTTCTAACACTCCGGCATTGCTTGTATATCCGTGGATATCCACTGGATCAGATGTCTTTAACAGACGAAGTGCTGTCTTATCAATTTCTTTTGGCGCTGGAACACTTGGATTTCCGATACTGAAATCAAATACATTTTCTGCTCCGACTTCTTTTGCTCTCTTCATTCCATATTCGAAAATATCACGGATAACGGAATGCTGTTTGGATAATTCTACTACTTCTTTTGATAACATGATCTGTTTCTTCCTTTCTTTGCCATTAGTTTTATTTTACAAAAAAATGCAGAAAATTACAACAATCCTCGCTGATTGCTGTAATTTTCACGTAATATCATTTGACGATCATTTTATTCATCTAATGCATCTCTTAAGCTCTTTGTAAATTCATAAACTTTTTCAGGACTTTCTTCGCCATATTTGCTGATCAGTTTCACGATCGCACTTCCAACAATAACACCGTCACAGTAAGTACTCATTTTCTTCGCCTGTTCTGGGCCTGAAATACCGAATCCTACAGCACAAGGAATCGTTGCATTTTTCTTGATGATTCCAAAGAATTCGTCAAAATCTGTTGTAAATTCACTTCTTGTTCCAGTCACCCCAATAGATGAAACACAGTATAGGAATCCTTCCGCATCTTTTGCGATCTTAGCGATTCGATCATGTGAAGTTGGTGTTACCAGGCTGATATTATCAACGCCATGAGCTGTCGCAATTGGCTGAATCTCGTCCTTTTCTTCGTATGGCATATCTGGAACGATCACTCCCTGAACTCCGCATTCATTACAAAGCTCAAAGAATCTCTCTGTTCCAAAACGATAAATTGTATTGATATACATCATCATGACAAATGGTGTTTCTTTAATCTCTTCTCTTAATTCTTTCACCATCTGAAAAATACCTTTTAATGTTGTGCCACCTGCAAGAGAATGCTGGCTGGCTTCCTGAATGACAACACCTTCTGCGATTGGATCTGAGAATGGAATTCCGATCTCGATCACGTCAGCGCCTGCTTTTACCATCGCTCTGATATTTTCTTTTGTTGTCTCATATCCATAATCTCCAGATACAATGTAAGTTACTAATGCCTTTTGTCCATTCTTTTTTCGATTCTCAAATGTTTCTCTAATTTTCATCTAACTGCACTCCTCTGTATCTTGCTACCTGATAAACGTCTTTGTCTCCACGACCGGACAGACAGATCACGACTGACTGGTCTTTGCTCATTGTTGGAACGATATCCATGGCTGCTGCCACTGCATGAGATGATTCGATCGCTGGAATCACTCCTTCTGTTTTAGATAAATATTCAAAGGCTTTGACTGCCTGTTCATCTGTGATACTTACATACTCCGCTCTTCCGATTTCATGAAGATGTGCATGTTCTGGCCCGATTCCTGGATAATCAAGTCCCGCAGAAATAGAGTATACAGGATCGATCTGCCCTTCTTCGTTCTGTAAGAATAAACTCTTCATTCCATGGAAAATACCTTTGCTTCCTTTGGCGATCGTTGCTGCATGATCTAACGTATCAATCCCTCTTCCAGCTGCTTCTGCCCCGATCAGTCTGACACTTTCATCTGGGATAAAGTCATAAAACATTCCCATTGCATTCGATCCGCCTCCTACACAAGCAAATACAGCATCTGGAAGTTTTCCTTCGATTTCTTTCATCTGTTCTTTTGTCTCTTCTCCGATGATCTTCTGGAAGTCACGCACCATGGTTGGATATGGATGAGGACCCATTACAGAACCGATGCAATAAAATGTTGTCTCAATATTTGTAGCCCAGTCTCTCATTGCCTCGTTAATAGCATCTTTTAAAGTTCTTGTTCCACTCTCTACAGCATGAACTTTCGCTCCAAGAAGTTCCATACGGTATGCATTCAGACTCTGGCGTTCCACGTCTTCTGCTCCCATATATACAACACATTCCATGTCAAATAATGCTGCAACAGTCGCTGTAGCAACTCCGTGCTGTCCTGCACCTGTCTCTGCGATGATTCTTTTTTTTCCCATTCTCTTTGCAAGTAAAATCTGACCTAATACATTGTTGATCTTATGGGCACCTGTATGATTCAAATCTTCTCGTTTTAAATATACTTTTGCCCCTCCAAGATCTTTTGTCATCTTCTCTGCGTAGTATAAAAGAGATGGACGGTTTGCGTAATCTCTGTATAACTGACGTAATTGGGCTAAGAATTCTGGGTCATTTTTGTATGTTTCATAAGCCTCATTTAACTCGTTTACCGCGTTCATTACAATTTCTGGTACATACTGTCCACCGTACTCTCCAAATCTTCCTATTTTACTCATGTCTTCCTCCTGTTATCTGCATGATTTCTTTCATTTTTTTCAAATCTTTGTATCCATCCGTTTCGATCCCACTGGAAATGTCGATCCCATATGGATGAACTTTTTTTGTGATTTCTTTTATATTTTTACTGTGAAGCCCGCCTGCAATGAAAAATGGTTTTCTGATTCCTTCTTTTGGAATCAGGTCGTAATTCATTACTTTTCCGGTACCTCCATACATATCTTTTTCTTCTGTAAATGTATCCAGTAACAATTTATCGACTGGAAGCTTTTCAGCTTCTTTGATATCGTTAGTATCCTTTACTCTGACAACTTTCCAGATTTCTTTATCTGTCTGTTGTTTTAACTGTTCAACGTAAGTATGATCTTCATCTCCATGTAACTGGATCACATCTAATGGAACTTGGTTTGCGATCTCTATGACTTTCTCAATTGTTTCGTTTACAAAAACTCCAACACTTAAGATATCCTGATCTAAATCTTGGTCAAATTCTTTTGCCTGCTGTCCTGTCACATATCGTTTGCTTTTCGGAAAGAAGATATAGCCGACTGCATCTGGTTTTACTTCATTTGCATATGCGATATCTTCTTTTCTTCTCATTCCACACATTTTTACTTTCATAAGCAACTCCGTAACTGTTCCATGGTTTCTTTGATATTGTCAGATCTCATAAATGTCTCACCGATCAGTACAGCATCGGCTCCCTGTTCTTTGACATTTTTCATATCATTTTCATCTTTCATTCCACTTTCAGAAACTAAGACGGCTTCATATGGAATGAGTGGTGCAAGTTTGCTTGTTGTATTGAGATCAACATCAAATGTCTTTAAGTTACGGTTGTTGATTCCAATGATGTCACATCCACATGCGATAACTTTCTTTAATTCTTCTTCGTTATGAACTTCTACCAGACAATCAAGGTCTAAGCTTTTTGCCAGATCATAAAATTCTTTGATCTTTTCTTCGGAAAGAATAGCTGCGATCAAAAGAATCGCATCAGCTCCGAGCACCTTTGCTTCGTAAATCTGGTATTCATCAAAAATAAAATCTTTTCTTAACATTGGGATATTTACTTTTGCTCTGATATCTGCAAAATATTTGCTGCCACCTTTGAAATAATGTTCCTCAGTTAAACAAGAAATCGCTGCTGCACCTGCCTCTTCATAGGCGATCGCTGTTTCCACCGGCCGAAAATCTTCTGTGATCACACCTTTGGATGGGGATGCTTTTTTGACTTCTGAGATCACGGATAATCCAGATTCCTTTAAGGCTTCTTTAAATCCATGATTTTTATTCTTGGAATTTAACGCCATTTCCTTCATATCTTGTGGCTCAATATTATCTTTTTCTCTCTGTAATTGTTCTTTTCGCTTTTCTACGATATCATCTAAGATCATATTTCACCTCATCTATCTTGCATTTGTATATGCAATAAACTGTTCTAATTTCTCATTTGCTTTTCCAGAATCGATCATCTTGGCTGCTAATTTCACCCCGTCTTTGATCGTTTCTGCTTTTCCGATCGTGTAAAGAGCTGCTCCTGCATTTAATAAAACGATGTCTCGTTTTGCTCCCTGTTCCTTTCCAGTTAAGATATCTTTTGTGATCACTGCATTTTCATCGGCTGTACCACCGACGATATCTTCTTTCTTCGCAAGTGTGAATCCTAATTTTTCTGGATCGATCGTATATTCTTTGATCTCATCTCCATTGATCTCACAAACACTTGTTGTAGATGAGATTGAGATTTCATCTAATCCGTCGTCTCCATATACGATCAGGGCTCTTTTAACTCCAAGATTCTTCATAACATCTGCCATCGGACGAACCAGCTCTTTTTCATAAACACCGAGAACGATATAGTTTGTCATTGCTGGGTTTGCTAAAGGCCCTAAGATATTAAATACAGATCTGACTCCAAGCTGTGCTCTGACTGGCCCTGCATATTTCATGGAACCATGATGTGTCTGTGCAAATAAGAACGCTGCTCCAACTTCATCCAAACATTTTTTACTTTCTTCTGGTGTTAATCCGATTTTTGCTCCTAATGCCTCTAAGACATCGGCTGCACCACTCTTTGAGGATACACTTCTATTTCCATGTTTCGCAACTTTTGCTCCTGCTGCTGCAATGACAAATGCAGATGTTGTAGAAATATTAAAGCTGTTTGTAAGGTCTCCTCCAGTTCCTACGATATCGATCGCTTCTGTTTCTTCTGGCACGATCGCTGCTTTTGCTCTCATCACTTTGGCAAATCCTGTGATCTCTTCTGGTGTTTCATGATTCATACGAAGACCTGTCAGGAAACTTCCCATCTGGGCATCTGTCGCATTTCCAGACATGATGCAGTCCATGGCCTTATAAGCTTCTTCTTCTGTTAAATGATTTCCTTCCACGATCTTTGTTAAAAATGGTTTTAATGTTTCTTGATTGACTGCGCTCATAGTTTCCTCCTTTGTAGAATCTCCAAGTCTGATTCCTGCGATGTTTGTTAAAAAATTTTCTAAGATCTTCATTCCCATTTCGGTTAAGATAGATTCTGGATGGAACTGAATTCCATAAACCGGATATTCTTTGTGGCACACTGCCATGATCTGTCCTTTTTCATCTCTTCCGATGATTTCTAATTTATCCGGGATTGTTTCGTCGTCAATGATCAGTGAATGATATCTTGCGGCATATATTTTATCTTCTAATCCTTCGAATAAAGGATTTTTATTATCGATTGTGATCTCGCTCATTTTTCCATGCATCAATTCTTTTGCTGGAACAACTTTTCCACCATATACTTCTCCAATCGCCTGATGTCCTAAACAGATCCCTAAGATTGGGATATCTTTTCCAAATGTTTTGATCACATCTTTTGAAATTCCCGCACTATCTGGATATCCAGGTCCTGGGGAGATAACAAGTGCTTCTAGGTTTTGTAAGTTTTTGATCTCTTCAATTGTGATCTCATCATTTCGTACCACCTGAATCTGTGGATACAAAGATCCAATGTACTGATATACGTTATAGGTAAATGAATCGTAATTATCTATCATTAAAATCATAACCTTGCTGCCTCCTTCACTGCATTTACAACGGCTAATGCTTTATTCTTTGTCTCCATAAATTCTTTTTCTGGAACGGAGTCGTTGACGATTCCAGCTCCTGCCTGTACATATCCTTTTCCATCTTTAAATACGACGGTCCGGATTGCAATACAAGTATCAATATTTCCATCAAATCCAAGATATCCAACGGTTCCACCGTAAACACCTCGTTTTTTATTTTCCAGCTCATCAATGATCTCCATGGCCCTTACCTTTGGTGCTCCGGATAATGTTCCTGCCGGAAGAACACTCATCAGTGCGTTGATCGGATTTTCATCATCTCTTAATTCTCCCTGTACATCACTGACTAAATGTGTGACTTTGGAATATTTTTCAACGGTCATAAAGTTTTTTACTTCTACAGTTCCAAACTTACTGACTTTTCCGACATCATTTCTTCCAAGATCAACTAACATCGTATGTTCTGCTCTTTCCTTTGGATCATTGACTAACTGTCTAACCAACATATCGTCTTCTTCTTTTGTCCTTCCTCTTGGAACCGTTCCTGCGATCGGCTTGGTTGCTACGATTCCATTTAAGACACTGACTAACTTCTCTGGTGAAGCTCCAACCACCTGATAGTCAATGAAATCAAAGAAGTAAAGGTATGGAGATGGGTTTGATGTTCTTAAGCATCGATAGACATCAAATGGATCAACATCTGTCTCTACCTCAAATCTCTGGGATAAGACCACCTGGAAAATGTCACCGTTTTTGATATATTCTTTAGCTTTCTTTACGTTCGCTTCGTATTGTTCTTTTGTAAGATTCGATGTTACTTCTGCCTTCGCAGGTGTAAATCTGTCTTTGGAAAGTGATACCGGACGTTCCATCTTGTGAAGGATCAATTCTGCTTTATCTTCTAATTCTTCATATTTTTGTTTGATATTATCACCTTTGTGGATGTTCTGGATGATCACAGCTTTGTTTGCTAAATGATCGAATGCGATGATCTCATCGTACATGCATAAGTGGCATTCTGGCATCTTCAGATCATCTTCTGGTACATTTGTTAATTTCTTTTCCACCTGACGGATCATGTCATATCCAAAATATCCGATCAATCCTCCAGTTAATTTTGGATAATCTTCCATAACTGGAGATTTATATTTCTTGATCAGATTACTTAGATAGCTCATCTTGAATTCTTCTTCCTGCTTTACTCCATCGACTTCTAATTCTTTTCCTGAAATCTTGATCTCTGACTTAGGATTGATCCCGATAAAGGAATATCTTCCCCACTGATCTTTATTTTCCACACTCTCAAGCATGAAACATGGCGTTCCTTCTTTTCTCAGTGCCTGGAACATACGGATCGGTGTCATATAATCTGCCAGTACTTCGTAAAATACAGGTACCATCTGATATTCTTTTAATAGTTCTTCAACTTTGTTTAATGTCGGATATAACATATCTGCCTCCTGATCAAAATTTATCGCCGTGGTTTTGTTTTTTCATAGTTTGTATATCTGTATACTATGATTTATAGATAGGGCCGTTTTGCATAAGCAGTACATTTTCTTTTATTTATGAAATAAAAAAGGCCCATCGTTCCTATTGCTAGGGACGATAGACCGTGGTGCCACCCATATTTAAGAAATATCTTCTGGTTTCCTTATCTTCTTAAAATATCTTAGAAAATATTCCTCCTCACTTAAGATACTCCGCTTTGTTCGATAATAAAAAGCTTTTATATCTCGTTCCCGTAACGTGGGATAACGGCGACAGTTACTAAGTTTCATAAACAGTTCTCTGTGCTCCTCACAAATCCATTCGCTTATCACATATCTATGACCTTCCAGCAACCGGTCACTCTCTGTAAGACTGTTTGATGAGCTACTTACTTTTGTTCATCGGATTTATCACTTTAACTTGTTAAATATTTGTTTATATTATATGAGTCGATTTTTTATTTGTCAAGAATTTTCTGATTATATTTTTAATTTGTTGAAAATTCTCATATTTTATTTTTCTATTCTCTTTCTAACCTCCATAAGTGCATATCCAAGCAAGTTTTGACCTTTCCATTGTGTCATATCTAATCGCTTTGAATCCTTCATATACTACAATCTGTCTTATCCCATTCCATACATGTTCATTATAATTTTCAACTTTTTTGCCTAATTTTTTTATCTCGGATACGTTTTGTGTTTTCAAAATTTGTTCTGCAATCAACTCATCTTCAAATTCTATTGCTTTTTGATACATCATATATTGTTCCATTGATGAAAATTTAATTCCATCCACTATGAAATCTGATTGATACCAATTACTTAAATATCCATTACTCTCATCTGGATTATGAAAACAAATGATTTCCATCTCATCCTCCTTTATTATATTAATTCACATTTCCTAGTTTTATCACCTAATTTCTGTTTTCATCAAAAAATCCCAAATCTCTTCCCTAGTCTTCTCTGGATTTTTCTTTACAATATCATAGATTTTTTCAATCACATCTGTATCTTCTAGCAAATCATCCGCTATCTTCGCTACAGAATCACCCTTTTCAATCTTTTTCTTTATCATCGTTATTAATTTTAAGACTTCTCCCTGTTGTCTTCCTTCTTCTCTTCCCTCTCGTCTCCCACGATTCTCCGCGCTTTGCAACTGGCTTTCCTTATCCCTGATTGCCATTTGTTCTCTCAGATATAAATATCTTTCACTCTCATCTCGACTCATCTTAATCATTTCATCCCTCACCTTTTCCATGTAATGATTTCCTTCAGATTCTTCTCTGACTTCTTCCCAAGTATTGGCTGAAATTAATTTTGCCCATCGATATAATTCTTGTTTTCTTGCCTTTCCTTTTGTACTTTTTATTTTACTTAATTCTATCACATGGAATTGAAATTTACTACTGTATATAAATTCACATGTTTTATCGTCTTGCAGAGAGTTTCAATATCTGTTTCCTTCAAATACAATAATGCTATTAAAAATCCTTCTACAATTACTTTTTTGTAAAAAATTGTAATATTAAACTTGTAAAAAGACAGGAGCCAAATAAACTCCTGTCCTAACACACATCATTATATCCTACGCACTTTTATTTTTCCAGTTCTTCCGTCTCAATAATAAACTTCACACTACCCTTCGTTCCACTAGCCTTCTTCGTAAATGTCTGATAGTTTTCTCCTTCATCCATCACTGCATCAGCTCTGTCTAAGATATCTTTTGCATCATCATTGATCGTATTGACAAGTTTCTCAATACCGTCTTTTCTAAAGGTTAACATTCCTTTGTTCAAGGTAACAGCTCCATTTTTCAGAGTTGCAATTCCTGTTGTCATCTGTCCCATTCCATTATCCAGTGTTTTGGCACCTTTGCTTAACTTCTTCGCTCCATTTGCTGCTGTTTTTGTTCCACTGTTTAACGTCTTGGCTCCTTCATCTAATTTCTTGATGGAAGATGCCAGTGTCTTAGATGATGTCTTTAACTGCCCAGTTCCTTCCGCGATCTGTTTTAATGCAGATTCTAACTGTGCTGTGGATGTCTTTGTCTTTGTTAGCAGATTTTGAATCTGGGTTAAGCATCCTGATACGATCTGAAGGTCTGTCTGTGTTTCTTGCAAGCTTGTTCCGATAGATCCTGCGTAGGTTCCTAAATTCTTTGCCTGACCTCCTACGGATTGTGCATAACCGCCTAAGTTTTCTGCATCTGTCTTTAAAGAACCTGCAATCGTTGTAAGCTGTGCTTTCTGCTCATCTGTAAGAGAACTATAATTATTCTTGATAAATTCTCCAATTGCTCCTGCCTGATTTCCAACATCTGTTGCTGATGCTCCAATAGACTCTGCTAATGCACCTAATGTCTTCGCTGACACACCAACATTTTCTGTCTGTGTCTTAATATTCATTAATTCTTTTGTGATTCCTGTCTGTGCACTCTGTAAGTTAGACTGTAATTTTTCCTGATCACTTTCGCTTGGTGTACTATTCTGCAGTTCTTTGAGAATCTGTCTCACTCCATTATCTAACTTCTCTGTAGATGATGGTAAAGCACTGGTTCCTTTCGCTAACTGACTGGTTCCATTCTTTAATGTTGTAGATCCATTGACCAGTTTGTCAAGTCCTGTTGCTAACTGTTTGGAACTGACTGCAATCTGTTTTGTTCCTGATTTTAATTTTCCAGAGGCTGTGACTAATTTTTCAATTCCCTTTACTAAATCTCCAGAACCATCACATAACTTATCTGTCGCATTTTCAAGGTCCTTTAAGGAATCTGTTAATTCACTTAAATCTCCTGCATCATCTAAACCGAACTCTGATAATGTATCGGAATTCGCAACTGTTGCTGTGACTGTCATCTGGAAATCTTCTACATCCGCTGTGATCTCGAAGTCTTCTGGAATATCGAAGTTTGATCCGATGCTTGTATTCTTAAGATTTAAGCTGTCGGATAGTCCTGGCATTGCAACTCCGATAACGATATGTTTGTTACCATCGGAGATAACTTTTCCGTTTGTTGCTTTGACATTAGAGAAGTTATCTGTATTTAAGATTGCTGCTGTGATCATTGTAAATGGTGTATAGACTGTTGTCTGTTTTCCATTGATCGTTTTAGTTACGGCGGAATGATTTTCATATTCATAACGAATCTTTACTTTTCCTGATTTACCAACAAGTTTCTTTGGTGAAATTTCTTTTCCATCCAGATAGTATGTGACTTTCATAGATACTGGCAGATTTTTGTCACTTGTTCCCTGATAGTAAATATCTTTTCCATTGGCATTCCATGTAATACTGTCCTTTTTTCCTCGTTTATATGTCTCATTCCCTTTAACATTCTCAACGTCTGTCAGGTCTGTAGCATCTTTGATCTTTGCTTCACCTGAGAAATTCTTTAACCAGTCACTGACAATAACTGTTTTCTCTTCTCCATTCGCATCCGTTTTTACGTATACGGTTTCTTCTTTATCTGCAGTGGACTCGCTGGCTGCTACCGGTACTGCTGCCGGAATTGTAAGAGCTGCAGCGAGAAACATTGCTAATGCTTTCGATAATCTTCTTTTTCTCATAACAATCGCTCTCCTATTCTAAATGACCCATCTTGAGGGTTGTTTTACAGATCAATTTATCAAATATCATAAACATTGCCGGCAGAATAAAGATTACGGCAACGGTACTGATCACAGCTCCTCGTGCAAGTAAGGTACAGATCGCACTGATCATATCAATATTTGAGTAAATCGCAATACCGATCGTTGCTGCGAAGAAACTTAATCCACTTGTAATGATAGACTGCATGGATGTTTCATGTGCAATACGGATCGCTTCCATTTTCTTCTTGCCATTTATACGTTCCTTCTGATAACGGCTTGTCATCAGGATCGCGTAGTCAACGGTTGCACCTAACTGAATCGTTCCGATAACGATACTTGCAACAAACGGCAGTGATAATCCCGTGTAATATGGAACTGCCATATTGACACAGATCGCAAATTCGATCACGGCTACCAGAATCACTGGTAAGGAAATGGAT
>ERZ857998.3967-NODE-3967-length-11299-cov-4.216026_pt1 | contig 11299 bp, 10 predicted proteins | sample MGYA00519954_ERZ857998 | MGnify/ENA primary metagenome ERZ857998 (study PRJEB31778, sample SAMEA3449424) | human gut metagenome | biome: human gut; feature: human-associated habitat; material: faeces | place: United Kingdom | collected 2010/2012 ...
GTTATCGCTACATAATCTGACGAATGACCCCATGTATAGTATGATATGACTCATCGTCGGAAAGCTAAGTCTGATTAGCAAATCCATACTAGAGTAATTCATATTTCTTTTTCGAAAAACTCCATCCAGTGTGCGGTAATCTAAGATTTTGTGCGATAAGCTGTTACATTACCTTTCGGGGCCGACAACATAGCCAAGAAAAAGTGCTTTTTAAGGATGTTCATGTGTCTGCCACAGGTGGGGTTGTTTCATGTATGCAGCTAGACTGAATTTTGCCCTGTAACACACTGTACACTTTCAAGATACAAGGAGACATTACTTCTGCGACCTTTGCGGATCTCATTGCAGACCATGTTCAGAGCGCAGTTGATTTTTTAACGATTTTGTTCGCGAGCGACTTCTCTTTCAAATGGAGCCGAATCAGAATTCTTTCGCTGCTAGCAAGATGTTTCCCTTTTAGTACTTATTTGTGGTAGAATGTACATGATCCATGTTAAAGACTCCTTTAGTGATTGTTGGTTGCACGCATACATTCTGCCATAGGAGAAGCGCTATGATTTTTGTTTCATTGTTCAGCTTGATTATATGATCAATCTGTAATAAAAAACTTTACTGAATATAAAAATTTTTTTACTTCGAAGCAAGGCTTATGTAAAAAAGGGGTTAAATCCACAGTAAAAAATGGCATGATTATTGCTATTTTAATTAGGAAAAACACATTATTGCAATAAGGAGGATAGTCGAAATGGATTATGCAAAACAATTACTTCAGGATATCGATGCACTTGATGGGGAACGGTGGTTTCCAAAGGAAAGTGAATTCGAAGACGATTTACCACTCTACTGGGGAGAATGGGGAGTATATTCGGAATGTCTTGATTTAAAAGATTGCCTTATGCGTAGACCTGGCAAAGAGGTAGAAAATTTTGATTGGCAAGCTTCAAGATTTTTTTCTTCTATTGATCCTGAAAAATTTAGAGCTCAGCATGATAATCTTGCTCAAATTTACAGAGATAATGGTGTCAGAGTTCATTACGTCGAAGAGCAAAGAGAAGACAGACCGAATGCAATATTTTGCAGAGACCTTTGCTTCATGACACCTGAAGGTGCAATTGTAACTCGGCCTGGTTTGGCGGCAAGAAGGGGCGAAGAAAGATATGTAGCTAAAACGTTAGCAAATCTTGGCGTACCAATTATTCATACGATTAATGGAAGTGGCCGCTTTGAAGGTGCAAATGCAATGTGGGTGGACAGACGGACATGTATTATATCTACCGGAGCGCGAACTAACCGTGAAGGCGCGGAGCAGGTCGAACATGAATTGCGTAAAATGGGTGTCGATAACATTATTTGGATGCAAATTCCATATGGACATGCACATATCGATGGGCTCCTTAATTTTGCAAGCGAAGATACAGCAATGATATTTGCGGCACAAGTTCCATATGATGTATGCGATGCACTGAAAAAGAAAGGAATTAGATTGTTGGAATGTCCGTCAAGAACAGAAGCTAAATTTACGGCGGCAGTTAATTTTGTGGCTATAAAACCAGGATTAATTGTTCAGTGCGAAGGCAATCCACGTTCTAGAGAAGTTTTAGAAAAAGCTGGTATTAAGGTCATTCCGATTGATTTCTCGGAGGTTCTTAAAGGATATGGTGCTATGCACTGTTGCACTGCATTTTTGAAGAGAGGATAAAGGCAACGGATTTGTTGTCTCACTGCAAAAAGAAATATTTATAGTAGTAGGAGGAGAACCATGAAAACTAGAAAAATATTTACGTTGTTAATTGCGATTACTCTGGTTTTAGGAATGATTACCGGCTGCGGGAATAACGACGCCAAAGCGGGCGATGATGATACCCTTTATCTCAGATTGGTGTCACCGCTTCAAAGTACGGATTGGCAGCAAGTAAGTAATTTAGACAGTAATAATATAACAAATATCCAAGTCTTTGAAGGATTTTATGGTATGGATGAAGTTGGCGGTGGTTATTATGACCTGTTAGCTAAAGATATCCAAGTCAGCGACGATGGAAAAGAATACACGGTGACCTTAGTTGATGCAACCTTCCAAAATGGAGAAACACTGACTGCTGAGGATGCTGTATTCAGCTACAATCTTGCAATTGCAAACCCTAAATATGGATACGTGACATCTATGATTGATAAAATCGAAGCGAAAGATCCAAAGACTGTCGTTTTGACCTTGAAGTACCCTTATGCCGCAATCGCGCATACGTTCTTCACAATCAAAATCATAAGTCAAAAAGAATATGAAGAAATTGAAGCTGCAGGAGAGACTTTCGGAACAAAACCACACACAGCAGGAACCGGACCGTATTACATCACAGAGTATGATGTATCCGCAGGGGTAAAACTCGCTGCCTATGAGAATTATTGGCAAGGTGCTCCTGCAATTAAGAACGTTGAATATCGCGTTATCTCTGATGATGCCGCAGCGGTAATTGCATTTGAAAATGGTGAAATTGATTATTTTGCAAATGCACCTCTTGCAGAGTGGAGTAATATTGAGAAGAGCGCAGGAGACAGATGTGATTTGGCCAAAGCCAACGACATTACTTTCCTTGGAATTAACTACAAGTCAAAATCCAACAACAGCATTTTGGCAAACGACAAAGTGAGAGAAGCGATTTTTTACGCAATTAATAAGGAAAATATTGTTCAGTCGTCAACTAGTGGATTAGGAACGGTTGCCTATGAATATATGGTTCCGGAATATGTGGCCACTTCCCCAAAAGCATCCGATGGAGAATTCGCAACATTTGACTACGATGCGGAAAAATGTCATCAATGCTTATTGGATGCAGGATTTACAGAAGATGAGATAGCAAAGGGTATTAATGTAGGCACGATTTTAACATATCCATCGGACAATTCACCAAAAGGAAAAGCAGCGGTTGTTATTCAAGATGCTCTTAAACAAAATGGCATGATTGCAAATATAGAAATCAGAGAAGCAGCAGCATGCAGCGATGATCTTTATGGACAGAATTATGATTTGTGTATCTTCAGTGACAGTGGTAATTATGACTATAATAATATCAGACAACAGTTACATTCGGAATCTGTAGGTTTAGCCGTTGTAAATTACAAGGATGACAAAGGCACCTTTGATTGGAAGTACATGGAAGACCTTATCGATGAAGGTGTTTCTACGACAGATCCCGTTGAAAGATATAAGATTTACACAAAACTTTGGAGTTATGCAATGGATACAAAGACTATTTTACCATTGTATCACAGTGCTGTTGGTATTGCATGGTCAGATAGAATCAATGTAGCAAAAATCAATCCTACGTATTATCATCTCACAGACTTCAGCTGGAATAAGTAAATGCGATTTCATAATGAGGATGGGGTTGTTATAATTAGCCCCATCCTTGTTTCTACTAAAATATTAATGAGAGGAGATAGAAGATGAGTAAGTATGTAATAAAAAGAATTTTATTTCTAATACCAACAGTAATAGGCGTTACTCTCATAATTTATTTTGTTATGAATTTAACACCAGGTAATCCGGCTAGAGCTATTTTGGGTACCGGTGTGCCTCAAGCAGATATCGATGCTTACAATCATGCAATCGGATATGATTTGCCCTTTCTTCAAAAATTCGTAAACTATTTAGTGAATATGTTTTTTCATGGGGATTTTGGGATTTCCTATGTGACTAAACAGCCGGTTTTCCAAGAGATTTGGCCAAGATATATTGTAACAATGAAATTAGCATTTACGGGAATGATTGTTTCTACTATAATTGGAATCCCTTTGGGAATATGCGCGGCGGTAAAGCAGTATTCGGTGACAGACACTGTTTCTTCTCTGATTTCGTTTTTACTAGCAGCAGTTCCGACATTTGTATTAGGACTTGTATTATTATTTGTTTTTTCTCTTAAATTGGGATGGTTACCTTCATACGGAATTACCGATTGGACAGGATATATCATGCCGGTTCTTGCGATATCGATTCCTATCGCTGCACAGAATTTTCGATTCACAAAGTCGTCCATGTTGGATGCAATACATCAGGATTATGTAAGAACAGCGCGGGCAAAAGGCGCCACAGAAAAAGTGGTAATTTGGAAACATGTATTAAAAAATGCGCTTCTCCCTGTTATCACCCAAATCGGAATGAACTTGGGATTGCTTCTATGTGGGGCGGTCGTTGCCGAGCAATTATTTTCTGTGCAAGGAATTGGAAGTCTTATCGTCTCTAGAATCACATTAAAAGACGAGCCGGTAATCATAGCAGGAACCATTTTGATATCTATTTGCTTCACCATAGTCATGTTGATGGTGGATATTATATATGCGTTTATCGATCCTCGAATTCGCGCAAAGTATACAAAAAAGAGGGGGTAAAAAATGTTTAAGAAGAAAAACTCCAAGATGACTTTAGAGGGAAATGCGTATCAAGGGCAAGGAAAAATAAAAGAGATTTGGAGACGGTTAAAAAAGAACAGAGGCGCCATGATCGGGCTGCTTATGCTATGCATTATGGGGGTGGTTTTACTTATAGTTCCATTATTTGTATCTTATGAATCAGCGGTAACTCAAGACTTTTCACAAATGTTAGCGAAACCAACAAAAGAACATATTTTTGGTAATGATGGTTATGGGAGAGATATTTTTGCTAGAATTATTTACGGAGGCAGAACTTCGGTGGGTATTGCTTTGTTGGCAACCTTTTTTTCGTGCATAGTCGGAAGTGTACTGGGAGCAATAGCAGGATACTTTGGGAATGCAGTTGATAATATCATAATGAGGGCTTTGGATATTTTTATGTCAGTGCCAGATATTTTATTTACAATGGCGGTCGTTTATGCATTAGGAGCCTCATTTACAAATTTGATTGTTGCGCTTACTTTAGCTTATTTTACAAACTATGTTCGACTTGTAAGATCAGAGGTACTGACGCTTTCCGAACAAGACTATGTAGAGGCATCAAGAGCTGGAGGCGCGAACAGCATGAGGATTATATTGTCTCACATCATTCCTAACTCAATTGGCGTCATCATTGTAAATACAACTATGAATGTTGCAAAAATTATTCTTTACGAATCAACCTTAAGCTTTTTGGGCCTTGGTATGCCTTCTCCACAGCCGGAATGGGGACAAATGTTGTCAGAGTCACGTGAATTTATGCGAAATGCGCCGCACTTGATGATATTCCCTGCTTTAGCGATTGTAATCACAGCATGTTCAATTAATCTATTGGGAGATGGTTTGCGCGATTCCTTAGATCCGCATCTTAAGTCATAGTACATTTGAGAGGAAAAGAAAATGGAAGTAAAAAACAATAACAACAATTCAATCCTTGAGATTGATGACTTAGAAGTAATATATAAAACAGATTTAGAGACGGTAAAAGCTGTGAATGGAATAAATCTTAAAATCAGAAAAGGTGAAACCTGCGGGCTTGTCGGAGAAACCGGTGCGGGGAAAACGACAACCGCATTGAGCATTTTAAGACTTCTTCCTGAAAATACCGGACGAATTGTGGGCGGAGATATAAAGTTTAAAGGGAAAAGTTTATTAGATATGTCTCCGGAAGAAATGAGGAATGTTAGAGGCAATTCCATTTCAATGGTGTTCCAAGATCCGATGTCTGCATTAAATCCAGTATATACAGTCGGAGATCAAATTGGTGAAGCAATAAAACTGCATAATCCACAGCTTGCTAAAGAGGAAGTAGAAAAAAGAGTTGAGGAAATGCTCGAGTTGGTTGGTATTGTAGCATCAAGAAAAAATGATTACCCACATCAATTCTCAGGAGGAATGAAGCAGAGAGTGGTTATTGCAATTGCGTTATGTTGCGAACCTGATTTACTCATTGCGGATGAACCGACAACAGCACTTGATGTAACAATTCAGGCACAAGTACTGGCTATGATTGCGAACTTGAGGGAAAGATTGGGGACATCAATGTTGATGATTACTCATGATTTGGGCGTTGTTGCTAAGACGTGCGACAATGTGTGCATCATGTACGCAGGGAAAATTGTTGAAGCGGGAACTATAGAAGATGTTTTTAGCGGAATGAAACATCATCCCTACACGGAAGGTTTATTTGCTTCTATTCCAAACATAAAGACGAAATCAAGCCGCTTAAAGCCAATCAAAGGACTTATGCCAGATCCAACGAATTTACCACAAGGCTGCGCATTTTATCCGAGGTGTGAAAAATGTATGGATGTATGTAAAACGATCCCCCCAGGAGCGTATCACAATGGAACTCATAGCATTTTTTGCCACCAATATGCGAATCAGGCTGGTAGTGTAGAAGGTAAAGGAGGAGCTCCGAATGAATAAAGAAGAAAAAACTCCGTTGCTGGAGACGATTAATTTAAAGAAATATTTTAAAACAGGATCGGGTCTGCTTCATGCGGTGGATTCGATTAATCTTAAATTATATAGGGGCGAAACAATCGGTGTAGTCGGAGAGTCCGGCTGTGGGAAATCAACATTAGGAAGAACTATTTTAAAATTGATTGAACCAACATCGGGTGAGATTATTTTTGAAGGAAAGAATATAAGTAAGCTTGGGACAAGGGGAATGAGAAATTTGAGGAAAGAGATGCAGATCATTTTTCAAGATCCATATTCCAGTCTTGATCCAAGGAAAACCGTGATTGATATTATCTCAGAATATATGTTGATTAATCACATCTACCATTCAAAAAAGGCAACATATAACCGCGCTGCAGAGCTGATGGATCTTGTCGGATTGGCTAGAAGATACGCGGAAGCTTACCCCCACGAACTTGATGGAGGAAGAAGACAGCGTATTGGCGTTGCAAGAGCGTTGTCACTTAATCCAAAATTTATTGTTTGTGATGAGCCTGTGTCTGCTTTGGATGTTTCTATTCAAGCTCAAATTTTAAATTTACTGATGGATTTGCAGGACGAATTGAATCTTTCCTATATGTTTGTTACACATGATCTATCTGTAGTAAAACATATTTCTGACAACATTATGGTAATGTATCTTGGAATATGTGTAGAATTTGCTAGTTCAGATGAGTTGTTTGACAAACCGTTACATCCTTATACACAAGTGCTTTTGGAAGCAATTCCGGAGCCTACCCTAGAAAGTCGAGCGCAACCATTTACTCTGATTAAGGGTGAAGTAACGAGTCCGATTAACCCGAAACCAGGGTGTCGTTTTGCCGGAAGATGTGAATATTGTATGCCACAGTGTCACGAAAAGACACCTGAATATATTGAGACGTTGCCTGGTCATTTCGTTGCCTGCCATAAAGTTAATGGGAGATAGATATTTGTAAAAAAGGAAATAATTCGGTAGAATCTGAAATATGTTAAGTATGGGGGAGATCAAAAAAATCTCCTCTTTTATTATTTTAGAAGCATTGCTATGCAATATTAGTAATGCAAGCAAATCGCTAGGGTGCATGTGTAGAGAAGAATTAAAGGAAGAAGGTTTATTTATCTTCAATAAAGGAAAAGTTTGAATAATGTCCACTTTGATTTTGTGTTAAGATATAGTATAATAAATAAAAAGCCGGAAATATTCGGTATCGTGATATTTTTTAGTAAGAGTCAAAGTGATGAGGTTGAATATGATCAAGAGATGTGTAGAACAAATTTTGAATCTGTATAATTTTATTGATGGAATTATGGTAGCAGATGAAGAAGGGAATATTGAATATTACCAAACATTTAGACCAGATCTTAACGACTTAAAAATGGAAAAAATTATAGGAAAAAATCTTTTCGATATTTATCCAACGCTTACCAAAGAGAATAGTACTATACATAAAGTGCTGAAAACCGGAGAACCGATTTTTAATCAGTTTCAAGAAATTCCAACATATACGGGGAAAGTAATTCGCTCCTTAAATACGACGCTACCATTAAAAGAAGGGGAAAAAATAGTAGGAGCTGTCGATGTATCTAGATATATCGACACTCCATATGCAAGAAAAAACATTGCCCTTACCTTCAAAAATGTACAAAAGAATGATCTATACACCGTGGATGATATTATTTCAAATTCTGTTCAAATGGCTGAAATGAAAGCGAAGATTATTCGTATAGCAAATACAGATTCTTCCGTGTTGATTTGGGGCGAATCTGGAACCGGAAAAGAGTTGGTAGCGCAATCCTTACATACAGCAAGCAACCGAAAAAATAAAAAGTTTGTATCACAAAATTGCGCGGCGATACCTTCAACGCTATTAGAGAGTATCCTATTTGGCACTACAAAAGGAAGCTTTACCGGAGCTGAAAATAGGGCCGGCATATTTGAGGTTGCTAATGGCGGTACAATATTTTTGGATGAAATAAATTCCATGGGGATGGATGTTCAAGCAAAAATACTAAAGGCCATCGAAGAAAAGCAAATAAAAAGAATAGGCGGGGTAGAGCCTATCTCGATAGATGTTAAAATTGTAGCTGCAATGAATGCAGATCCTATCGAGTGCGTAAAAAACAAAATTATTAGAGAGGATTTATTTTACAGATTAAGCGTTGTGCAGATAAAAGTACCGCCATTAAGAGAACGACAAGCAGATTTGTTTTTTTTGATTGACTATTTCATTCATGAGTACAATGAAAAAATGAATAGAGATATAATAGGTATTGATGAAGATGTAGAAAAAATTTTTAAAACTTATCGATGGCCGGGGAATGTAAGGGAAGTAAAAAATGTGATAGAGGGCGCTTTCAACATAGTTAGTTCGCGGGTAATACAAGTTAAAGATTTGCCTGAGTATTTGCTTCGATCCACACAGAATCAATTTGGAAGTCCGAATGACAGATATAGCATCAATTTTGACAAAACAGATTTTTCGCTTAAAAATGAAGTGGAGGCTTTTGAGAAGGAAATTATTCAACGCGCCATAGATCAAACAGGAAGTTATGTATTAGCGGCACAAAAATTAAAGCTGACAAAACAAGCATTAAATTATAAGTTAAATAAATACGGGATCGACCGGTAGATTAAAGAAAAGACCGTAAGAGTAAAAAAAAAAATTTTACTGTTACGGTCTTTTCTTATGTTTTCACAAAAAAAGGTTGTAAAATAGCCATTTTTAGGGTGGCATAATTATTGCAATTGTGATATGTCAAATGTTAAAAAGCTGGTCAAAGTATTGTGAAGTTGCAATACTTAGAAAGGAGAAGGAAATGGAGAAAAAATACATTGATGTTGATGCAGTTCCCGGTGAAAGATGGTTTCCAAAGGAAACTTCGTTTGAAGAGGATATCAACGAATATTGGGGCGATTGGGGTGTTTCTTCTGAAGTGGATACTTTAAAAGCTGTTTTACTAAGACGTCCCGGCAAAGAAATTGAGAGGTTCAATGCTAACGAAGTGCGTTTTTCAGATGAACCTATAGATGTTGAACTTATGAGAAAGCAACACGATGATGTCGCTGATATTTATAGAGAACACGGTGTAAAGGTATATTATGTTGAAGAGCAAAGAAGCGACAGACCAAATGCCATCTATTGTCGTGATTTGATGTTTATGACACCGGAAGGTGCTATTATTACAAGACCGGGCATGGCAGCAAGAAGAGGAGAAGAAAGATATGTCGCGCAAGCCCTTGCAAAATTGGGGGTGCCAATTTTAAGAACTATTGTAGGGGATGGCTTGTTTGAAGGCGCAAATGCGATGTGGATTGACAGAAAAACAGTAATTTTGTCCACAGGGAGCAGATGCAACCGGAGCGGATATGAACAGGTGGAGTATGAGTTAAAGAGAATGGGAGTTACAAATGTTCTGCATATGCCGCAACCATATAGCAATATTCACATCGATGGATTGATGAATGCTATCAGCAATGATCAGATTCTTTTTCATGCAGGTCAAATTCCGTATGATATCGTTATGTTCTTAAAAAATAAAGGTATAGATATGATTGAAGCTCCGTCAAGAACAGAAGTTAGAGAAACCGGAGGAATAAATTTTGTAGCTTTAGAACCTGGGACAATCGTTATGCCAACAGGAAACCCTCGCACGCAGGAATTATTGGAAAAGAAAGGCGTAAAAATTATTACTGTTGACATAAGTGAAATAAAGAAAGGAAGAGGAATGCTTCATTGCATGACAGCATTCCTTAAGAGAGGGTAGTAATGGATATTTATGATGAATTGGGAGTTAAAAAAATAATTAACGGTTGGGGAACTGTCACTAAAGTAAGCGGTTCGCTGATGGACGATAGGGTCTTAGCAGCAATGATTGATGCATCGAAACATTATGTGCTGGTAGAGGAGTTACATAAAAAAGCCGGAGAAAGAATAGCTGAGCTCTTGGGTGTCGAAGCAGCATGTGTTACTGCAGGGGCGGCTGCAGGGATTGCTATCTCAGCAGCTGCGGCGATGACGCGCGGAAATAAAGCAAGGGCGTTACAATTGCCTGATACAGCAGGGATGAGAGATGAAGTGATAATTCTTAAATGCCATAGAACACTCTATGATCAGGCGCTTCCAATGACAGGGATAAAAGTAAAAGAGGTGGGAACCACGTCCTTTGCCGATATAGAACAAATAGAACAAGCTATCAACGATAAAACAGCGATGTTCTTTTTTGCAGCAGAAGCAGAAAGTATGCGAGGCAGTGTCGATGTCAGAGAGATTATAGAACTGATGCATCTACATGCGTTACCTGTTATTGTTGATGCAGCGGCTGAAATTCCTCCAACAGAAAATATTAAAAAATATTTGGAGTTGGGGGCGGATATGGTGATATTTAGTGGAGGAAAAGAAATAAGAGGACCGCAGTCTTCAGGGCTTATTTTGGGGAAAAAACAGTGGATTGCTGCGTGTGATGCCAATTGTTGTCCACAATATAGCATTGGACGTCCAATGAAAATTGACAAAGAGACAATAGTCGGTCTTGTAAAAGCAGTTGAAATTTTTGTATCAAAGGATTATGATTTGCAACTTAAAAAATGGGAGAAATTATCTGAGAAAATATTTGAATTGTTGAAAAACCATGAACAAGCCGAGGTTAGTATGGGATATCCGACAGAACCGGGGATTCAGCCGACTAATATTTTACGTGTATACATAAAACCTCTCAGAAGAACTGCCAAAAGAGTGTATGAAGACCTTATTAGATTATCAACACCGGTTTATACGCATTTAGATAAAGACAGGCTTGTTATCAATCCGCAATGCTTAAATGAGGCAGAGATAGAGTATATGTGCAAAGAAATAATTAATAGTTTATGAAAACAATACGAGGAGGATAGCTTCTATGAAAGTACTTACATTTGGAGAAATTATGCTGAGGCTCAAAGCACCGGGTCATG
>ERZ857998.3971-NODE-3971-length-11283-cov-3.832383_pt1 | contig 11283 bp, 12 predicted proteins | sample MGYA00519954_ERZ857998 | MGnify/ENA primary metagenome ERZ857998 (study PRJEB31778, sample SAMEA3449424) | human gut metagenome | biome: human gut; feature: human-associated habitat; material: faeces | place: United Kingdom | collected 2010/2012 ...
TACAAGACTTTATTGCAAGGTTTAGTGCTAATGCTTCTAAATCTAAACAAGCTACATCAAGAAAGAAAACACTTGAAAAAATTGAAAGTGATATAAAATACGAAATTCCAAGAAGATTAGTTGAATTAGACAAATAATAAAAAACTCCTTTTAGTATAGAAATTTTATATTAAAAGGAGTTTTTATTTAAATATATGTATCCGCTTGTATATGCTCCTTTTCCACCTGAGTATGTAACAACGTTTCCTCCTTGAGCTCCCCATGCTTCAATTTTATAGTAACCATCTACTGGAGCGATATATGTTTGCTCACTTCCTGTATAAGTAAAATCTTGTACTTTGTTAAACAATGGAACATATAGTTTATTTACTATTTCTCCAATATTTTCTTTTTCATCGCTTATATTTCCTGCTTTATCTCCTATAGAATATACTAATAAATAATATTCTCCATTGGAAGATGCAGTTACTTCAAATTCTTCTCCACTTATATAATTTGTCCATGTACATTCCTTTGCTTCTTCACCACTCGTTGATAAACAATATTTATAAATGTTGTCAGCCGATAGACCACTTCCGCCATCTTCATCAGTTGCTGTTATTTTTAACTTGGCTGTTTTATTTTCTTGTGATATTATTTCCGCAGTCAATACTGGAGGGGTTGTATCTAGTGGAATAAATTCATACTTTATCTCACAAACATCTTCGATACTTTCTGTTAAACTATCTGTACCATTATATTTAACATCTATTGTAAAATCCGATATTCCTTCTTCTATTATGCTTCCTTTTGTAATGCTTGGAGTACAACTTACGTTTGAATTTGTATTTGATATTTCCATACTATAAACAGTATACTTTGCACCTGTTGTATTTGTTATTTGAACTGTATATGTTATTGTTGAGTTTTTATTAGACAATGTTGAATATGTTTTTGTACCCTTTTTTGAATACTCAGGATTATATGTTTCATAGCCATCATTTTCAGCATTACTCATTTCTATCCTTGATATTCTTACATTTCCTTTAGAACGCAAAAAGGCTTCCCCTGATACACTTAAATTTTGATTAAGTGCGGAGTAGCCTATTGAAATTAGTATTGTAAGTATAGTTAAAATCACAACAAAAATGGGGATTATTCCCTTTTTACTTAAAAGTACCCCCCCACAGGTCGTACGTTTGTTCGCATTTTTCTTCTCGTTTTCATATATCTATATCAAGCTCCAATCGTCATACTTTATAATAAAAATTGTACATCAAAAAAGTTCTTTATTCAAGAACCTTCTAATAAATATGATAACTTTTTCTATTTTTTCACTAATTTTTTACAATATTCAGGAAACTCAACATTTTTTGCAATAATTACTCCATTTACTTCTTCATAATTATCACTATTTTCACCATTTAACCTTTTATAAATTAAACGTTCAAGTGGCGCATTTCCCTTTATAAAATCCGCAAACTCATTTAAATCTGGATAAGCCATTCTGTTATTTAAAAAATTTTGATATGACACATGGCTATATCCTTCACTTCTATAAAAAGTTGCAGAACCGTTTATTAAATCTTCTTCTCTTAGCCCTTCTATCTTGTCATATTCATCTTGAAAAGGCCTAAAATCCCCTCTAATTAGATAGCCTTCGTTTTCTCTCATTAAATACTCTGTAAATTTCAATAAATTTGAAGTTATTCCAAGTCTTCTATACTTTGAATAACAATAAACATATTCTAGATAAATTCTCATCTTTTCAAATGGATCTACCATCATTCTTGTATATCCAACTGCCTCTCCAGAATCAGAATATGCTGTAACATTTGCACTTCTATATGGCTCTAAAGACTGTTTAAAGGTTGCTATTCTTGGGGTGTTACTTTTATCTAAAAACAAAAATACTTTGTTATCAGTCTCACTTGCCCTTTTAATACACTTTTCTATAAAACTCCCCATATAATCCCCTTTATCTATTCGTATAATAATCTCTTAACATCATATTTTCTTCTTTTAAATGTTTATTTTCTAATTTTAAAATCTTGTTTTCTCTTTCATTTTCACCTTGTAAAAATGAGGCATCTTCTTCAAGCAAAGAAAGCTTTCTTTTGTTTACCGCTAGCTTTATTCCATTACTTACAGTTTTAATTAACCCAATACCTATTAGCCCCACAGTGATTATAGGAGTTGCTACTTTCCCATTCGTACTAAGTGACCAATTATCTAATTGCTGCATAAGTTTCATCTGTGGAAAATAAAGTTGTGATGACGCACCTAATCCTAATGATACTAACCCAATAGATAAGTTTTTTACACCTTTAAATATTTTCTTTGTTGTTTTCTTCTTTTCTCTTGAAATCTCTCTATATTCACTCATAAAAAGTCCCCCTTTAAAATTGTTTAGATTATATCACTTTTCTCTTGTTTTATCAAGTTTACTTTCTTTTATCTAGTCATTTGTAGTAGCAACTTTATAATCTTTTAATACACTATAGTAGAAAAAGGAGGAATGAATATGTATTACTACGGTGGCGGAAGTTGTGGTTGCCCTCAAGGATATCCAACTTATCAAATGCCATATTGCTCTTATGGTGGTTATAATGGTGGCTCTTCTTATGCAATAGTTTTAGTTCTATTCATATTACTAGTTATCGTAATTGGTTCTAGAGTAAATCGTTAATTAAGTCTTTAAAATATCTTCTAGTTGTGGTAAAATATCTACGTTGAGGTGGTATTATGCTAAAAACTAAGGATATTTTGGATGAAAAAAACAGTCTTCTTAGGACTATAAGTAAAGATGTAACATTTCCACTAAGTGATGAAGATAGAAATACTATAGATTTAATGGTTGAATATTTAACAAACAGTCAAATAGATGAACTTGCCGCAAAGTATAGTTTAAGACCTGGCATGGGTATGGCAGCAATTCAACTTGGTATTAGAAAAAGATATATCGTTATTGTTCACGAAGTAGAAGAAGGCGTTTTTAATACTTATGTAGTTATCAATCCTAAAATCACAAGTTCTTCTAATGAGAAAATATATGTAGAAGACGGTGAAGGCTGTCTTAGTATCAACCGTGAAACTATTGGTATTGTACCAAGATGTGCTAGAGTAACTGTTGAGGGATTTGACGTGGATGGTAAAAAAATTAAAATACGTGCAAGGGAAGAACTTGCAGTTGTTTTCCAACATGAAATAGATCATTTAAATGGAATACTCTTTATAGATCACATTGATAGTAAGAATCCATATAAATATAAAGATATTTATAGACCAATATAATTGTATAAAAAACTTCCTAGTTTTCTAGGAAGTTATTTTTTTATCCTATTTTTCTCTTTTTATTGGATACTATGTTGTTAATTATTATAAATAAAATAGAAAAGGCTATTATAATGGCCATATTTATGAAAACATTTCCCAAACTTTGTAGTGATACACTTTCCATGTTAGCAAGTAAATTATTTGAATTTGTATACCAATATGTTGGTATTATGCGTGATATTTTTACTACTATTTCTGGTAACCATTCAGTTGGAATAAATGCTCCACAAAGGAAGGCTGAACCAAGAGCCACTACATTAACTATTCCTGTAATCGCACCTTTATTATTGGTAAGGCTTGATATTAAAAGAGCTATCGTTAATGTACAGAAAGTAAATACTAAAGTATTTAAAGCATACATTACTCCTCTTAGTGATAACATTGTATCTTTTAAAACAAATATTCCTAGTATTACATACAAAAGCCATACTGCTAAAGCATATATTAAACTTGCTCCAAGTATATATCTATTATGCTTTTTAGGTTCCATACTACTTACTATTACTCTTTTATAAACTTCTTTTTTATGAAAAGATGTTATAACTAAGCAGATTATAAATATTACTGCACCCATTATTGTATATGATGCAAAGTTAAAGTAACGTGAGGCTTTAGCCATTTCATTAGTATCCAGTTTTGATGTTTTCTCTACTGTTACTTTTTCGTCTAGTGCTTTATTTATTTTTTCTGTTAATAATGATGCTACATTTGTCTGTTTCAAATAAATATTTTGTACCTTAATATATCTTGATAACATCATTTCAGCAAGGCTTGCTGGGTAATTGTTTGTACTTTTAACATTTATCGTTGGGTTTTCACCATTTAAAACCATATTTCCATAGCCTTCTGGTATATAAATAATATAATTAACATCACGGTAGAATAATGCATCATTTCTTGACTCTTCATTATCCTCAACCCTTACCACATTAGAGTTTTCTTGCAAATAATTTACTAGGTTATCAGTAACTTTGTTTTCTTTATCCTCATTAACAATTAAAATATCAGGCTTACTATTTGTAAACATGCTTCCTGTATCATTACTTGCCATGTTTATAGTGCCAAAGATTACTAACATTATTGTGTAGCCAATAACAGTACCTTTATATTTCTTAACTACTTTCCAGAATGTATTAAATACTGTCATATTTTTGCCTCCTTAAACTCCTATAAGATATTATAATCATTATGAAGGAGAACACTAAAAGACTTATAATGTCAAAGAAATATCTTTCTTTTGTCTCATAATAATATAGTGCATATAACCCATCAGTCATCATACTAGCTGGGTTTATTTTATTTAATATTGGTACATACTTGTCGATTACATATTTCATAGTAATACCCATCATACCAGATAAGAAACACCAAAACATCGTAACTGATATTAAAATACCATCTTTATTGTTTTCATTTGTTTTAAATAGTGATGAAATCATAATTCCTAGACTTAGTCCGGCAAGGGATCCAACAAGTCCAAGAAGAATTACTAGTGGTAAGTTATCACCGTAATCTACTTTCATTACAAAAATCGTGAATATAAACAATAATGAAAGGCCAATTAACTGAACAATGTAACTCGCTAAAAGGCTTCCTAAAATCATTTTTCTTTTTGATACAGGTGATATTGCTGTTCTTTTTCCAACAGGATTCATATTTGCAAGCTTATAATTAGTAGCATTCATTGAAATTGTACCACCATAAAGAGCAGCCATTGCAATTAACGTATAATACTCTATCATCGTATATCCTAGATTTTTATTTGAAATGTTATTTATCTTTGCATCTGTATTTGCCATAATCTTGCTAATTTCTTCGGCAAAGTTATTGTTTCCTTCTTCTTTTTCACTTGTTAAAAACGAATATATTATTTCCTTTTCACTTTCTATTTCTTCAGTTACATAACGAAGAATTGTCTCTTCCGTGCCACTTGAAGTCACTGTGATATTAACACCTGTTCCAGTTAATGTTAAATAACCAGTTATTTTTTCTTCTTCCAATAATTTTTTAGCATTTTCTAAATCAGTGTAAGTCACATCAAATATTTTATTAGAATCATCATTACTTAAAGTTTTAAAAGACTCTTTAAATACAAGATCGTTTTCAAAATAAGCATTTTCTACTATGGCAATATCAATAACATCGAAAGCTTCTTTATTTTCAATATCTTTAAATGCCATATTAAATAGAAGCCCTAAAAGAATTGGAAAAGCAAAAGTCCAAAACAAAAGTCCTTTGTTTCTTAATAATACTTTTAAAGTATATTTAAAGTTATGATAAAACATTAGTCTCTTAATTCCTTTCCTGTTAGATATAAGAATACATCATTTAAAGTAGGTCTTTCAGAGAATATTTTTTCATATTTTACATCATTTTTCTTTAAGAAATCTGTTAAGTCTCCCAAGTTATCTTTACCTTTTTTATAAGTTATTACTAACAAGTTCCCATTTATTGTAACTTCATCGACAGTATCGAACTTCTTGATTTCTTCAATATATTTTTTATCTATTTCTTTAGTTTGAACAGTTATTTTTTCCTCTATATTAGCAAGGCTTTTTAACTCATCACTTGTTCCACTAGCAAGAATCTTTCCTTTATCTAGAATAATTATTCTATCACAAAGTATTTCTACTTCTTCCATATAGTGAGTTGTATATACGATAGTAGCCCCTTTGTCCCTTAACTTTTTAATGCCTCCTAGAATGTTATTTCTACTTTGAGGATCTACTGCCACTGTTGGTTCATCCAAGAAGATTAACTTAGGTTTATGAGCAATACCACAGGCAATGTTAAGACGTCTTAAAAGTCCACCAGATAATTGTTTAGGATAAAATTTCTTATAATTTTCAAGACCCACTAGATGAATTACTTCCTCTATGTTCTTTTCTCTTTCTATTTTATCTTCGATATATAAGCCACAGAAATAATCGATATTTTCGTATACAGTAAGTTCTTCAAACACTGCAATTTCTTGAAATACTACCCCTATTTCACGTTTAATGTCATAAGAGTCAGGAGTCATTTCTTTACCAAATATTTTAATAGTTCCATTTTGGTAATTTAAAAGTGACAAAATAGAATTTATTGTAGTTGTCTTACCACTTCCATTTGGCCCAAGTAACCCTAGTATTTCTCCTTCTTTTACTTCAAAAGATAAATCATCAATTGCTTTTACATTTTTATATTTCTTAGTCAAATTTTTTACTTCTATTATGTTTTCCATAAATTCCCCTATCTTTCATAGTTTACTTTTATGCTTCCAATCCCGCCTTCAATTCTAATATAGTTATTACCATTTCCTACAGTACTATCATTCTCTATAAGGCTTCCATCTACTCTTACTTCACCAATACCTTTTTCTAGTTTCAATTTGTACAATTTCTTACTACCTAATAAATTAAGATTTAGGTTACCTACTCCAACTTCTATTTTGCTATCTCCTAATAACCTAGCATTAACATTAGCTTCACCAGCACCGATATCAAAATCCAAATCATTTAGTATTCCATCTTCAATAGTAAACTTTCCCGCTCCTGTTTCAATGTCAGCATTATTTGTTTCAATATATTTAATATTTGTACTTCCTGCTCCTAAATCTAACTTTAATTTATTTGCTTTAAGCTTTTCTATATCAACTTTACCTGCGCCAGTGTTTATGTCTACTTCATTTATATTTTTATTCGCTGGTATATAAATAATTAGTTCTCTATTTCTGCCACTTGAAAATATTCCATATTTTTTTTCTTCTATTTTTACACTTTCACCAGTTACTTTGCATTTCATGTGCTTATTATTACTTTCAGCTTTAAAAGTATTGTCATCACTAATTTTAATTTGTAATGCTGTGTATTTTGTATCTATATCTAAATCTTTTATGTTTCTTATATTTTCACATATACTTGTTGTATCACTTTTCTCATTATTATAGTAAATTATGCAACCAATACCAAATAAAACAGAAATTGCGGCAGTAAATATTGTGACAATTAGAAACACTGCGAATGCTACTGCCAAACATTTGATTACTTTTTGGGCTGCTGTCATTTAATATCTACTCCTCCAAATAAACAAGTTGCATTAACATAAATAGTTACACTATCTTTATTTTCTTTTTCAGTCTTTGATTTTCTTCTTTTATCATCTACTCCACCAAAAATAGAGTTTGATTTGACTACTATATTTATACCTTCTGGTACGATTATATCGATTCCACCAAAAATACTACTTGCATTTATTACAATGTCTTTTTCAATGATTGCATTTGACACATCTAATTTAATTCCTCCAAATACAGCATTAAGTGTAGTACCTTCGAAGGCTTTACCTTCGATATTTATGTTTTGACCTGAAAAAGTTGAGCAGTAATCTTCACTTACATCATTTCTATTATTTATTTCCTTTATTTTTTCACTAACTTTATTTCCAATTAAATTTTTAAATATAAATGATAATCCCATTGCAATAAGAATAATTGGTAGTAATAATTCAAGTGCCAAATCAAAGCTAAGAACGTCCCTGCAGCATAAAAGAAGTACAACACCAATAGTAAGCCATGTTAAGCTTGATGCAACACTATTAAATTTTAATAACGATATAATGCTAGGTATAATTATAAATAACGTCCACCATCCATCAAAGAATATATTTATGTCCGTAATATTAAGAGTATTAAGACCTATTATTACTCCTATTGCTATTAGTATAAGTCCAATTACAATACTTTCTAAGTTTTTCATTTTATTTATTTCTCCTTTTCTTCTTTCATTAATGCATTAAATTCTTCTGTTAGTAGTTTTTTTATATCATCATCACTAAGCACTACCGCAGAAGTTGCTACAAGAGTAGCAATACCGTGAGAAAAGATCCACATTTTTGCATGAAAAGAATTTATTTTTTCATCTTCAATTTTGATTTTGGCTTTAATTATATCTTTTATTTTGTTATAATTACCACCACTTTCAAAAAGGTCTTTTAAAGAAAGTTTTGTATCGCTCATAAACATTGCTTGAAATATTTTCTTTTCTTTTTTTGCAAATGCTATATAGTTAATACCAACCTGTCTATATTTAGAATATTCATCACTACCATTGTTTAAAAGAAAATCATAAAAGTAATTGTCAATTTTCTTATAAACTTCTTGATGTAATTCTTCTGCATTCTTAAATTGGTAATAAATTGGTCTTATTGAAGAATTTAATTTTTTAGCAATTGTTCTGTTACTAACCTTTTCCATTCCTTCTTTTCTTGCAATTTCAAATGCTGCATTTATTATTTCTTCACGGGTTATTTTTAACCTCTTTGGCAACTTATCACCTCCCATGATTATATTGTATCACATAGTACATTTATTGTATACATTTATTCAAAAAATAAAAAAAGAGAGTTTTTACTCTCCAAATATTCCTATAAGTTCTTTCATACTTGCTTTGATAATTTCTCTTTTTTCTTCTGAATCTTTTTGATTCATAAGAATTTCTAAGTTTTCTAATTTTGTTATTTCCCCTTTTATTGATGTTAGTTCTTTTTCACAGTTGTCATAGAATGATTTGTTATAGAATAGTTCTTTTGTAAATTCTTCATCTAGGCAGAATTTTTCGCTATCAACGTTATATAGGTGACACTCATTTTTTATTCTTGCTCTAAATAGTTTTTCAAGTGATGCGTCTTTATGAATAAGTGTCATGGTAAGTGCTCTTATTCCATTCATAAAGGCACTTACACTTATATCTATGCTATTGTTTTCGTTAAGTTTAAGCGTTATTTGAGATTTTTCTCCTTTTAAATATAGCTTTTGTGATAATAATTCAGACATGTTAAATAGTAATTTATTTTTAATGTATCCTCTTAAATTATGCAAGTCATCACTATTTGCTATAAAGAAATATTCAAGTTCTGTTTTTATGTTATTACTTAGTAGCATGCTTATTACTTTTTCTGTTACATAACTAGCTAAGTATTCTGTTAAGTTCATTCTTCCGTCTTTATAAGATACTATTGTACTTAAGTGATTTAAGATGTAATTGTAAAGAACGCTATTAAATGAATCGTAAAGTATTCTACATCTATTTAGTAAGTATTCTTTGTCATCGTATAGTTCTTTATTTTTTATACTTATAAACTCGTTTACGTTACCATCTAATACATCCATAGCGTTTTCATAAACAAAGGAATAATTTTCTTTTTTTAATATATTTAAAATGGATTCATTTTTCTTTGTATTTTCAATACTCGTGTATATTTGAAGTTTTATTCTTCTTCCTTCTTCGTTGTATTTTATCAAATATGGTATTTCAAATCTTATGCACTGATTGATATAAAATTTTATTGCTTTATATAGGTTTTCTGCTGACACAGTAATTGTTAGTACTGTATCATATTCATTTGCATAAAATATTGAAAAGTCTGATCCTATTTCTATATCATCTTTTTTTGCTTTAAACATTCTTGAAAAGTATTTTGCTATTTTCCTATCCTTTAGTGTTTCTTTTAGTGCTGCTATGTATTTAATGCTTGGAAGTGTGCTTACTTTTCCTACAACATCATATATGTCTGTATTAAATTCTTTATCGTCTATTTTTCTTTGCAATTCTTCTTCTGTATAACTTAATACTTTATCTTTCCATATTGACCATAGCATAAGCATTAGGCTGTCTTTTCCTTCTATATCGAAGTATTTTTTCTTATCCTTTGTCCCTTCTCCAAGGTCCTTTATATTTGTACAAAAGTCGTCATAGCTAGAGGAAATAGAATATATGTTTAATATTTTATTCCATTTACTTTTATTATCTATTGGATTTTCAATACGAAAATAAAGTGCTTTAGCATCATCCATATTCCTTCCTCCTCTATTCTATATATATAATACCATTATTAAGGGAAGAAATCAATTTAATTATTTTGATTTTTTAACTGTTGTTAATCTAAAATTGTAAAAAAAACAATATTCAATAATTACAATGTAACTATATCTTATTGTTTTTATTTTTTACAAATTTTATCTCTTATTACGGATTATAACAACACCAGATCCACCGGTACATTGAGCTGTTCCTCTTTTACCTAGACCTGCTCCACCACCGGTATTTGTTTTTCCGTTTGTACAGCTAGCTGCACCTTTATAACCTTCTCCATTACCAGCAGTGCTGTCTCCTCCAGCTCCACCAACAGATGTTTTATCTACAGTCATCTTTCCGTTTGAGTCAGGCAAGCATGCTTTACAGCCACTTCCAAGTCCTCCTCCGCCACCACCGGCATAAAGAGCTCCACTTGATTCACCAAACTCACGAGTTGTAGTACCTTGTCCTGTACCACCGGTCCAGTTGTCTCCTCCTAAGCCACCGTTTCCACCATTGGTTCCTCCAGTAGCACCATCATTAACATAACCGCTACCACCTGCTCCTGATCCTCCATCTTTTCCTTGGCCTCCGTTTACACTTTTTCCAAATCCTGATGAAGTACCACCGTTGACACTGCTTGATGTGCCTCCTGATCCTACTACAATGCTATAACTTGTACCTGTTGCTATACTTAATCCTTTATGTGTAGCAGTATATCCGCCGCCGCCTTCAGCAGATCCTCCTCCTACTAAGAATAAGTCTATTCCAGATGATGCTGTTCCTAAACTAGAAAATGTAAGTGTTCCACTTGTTAAAAATTTAATTCTCCAGTTATCTCCACCATCACTTATAAATTCGCTATCTCCTGTGTATGTATATGATACACCACCTGTTGTTCCTGATGATGCATGGTTTCTGATTATAACGATACCAGAACCACCAGCAGAACCACCACCGCCGCCACCACCAGTGTTAGCAGCTCCAGCAGTATGTCCTGCACCGCCGCCGCCAGAACCACCAGCTGCATTGCTTCCGCTTGTGTTATTTTCAGCTCCACCACCGCCACCACCAGCGTATAATGTTCCAGTTGATGAACCAAACTCTCTTGTTGTTCTTCCTTGTCCTGTACCAC
>ERZ857998.3973-NODE-3973-length-11274-cov-2.755771_pt1 | contig 11274 bp, 15 predicted proteins | sample MGYA00519954_ERZ857998 | MGnify/ENA primary metagenome ERZ857998 (study PRJEB31778, sample SAMEA3449424) | human gut metagenome | biome: human gut; feature: human-associated habitat; material: faeces | place: United Kingdom | collected 2010/2012 ...
CGCAAACTTCGGTGTCCCCCAAGATCGGAAGCGAGTGTACATTGTCGGATATCTTGATAGCAGACTGTCCGGCAAAATATATCCTGTCCGAGAAAGCACATATTCAAATCTTAAGCAGCTTATTCCCGGACGCCAAGGTCAGCGTGTATATTCCCCCGATGGAGCCGCCGTATGTTTAATGAGTCAGGGAGGCGGACATGGGGCAAAGACCGGGCTGTATCTTATCGATATGAACGAAAACCCGAAGCTCACGCCTCTCGCCCGATGTATCACCGCAAGACAGGATTCGGGTATAAGCAATCGCAAAGGCGAGCATTCCGGCGTTCTCATCACCGGCGCAAGAGCCATCCTGACACCGGAAAGACTCAAAGTCAGGCAATGCGGCAGACGGTTCAAAGGTCCCGATGAGCCGATGTATGCGCTGACGACACAGGATGTACACGGCGTTATTCTGCTGAACGGCATCATCCGACGGCTGATGCCGATAGAATGCTTCCGCTTGCAGGGCTTTGCCGACAATCAGTTTCAGACTCTTGCCGACAACGGGATCAGCGACTCCCAGCTCTACAAAATGGCGGGCAACTCGGTTACCACCAATGTCGTAACGGCGATTGCACAAAAGCTCGCTTGGGAAATCAATCAATTACCAAATAAAACGGAGGAAACAACATGAGATTATTCAGTACCGAGGCGGTCAGCAAGTACCACCCGGACAAGTATGCCGACCAGATCAGCGATGCCATTCTGACCGAGTGCTTAAAGCAGGACAGACAGAGCCACTGCGGGATCGAAACCATGATCAAAGGTAATACCGTCGTTCTCGGCGGTGAGATTACCTCGAAAGCGGACATCAACTACGACCAGATCGTCCGCCGTGTGGCAAAGAAACTCGGCTATCGGGCAGATAAGATCATCAACCTGATCAGTGAGCAATCGCCTGAGATCAACCGCGCGGTTCTCTCGGACGAGGACATCGGTGCCGGCGACCAGGGCATCATGTTCGGCTACGCCACAAGAGAAACCGCAAGCCGCCTCCCCTATGCTTTTGATGTGGCAAACCGCATCATTGCCGCCCTGGAGGATGATGCGGACAACAATCCCGACACCATTCTGAAGGGCGATGCCAAAACGCAGGTCACCATTGACCTTGACACCGGAGAGATCGTCACGGTGGTGGTCAGTGTCTGCCACAAGGAAGGATGCGATCTTGACGAAGTTCAGCACTATGTCCTTGCGCTCGTCGGCGATGAATGTATCTGTGACGACTGGATCATCAACCCTGCGGGAACATGGACGGTCGGCGGTGCGGAAGCTGATTGCGGGCTGACCGGTCGAAAGATCGTCTGCGACCAGTACGGCGGGTTCTGCCGTGTCGGAGGCGGCGCGTTTTCGGGAAAGGACCCGAGCAAGGTCGACCGTTCGGCGTCGTATATGGCACATAAAATCGCCTGTGACCTGCTTGAAAAATTCGACCTTGAATGGTGCGAGATTCAGATCGGCTATGCCATCGGTATGAGTCAGCCTGTCTCACTCTCCATCCGCAACGATGCCGACATGGAGCTGTTTGATTATGTGGCAAACACATACGATCTCACACCCGCAGGGATCATCCGCGAGCTGGATCTGCTTCATGCCGACTACGAAACGATTGCCGAGGGTTGCCACTTCTACAACAAGTACAACCGCACCGGCAGATGGAAGTGATGCAGATGTGGTGGCTATTTCTGCTCGGGCTGATGCTCGGAGGCACGGTCGGCATGGTCGTCATGTGTCTCTTCCAAATCAATAAATAACGAAACTTTGGGGCTGTTATGCAAAAAGGCATTACAGCCCTCTTTTTGTGTACAGCCTCGGAAACGAGGAAACATGAACAGCTTTATGTCATGGGTTGGCGGCAAGAAGGCACTTCGGGATGCCATTGTCGCCCGACTTGACGAGCGGTGCGACCGGTATGTCGAGGTGTTCGGCGGTGGCGGATGGGTACTGTTTCATAAGCGCCCGAGCAAATTTGAGGTTTACAACGATTTCAACGGAACGCTTGTGAACCTTTACCGCTGTGTGCGCGACCACCCAGACGAGCTTTGCGATGAACTGCGGTATTCGCTGAATTCCCGCAGGGACTTTGACTATATCCGCGATCTGCTCCACAGCGATACCAGGATACCGGATATCAAACGCGCCGCATTCTTTTATCAGGTTATTCGGGAGAGTTACGCATCGGGGCTTGACTCCTTCGGAGGTCAGCCTCACAACATCTGGAACAACTTTCCCATCATTCACAAAGCGTCGGAACGACTGCAGACGGTTGTCATCGAAAACAAGGACTTTGAAAAGCTCATTGCCCAATATGACCGTCCGAACACGATCTTCTATCTTGATCCTCCTTACTTTGAAACGGAGGACTATTACGAAGAAGTGGGCTTCACAAAAGCGGATCATGTCAGACTGCGGGATGCACTCATGCGGATTCAGGGCAAGTTTTTGCTTTCCTACAACGACTGCCCGGAAATCCGTGATCTGTATTCGCGGGACGGCATCATGATCGAGAGCACCACAAGACTCTCGAATATCGCGCAGCGTTACGACGCGGGAAAACAGTATCCCGAACTGTTTATCTCCAATTATGACACATATGAAGAAGGATGGAATGCCAAGCAGCTCACGCTGTTCGACGATGACTCCATCAGCGAAAAAATACTGAAAGAAAGGAAAATTGTATGGAAAGGAAACTGAATATCAAAGTGCTTCTGCCGGAGGAGGTCATCGAAAAGTATGACATCGATGAGGACACCGGTGTGCTGTCCTACTTCGAGGACGGCGCTATCCACATTCTGATCGAGGATGATGACGAGATGCCGGAAGAAGAAATGCACGATACCGTCTGCGATACTCCCTGCGAGCAGTGCCGCCACTATTGCAAACGGCACGGCATCTGCACGCGGGACTGACGGAGGTGGTCTATGCCGAATCATGTGATCAATATCCTCTCTTTTGAGGGCGACAAAACAAAAATCCGCCAGATGCTTGAGGACATCAAGGACGATGAATACGGTCTTCACTCGGTGGATTTCAATAAGATTATTCCGATGCCGCCGAGCCTTGACTTGGAAGCAAGCAGTCGCACACAGGCGGGACTTGCGGCTTATAAGGACTTCATCGATGTGTATACGCTCGGCGGAACGATCAACACAGAGCATCTGTCGGATATTCCGGTCGCAAGCGAGCAGCGCTTTCTCGAAGCGCGGACAGACATCAGACGCGAGGACTTTGCACTCGGCAAGCAGGCGTGGAATAACCTGCGGCAGTATGGCGCAGCCACCTGGTACGACTGGTGCTGTGCAAATTGGGGTACCAAATGGAACGCATACGGGTATGACGGATACGAACCTGCCTCCATGCCGGATGATTGCATCTGGTTTCAGACCGCATGGGCGGAACCAAAGCCCGTCATAGAAGCGCTTGCCCGCAGGTATCCCGACATTACCATCGAACACGAATGGGCAAATGAAGATCTCGGCGAAGGGTGCGGTCGCCGTGTTTACGAAAACGGTGAAGAAATCGAGGAATACTACCCCGAAGGCGAGGTAGAATCCGTTGAATACGCCGCCTCCGTGTGGAAATATGACTTCTGCGATCTCGGTATGGCAAAGAACAAGACCGGGACACGGTATATCCACACCGACTACGATGAATACGAATGCATCGAAATCTGCGGCAAGCCGGCGCTCTTTACCGACGAACGCCTGACCGAGGATGAGATTCCCGAAGGAATGTATCTTTATCATCTGCGGGAGCGTGATGACGGTGACGGCTTTGCCTCTCTGGAGTCAAAGGTAAGGGTCAATCACGGCGGCTCTGTCATCACAAACGAGCCGATTGCGCTCGGTGAGGACGGATATATTGCCCTAAGCGATGAAAACTACCCGAATTTTATGGGTGACACCCGCACCCTTGCCGCTTTTATGGGCGGAGATTTCCCAAGCCAAGGTCTTGATCTAACAATGTAATCCAAATCAAAAAACACAGAAAGAAGGAATCCAAAAATGAAAACATACAGATTTGTCACCACCAAAGGCAGTGTCACCATTCCGTTCGATATCCGCATCCGAGAAGGCTGGAACACCGGAACGCTTGTCTCGATTGAAAAGCAGAAGGACGGCGCTCTGCTTTTGCGCAAGGAATCCATCTGCGATTGCGGCAAAAATAACAGAACGCATGAAACCTCACTCTTTGATGTCCTTGAAAGCCTCAAGCCCGCCGAACAGCGCGCGGCATTCAATTTTCTCACAAGAAAACTGCTCCGTGATGCGGAGGTGGAGTGATGCCGCTTCCGCTCTATTATGATTCGCTTGACACCGCCCGCCGACAAGATGATGTCATGCTGTGGCGGAACTCCTTCAAAGAGAATATCCGCTGTAAGAATGCCATCGAAAAAGCGCTTGCCGAGAATTTTGACGGCATGCATCTCAAGGACGGTATCATCCCGCCTCTTGCAGAGGAATACGGCACCGACCGCCTCACATGGGTACTTGCCAACACGGTAAAGGAACACATGGACGACGGCAGATTCCGCCCCGCAAACAAGGAGTGGGCTGACGGAATCTATATTCCGAAGGATCGCCGCAACTATGAGTTTTCGGTGGGCAGCCATCCCGAAATTGTAAACGGGCTGATTACGGATTACAGGCGGTATCTCTCCGATGTGCTTCATCAATACGGTGTCGGCGACTGCCTGCCCGGAAGCAATCACGAAAATTACGAGCATCAGCTGCTGATCCTCAATCCGTTTCTCCTCCATGAGGATTACAAACACGGAGACTATCAGCTGTTCTATGCCACCTCGGGCAACGGCTGCGATGAATCCAACATCGGACGAAAGGTGTTCGGCAGATTCCTCAAGGATGACGAGCATACCCACTTCTATCGGGACGAATTTCTCGGTATTGCCGATGAAAGCAAGCTCCCCGAATGGGCAACGGAAAAGCTGGAGGAAATCCGTGCGGGAGAAGACGAAGGCATGGTGCTGTCATGAGAATCAGAATCTATCAATTGGATTCGGATAAGGATACGCGCCGTGTCAAGTTCGAAAATTACGAGCAGACCGAACGGCAAGGCGGCGTTCGCGCTTCCGAATACAAGTGCGTTTTCCACGGCGATGTGAAAGCAAGAGATCTTGATGATATCTATCACATTTTCAACGGATACCGCGAGCCGTACATCGGTACCTTTCAGGGGCATTCTCTGTCGGTGTCGGATGTAGTCGAGGTCCTCGGCGACATTCCCGAAATGTATGGGCGGGTCGATTATCTCGGCTCAAACGGTGAGGTCGGAGAGGAATATAGGATTGCCACAAAAGAAGCCTATGACCGGGAGGTCTATGACAGCATCGACTGTGGCAGACCGTTCACACCGCATATTCTCGAAGGACAGCACATCACGCTGGTCGAACCCGGCTGTCACTTCTGTGATTCGTTCGGCTGGGTGAAGTGCGAAAACTTTGACACCTCCGAGTGTGAGGACATGGACGGTTTGCGTGCCTTAATGGTCCTTCCCGGCAAGACACCCGTTGAGACAAGAATCATTAATGATCTGAGCCATTGGCAGCGTGCGGTCAGCAGGTGCGGCGAAGACGCACTGATGCAGGTCGTTGCTCCCTTTGATGATAATGCAGTCATCGTGTGCAATGAAGAATCCAAGACGAACGGCATGGAAGGTAACCGTCGTTTGAATGGCGATGTTATTGCCGGACCGATGTACATTGTCGGTGAGGACACAGACGGCGAATTTTGCGGTCTGACCGAGGGACAGGTACAAAAATACAAAGAAATGTTTGCAGAACCCGAGGATATCAGCCCCGAGGAAGTCGAAGCAAGCATCCGATTCTCGTTCTCCCCATGGTGAACGGAATCAAGCCGGATGACGGGAAGCCGCCTCCGGCTTTTTATATAGATATCTCAAAAGAAAGGAGGACACCCATGGCAGCAGGAAAGAAAGGCAGCTCTGCTCCCGCAGGTGAGCAGAAGCAGAAAAAGCCCGCATACGAGGTCCACATCGACAAGACCTTTGATGATCCGGGCAAGAGTCTTCGCGCGGTGGCAAGCATGACCATCGGCGATTTCGCGGTTCACGGCATCAAGCTCTTCCAGAACGAAAACGACACCTTCGTATCCATGCCCGCGATTCCGTATAAGGACGCAAACGGCGAAACCAAGTACAACGACATCTTCCACCCCATTACGGCGGAAGCACGCAGCGAACTCGGCAAAGCCATTGTTGCAGCCTACAATCAGGAACTCGCAACCGAACAGACCACGGAGCAGACAGAAGCTCCCGCACAGACCATGCAGCAGATGTAATCTGCCATCATCAAACAAAAAATCAAAAGAAAAAGAAAGAGGTATTCCGGTATGAAAAAGTTTTTTGCCAACATCAAATCCAAGCTCGCTTCCATGAAGAACAAGGCGGTCATCTCTGCAAAAACCGCCCTCGCTTCCACCTCCGGTGAAGGCTACATCGACACCGGCGTCAAAATCATCATCGGTGTGGTTGTCGGCGGTGTTATCCTTGCCGGTCTCTATGCGCTCTTCAACACGACCATCTTCCCGACACTCACGCAGAAGATTTCGGGACTGTTCGATTATAAGGGCTAAGTACCGACTGCGGGGACGGATTTCCGTCCCCGCACAACCTCAAAAAGAAAGGAGTGCGTATGATGATTTTACCTCCGGTAACACCGGTGATGCCGATTGATCCGACAAGAGTCTATGAGTTGGTTTCCGCCAACACGGAAGCCGTTAAAGCCGTGCTGTTTCTGTTAGGCTTTATAGTCTTTGCAGTAGTCAGCTCGGTACTGACCGTCCGCTGCCTTGCGAAAGCCAAAACAGGACTGTACTCCGAAATCGGCGGAAGTATTGCCATGTCGGTTGCGGTGCTTTTGTTTATCCGCTACGGCGCAAGCCTTGTTGCATTGCAGGGACTGCTCCTCTACGATCTCTTGCTGTATGCCTCGGTTTCGGACATCCGCACGAGAAAGGCGGAAGATTGGGCTTGGATCGCCATGATCCCGCTTGCCCTCTGCAGCATTCCGCGCATCGGCATTCTCTCTATGCTCCTCGGAGCCGGTATCGTCTTCCTTCCGCAGCTTGCCATGGCGGTCCTGCCTCCGCACAAAACACTCGGAGGGGCTGACATCAAGCTCTCAACCGCTTCGGCTTTTCTGCTCGGTGCGGTTCGCGGTGTGGGCGGATATCTTGTCGGACTTCTTGCCTCGGTCATTTTTACGCTGATCTACAACAAAGCAAAAGGCAGAAGCAACAAGGACTCCTATCCCCTGATCCCGTTTCTTGCGGTCGGTGTGATGGCGGCATTCTTTATATAAGCAGACATTCCGCCTGCGGATCGTTGTCGCTTTGAAGTACAAAGCGAATATTTATATCTGAAAAATCTTGGAATTTTCATTTATGAAAACGGCGAGGTGTACATCATCCGCGTGCTATACGGACGGCGGAATTTCATGCAGATTCTGTTCGGAGAACCCGAGGAAGACTAAAACAATCGAATATCAGCCAATAAAAGCATCGTGAAGCATCACGGTGCTTTTTTCTGTTGGCAGAAAGGAAACAAACCATGAAAAAGAAAGAAAACAAAGGTACCGGCTCTCACGGGATCGGCAACCGCACGGTCATCGGCATCATCTGCATTGTCGCGGCACTGCTGATCTGCTTCGGAGTTGCTCCGGTCGTCAACCGCATTTCGGACGGCAAGGTATCAATCGTGCGTGTGGTACGGCAGGTCGAAGCCGGTGCTGTGATCGGTGCGGATGATGTCGCAGTGGTGGAGGTCGGCAGGTATAACCTTCCCGGAGGGCTTGTCACAAAGACCGAGGATGTCATCGGCAAGTGTGCCAAGAGTGATCTCTATGCCGGGGACTATATTCTGAAAGACAAGCTGACTGGAACCGAAAAGACAGCAAAAGACCTGCTTGGGAACCTCGGCAGCGGCAAGAAAGCCATCAGCGTCACCATTCCGTCCTTCGGCAACGGCTTTTCCGGCAAGCTCCGCACGGGCGATATCGTCAGCATCATTGTCTATGACAACACCGAAAACCGCGCGTTTACGCCGAAGGAACTGCAGTATGTCAAGGTCATTACGACCACGACCTCGCAGGGTGTGGATCACGAGGATGTGGAGGACGGCACACAGCCCGTCACCATCACCTTCCTTGTGAATGCGGAACAGGCGGAGCTTCTCTCGCTCTACGATAAAACCGGCTCTCTCCATGTGGCACTGGAATATCGCGGGGACAGCGAAACCGCTGCAAAATATCTTGCCGAGCAGGACAAGGTACTGAAGGCGGGTGGCTGATATGAAAGCAGAAAAAGGAAAAATCATTGCCGTGTGGGGTTCTCCCGCCTCCGGCAAATCCACCTTTGCCAAGCTGCTCAACGCCCTCAACATCCCGCAAAAGGGCGAGATCTGGATCGACGGCGTTGCCGCGCACGAGGAGGCAAACAGCCTCGAAGTGCGCAAAAGGTGCGGCATGGTCTTTCAGAACCCCGACAACCAGATTGTGGCGACCATTGTGGAGGAGGATGTGGCCTTTGCGCCCGAGAACCTCAACATCCCGCAGGAGGAGACGGCGCGGCGCGTGGAGTATGCGCTGCGCGCCGTGGACATGTGGGAGTACCGCACCCACTCGGCGCACCAGCTGTCGGGCGGGCAGAAGCAGCGCGTGGCCATTGCCGGCATCATCGCCATGATGCCCCACTGCATCGTGCTCGACGAGCCCACCGCCATGCTCGACCCCGTGGGGCGCGAGGAGGTGCTCTCGACCGTCCGGCGGCTCAACCGGGAAAACGGCATCACCATTGTCATGATTACGCACTACATGAAGGAGGCCGCCATGGCCGACCGTGTGGTGGTGATGGACAAGGGGAAGGTTGTGCTCGACGGCACGCCGCGCGAGGTCTTTTCCGAGGTTGACTACCTCGAGAGCCTGGGCCTCGAGGCGCCGCAGGCCACCACGCTCATTCACCGGCTGCGCGGCGACTGCCCCTCCCTCCCGGCCGACGTGCTCGACGAGGAGGAGGCGGCGCAGGCAATCCTGCATCTGTTTGAGGGGGTGGCCGGATGAGCAGGCTGGAAGTGAAGGGCCTGACGCATGTCTACTCCAAGGGCACGCCCTTTGAGCGCACGGCCATCGAGGATTTGAATTTTACGGTGGAGTCCGGCGGGTTTGTCGGCATCATCGGCCACACCGGAAGCGGGAAGTCGACCATGGTGCAGCATCTCAACGGGCTCATGAAGCCCACGAGCGGCCAGGTGCTGCTCGACGGGAAGGATATCTGGGAAAAGCCCGAGGAAATCAGGGCCCTGCGCTTTCGGGTGGGGCTGGTGTTCCAGTATCCCGAGTATCAGCTCTTTGAGGAAACGGTGTATAAGGACATCTCCTTTGGCCCGCGCAACATGGGGCTGGAGGAGCGGGAGATTGACGCACGGGTGCGCGAGGCCGCCCTGCTGTGCGGCGTGGGCGACGAGCTGCTTGAGCGCTCGCCCTTTGAGCTGTCGGGCGGGCAGAGGCGGCGCGTGGCCATTGCGGGCGTTTTGGCCATGCAGCCGGAGGTGCTCATCATGGACGAGCCGACGGCGGGGCTTGACCCCAGGGGGCGCGACGAGATTCTCTCGCATGTGCACCGCTACCACGAGCAGCGTGGCGCCACCGTGCTGCTGGTGTCGCACTCCATGGAGGATGTGGCGCGCCATGCCACCAGCGTGCTGGTGATGGAGCATGGCAAAATTGCCATGCACGGCAGCGTGTCCGAAGTCTTCTCCCGGGGGGAGCGGCTGTCGGAGCTGGGGCTTGCCGTGCCGCAGGTGACGGCCGTGTTTGCAAGGCTTGCCCGCGCGGGGCTGCCCGTTCCCACCGACGTCTTTACGGTGGAGCAGGGGGAAGCCGCGCTGCGCAGGCTGCTTCGGGAGAGGGGGGTCATTTCGTGAAGGACATCACACTCGGGCAGTTCTTTCCCGGAGACACCCTGATTCACCGGCTGGACGCCCGCGTCAAGCTGGTACTGGTGATTCTCTTTATCGTGGAGCTTTTTCTGGTCAAGACGCTGTGCGGCTTTGCCTTCATGGGCGTGCTGCTGGCCCTGGCGGTGGCAATTTCCAAAGTGCCCCCCAAAATGATGCTGCGCTCGCTCAAGCCCCTGCTGCTGCTGCTGGCCTTTACCTCCGTTCTCAACTTGTTTTACACCAAGGGAGACCCCCTGTTTACCATTTGGAAGCTGACGGCCTCGTGGCAGGGCCTGGAGCTGGCCCTCTTTATGATGCTGCGCATCTCGCTGCTCATCATGGCATCCTCCCTTCTGACCTACACCACCTCGCCCATCATGCTGACCGACGGCATGGAGCGCCTGATGGGGCCGCTCAAGGCCCTGCATGTGCCGGTGGGGGAGCTGGCAATGATGATGACCATTGCGCTGCGCTTCATCCCCCTTTTGGTGGAGGAGACCGACAAAATCATGTCGGCGCAGAAGGCCAGGGGAGCCGATTTTGAGTCGGGCGGCGTGCTCAAGCGCGCCAAGGCGCTCATCCCCATTCTGGTGCCGCTCTTTGTCTCCTCCTTCCGCAGGGCAGACGAGCTGGCGGTGGCCATGGAGTGCCGATGCTACCACACCTCCGGCCCGCGCAGCCGCCTGAAGGTCATGAAGATGTGCTTTCGCGACTATGTGGCGCTGGCCGTCATGCTGGCGGCCATCCCCGCCATCCTGTTTGGGACCAACCAGGTGCTCTTTTCCATCATCCCGTCGGCCATCCGCTGAGGCCCCGGCCGGCCGGGCAGATTGATTCCTGCGGGCCGGGGCGGGAGTGCATTTGGCGTGAAGGAGGCGTGTTACGGATTCCATGAGAAAGATTTTGCTGGAGCTCTCCTATCTGGGAGGGGCCTACGCCGGCTTTCAGGTGCAGAAAAATGCGCTGAGCGTGTGCGAGGTTTTGCAAAATGGCATGCAGGCGCTGTACGGCACGCGCCCGCCAGTGAAGGGGTGTTCGCGCACGGACGCTGGCGTGCACGCGCTGGAATATTGTGTCAGCTATGCGCCGCCAAAGCCCATTCCGCCGGCCAAGCTGCCGCTTTCTTTAAACCGCTTTCTGCCGGATGATATCCGCGTGCTGGCTGCGCGCGAGGTGCCGGACGATTTTCACGCGCGCTACAGCGCGCAAAGCAAAGAGTACCTTTACCGCATCTGGAACAGCCCGGTGGATGACCCGTTCGAG
>ERZ857998.3985-NODE-3985-length-11240-cov-3.205543_pt1 | contig 11240 bp, 8 predicted proteins | sample MGYA00519954_ERZ857998 | MGnify/ENA primary metagenome ERZ857998 (study PRJEB31778, sample SAMEA3449424) | human gut metagenome | biome: human gut; feature: human-associated habitat; material: faeces | place: United Kingdom | collected 2010/2012 ...
GGATTGTGAAACGCTTGCGCATGCGCCGCTCTGGACGGCCGCCGCGCTGATATCGACGGCGCTCAGCCTTTTGGCGCTGGGTCTGATGCTCCGCGGGAGCAGGCGGCAGCTTTCGCCGTTCTCCATCAAGGAGAGCTGCGATCACCTGCCCTCCGCGCTGTGCTTCGCGTGGGAAAACGGCCAGCCCTGCCTAAAAAACCTGAAAATGGACGAACTGAGCCATCAGCTCACGGGGGAGGCGCTGCTCAACGCGAACACCTTCTGGCGCGCGATTGAAGCCCAGCCCATCGTCTCGTTGGAAAACGGGCAGACGTGGAGCTTTGAGCGCAGGCGGATGGAGATGGCCGGGCGGGTCGTCTACCAGATCATCGGCACGAACATCACCGAAGAGGCGCGGCTTCGCCATGCGCTGGAGAAGGACAATCTGCGCCTGAAAGCCATGAACCGCCGGCTTCGGCAATACGGGCAGGACGTGCAGGAGGCGACCCGCGAAAAGGAGATTCTGCGCGCCAAAACCCGCATCCACGACCGCATCGGCCGCGCGCTGCTGCAAACCCGGCAGTTTCTTTCCGGAACTCAGGGCGACGCGGAGGCCGTCCGCGCCGCGTGGCGGCAGAACACCCGGCTTCTGCTGGGGAAATCCGTCGAGGAACAGCGGCCGGATACCTTTGAACAGCTCTCCCGCGCGGCGAAGGCGATTGGCGTGACCATCGCGCGCAGCGGATCGTTCCCCGAGGAGGGCACGGAAAACGCGCAGCTGGTGGAGGCCGCCGCGCACGAGTGCCTGACGAATCTGGTGCGCCACGCGGGCGGGACGCGCCTTGAGATTTTCGGCGAGAAGACCGCGTCCGCATGGAAGGTTCGCTATCTGAACGACGGCGCTGTGCCCGCCGCGCCGATTGTCGAGGGGAGCGGCCTCACCGCGCTGCGCACGCGGACGGAAGCCGCGGGCGGCGCGATGGAGATTGCCGTTCTTCCACGCTTTCAACTGACGCTGATTTTGCAGCGGGAAAGGCAGGCGATGGAATGAAATACAAGGTGATGATCGTCGAGGATCAGACCATGCCCCGCGAGCTGTTTGAACTGCGGGTGCAGGCCTCCGAGCGGTTCGAGCTGGCGCTTTCGATTGATAACGCCGCGCTGGCGGACGTTTACTGTCTGCGCTTCCCGGTGGATCTCATCCTGATGGACGTGATTACGCGGGACGGCGAAAACGGGCTGGACGCGGCGGCGCGGATCAAGCGCGCCTTTCCGCAAATCAAAATCATCATCGTGACCTCCATGCCGGAATGCTCTTACCTGAAAAGGGCGAAGGAAATCGGCGTGGAGAGCTTCTGGTACAAGGAAGAGCAGCGCGAAAGCCTGCTGGACGTGATGGAACGCACGATGAACGGCGAATCCGTCTATCCCGGCGCTTCGCCGGAGCTGACGCTGGGGATGGCCAGCAGCTACCAGTTCACCGAGCGCGAGCTGGATATCCTTCGCGAAATCACCAGCGGCGACACCAATCAGGAGATCGCCGACCGGCTGAACATGTCCGTGGCCACCGTCAAGACGCATATCCTGAATATGTTGGAGAAGACGGGCTTCCGCAACCGCACCGAGCTGGCCGTCCGCGCGCGGGAAAGCGGGCTGGTCATTTTGAACCGAAGAAACTGAATCAGGCTGATTCTTTGAGAAAAAGCGCAGGCTCTGCCCATTTGAGCAGAGTCTGCGCTTTTTGGCGTTAAAAAATAGCCAAACGGTTGATGTGCGATGCGCGTTTTTCTGATACACTGAGTATGCAAGGGGGAAGTGACATGAAGAACATCGTGGTCAGCATGCAGAATACGCTTCTGTCGGAGGCGATTGCCCACGCGCTGACGGAAACGCGGGAGTTTCGGGTGGAGCAGATTCTGCCCGGACGGACGGGCGACGCGCTCTCCCTGTGCGCCGCCATGCCGGCGGATATCCTGCTGATGGAGGTCAGCCGCCTGAGCGCGTATACGCTGGAAAGCCGCCTGAGCCTGATCGACCGCTTGAGCGCGAAGATTCCGGGGTGCAAGTTCGCGCTGCTCTGCGACGAAAACAGCGACCCGGAGCTGGCGCGTCAGGTCGTCTGCGCCCGGCAGGATCGCCGCATCGACGCATTTCTCTATGCTTCCGTAACCCCCGCTTATCTGGTCGCCGCGATGGACGCGCTGTAAGAAAGGGGACGACGCCATGAAAAGACGATGGAAATGGACGCTTACGGGCTTTCTCGCCGCGCTGGCGCTGTGCCTGTGCCCGCGCTTTGCCGGAGCCGCGCCGCACGAAGACATGCCGACGGTGAAAACCTTCGCGTTTTCCTGCTCGGGCATGTCCGTCGATCAGATGCGCAGCTATCAGATCGGGGAAACGAAGCGGGGCCGCCTCGCTGCCATCGAGCTGTATCTTGCCTATACCTTCGTGCTGCCCGTGACCGATGCGGAGCTGGCGGCGTTTTCCGCGCTGCTGGACGAATTGGATCTGGCGGCGTGGGACGGCTATCGGCAGGAAGACAGCACCGTGCTGGACGGCGAAAGCTTCTCGCTGAATGTTGCGTTTGAAGACGGGAGCGGGATCGACGCTGTCGGCACAAACAGCTTTCCCGACGGCTATTATGAAAAGAAGGGCGCTATTCAAGCATTTTTTGAAGCGCTGATGCGTGAATATGAAATCGACGCGGACAAAATTGGATATTGGTGAAACATAAAAAACAGAAACGGAGGAATCAATCCATGAAAAAATGGCTGTGTCTGGCTCTCGCGCTGCTGACGCTGACGGTCTGCGTCTGGGCGGCGGCAGAATCCACCGATTGGAATTACGACCTGAATTACGCCATACTCCGCGGCTACAACGGCGCGGGCGGCGACGTGACCGTACCCGCCGAGATCGACGGCTTCACGGTGGACGTGATCGGCATAAACGTGTTCAAGGGCGATACGATCACGTCCCTGACGCTGCCCGAGACGGTGCTTGAGCTCAGGAGCGGCGCCGTCGCCTCGTGTGAAAATCTGGCCAGCGTTACGCTGCCCCAGAGCCTTGTGGTCATCAACCGCATGAATTTCTTCAGCTGCAATGCGCTGAGCGAGATCACCATTCCCGCGGGCGTGCGCTACATCGGCGACGGCTCGTTCAGATTCTGCGACGCGCTGCGCAAGATCACCTTCGAGGGCGTGTGCCCGGTGATTGACCAGGATTGCTTTACCGTTCTTCCCGAGGACGCGGTGGCCTATGTTCCGGACGATCAGCTGGATGCCTACGCGGAGGCGTTTGCAAGCGCCGGCAGCGCGGTGTCCGTCCAGCCCAGCGGAAAAAGCGCCGTTGTCGTGGACAACAACGGTTATGTGGAATCGGAGTTCGATTTTGACGCCTCCACCGGGACCATCACCCGCTACAACGGCTACGCCACCTATCTGGCTATCCCGGAGACCATCGGCGGCGCGCCGGTAAAGGCCATCGGCCCCGAGGCGTTTGCGCACCACTACTATCTGGCGCTGCTGGAGCTGCCCGAGGGGCTTGAGACCATCGGCGATGGCGCGTTTTACAACTGCGCGACGTTGGGGCATGTGAAGTTTCCCTCTACGCTCAAGACCATCGGCGACAACGCCTTCTACAACGCCTATCAGGGAAGCCTGTTTGAGCTTCCGAGCGCTGAGACTATCGGCGATTTCGCGTTCTATTTCGCCGGGATCAAGGGTTCTGTGGCGCTGCCCGATGGGCTTACCTCCATCGGCACAGGCGCGTTTGAAGCCTGTGGCAACCTTGGCGGCACCCTCTACCTGCCCGCGTCGCTTGAAACCATAGGCGACGGCGCATTCAAGAGCGATCTGCTGCTGCAATACGTCATCGTGGACAGTCCAATCCCGCCCACGCTGGGCGAAGGCGTGTTTGCGGGCTGCGACTATCTGTACGACATCGACCTGTACGCGCACGGCACCAAACAGCAGATGCTCGATTGGCAGGCGTATGTGGACGCGCTGGGCATTCCCTGCCGCGTCTGGCGTGCCCAGGACCCGACCGCCGAGTCGCCCGAAAGCGGCGCGTATCAGTATGAAAACCTCATGCTGACCGAGTACACCGGCGCGCAGCCGCGCATTCACGCCCACCTCACCGTCTCGCAGGAGCCGGTCGTCGGGCTGGGCGACGGCGTGTTCAAGGGCAGCCAGACCATCGAATATTTCTCCGTCTCGCACAACGATGCGTTTACGACCATCGGCGCGGAGGCCTTCATGGACAGCGCCCTGCAAAACGTGGATCTGTTCGATTCCGTGACCACCATCGGTGCGCGGGCGTTCGCGGGCTGCGCGAAGCTGGAGGCGCTGACCCTGCCAGAATCCCTGACCGAGATCGGGGAGGGCGCGCTGGATGGGCTGACCGGGCTGAAAAAGCTGGTCATCAAGTGCGACCCGGCGCTCATCCCCGCAGGCGTATTCGCCAACCTGCCCGAATTGGCCGATGTGACGGTTGAAACCGGCGCGATTCCGGCGCATATGTTTGAGGGCAGCGGAGTGACGACGCTGGCGCTGGGCGAGGGCGTGACCGAAATCGGGGAAAGCGCGTTCGCGGGCACGAAGCTGAGCACGGCCGATCTCCAAAACGCGGCCGTCATCGGTGCGGGCGCGTTCGCGGGTACGATGCTGAACACGGTCGATCTCCAAAACGTGGCCGTCATCGGCACGGGCGCGTTCGAGGGCGCGGCGCTGGAGCGCGTAACCCTGCGCAGCGACGTCAACGTGGGCGAGCGCGCCTTTGCGGATACGAAGCTGGCGCATCTGGTCATCCCGGAAAGGGGCAGCTTCCCGCTCTCCGCCGTGGAGGGCACGAATGTGGAGCTCCGCCTGTCCGCCGACGCGACCGACGAGCAGGTGGCCGCGTGGAACGAGACCCTTGCCCGCCCGTGGTATGACCCCATCCTGCGCGAGGGCGAGGCGACGAAGTTCGCGAAGATGCCCTTCGAGCCGACCGCCGCGGAGAATTTCGACTTCGACCCGGAGACCGGCCTGATTTCCGCCTATACGGGAACCGACGTGGACGTGGTGCTGCCGCGCGAAATCGACGGCGTGACTGTGGTGGGCTTCGCCAACTACAACGCCTTCGATTCCTGCCACGATTACACCGATTCCTCCGTGGAAACCAACCGCACCGAATGGGTGCACCTGCGCACGCTGGTGCTGCCGGAAACCATTCGGGAGCTGCCCGACATGATGCTCGGCTACTGCCAGCAGCTTGAAACCTTCGTCTGCTACGCGCCGCTGGAGAGCACCGGCAAAAACCAGTTCATGCTCTGCCGGAGCCTGAACAACGTGATCTTTGTCAACGGCGTGCGCAGAATCGACAACTACGCCTTTGACAGCGCGGGCCCGCTGGGCAACCTGTACTTCGGCGAGCATCTCATTAGCATCGGCCAGCAGGCGTTCGGCTTCTCCGGGCTGAAGACCTTCGTTGCCGATGCGGAGAGCGTGGAATACGGCGCGTTTGCCGAGTGCCAGAGCCTGACCAGCCTGCATTTCACCGACAAGGTGAAGATGCTTAACGAGAACTGCATCGTCAACTGCCCGAACCTCGCCGAGGTCTGCTTCGACGGCTGCGATTTGACCGCGTCGCCCGCGGGGCTGATGATGAACGTCGCGCCGAAGCTGACCGTGCATGTGCCCGAGGGCATGAGCGAGGAGAACCTGAAACGGGCGCAGAAGTGCGTGAGCTGGAACAGCTCGCCGGTGGAAGTGACCGTGGTGACGGACGCTTGCGCGCACACGCGGCCTGAAGCGCCGAATCTGTCCGCGCTGCTGCCGGAATTGAAGCTGGAAGCGGGCGCTGAAATCGCCGCGCCTGCGCAGGCGAACGGCGAACCGGCCAAGACCGAAACGACCCCCGAACCGGAAACGACTGCTGCACCGGAAGCGACTGCCGAGCCCGAAGCGGCGCCCGAACCCGCCGCGCAGAGCGCCGACATCCCCGAGGAATATCAGGGAACGTGGTACGGCCTGAACATGGAGCTGGACGGCGAGGCCTACCCGCTGGCCGACCTCGGCCTCGATGTGACCGTGACCATCGGCGCGGACGGCACGGCCGAGATGAACATGGGCGGCGATGTGGATCACCGCCAATGCGCGATGCAGGACGGCGCGCTTGTGGCGGGCACGATGGTCTTCACGCTCAGGGACGGCGTGCTTTCGCTCTCCGAGGACGGCGCGATGATGACGCTGAGCCGCGAGAAGCCGGAGGCGGCGGGCGCGTCCATCCCGGTCATCGACGAGAGCGCCACGATTGAGGAAATCAAGGGCGTTTGGACGGTCGTTCGCGTCACGATGGACGGCCTGACGCTCCCGGCGGAGACAGCGGACATGGCGGGCGATACGCTGGTCGTCTACGGCGATATCTGCGATTTGACCTTGCAGGGCATGACGCTGGACGGCCTGCCCTGCCGTATGGAAGGCTATTCGCTCCTCGTTTCCATCATAGAGGGCGATGCTTCCATCACGCTTCGCGAGGATGGAACGCTCATCCTTGAGAGCGTCGATATTGCGCTTCAGTATGAGCGCGCCGGCGATGCGCCTGATACCCTTGACGGGGAAGCGACGCCCGAACCCACGGCAGAGCCCGCCCATGAACCCGCCGTTACCGGCGCTGAAATCATGCTCGAAAACAAGTACGTCCTAATCGACGCGGACGTGAACGGCTATAACATGACCGCCGCAATGCTGGGGAACTACGAATACTCCGTTTTGCTCCATCAGGACGGCACAGTGGATTTTGTCATGGCGGGCGCGGACATTCCCGGCCTTGTCTGGACCTATGGCAAGGTGCCCACAGACGCGGGAGAGTTGGACGGCGTCATCATCGACTATTACGGGCAGCCGCTGTACCTTGTGCCCACGGATAGTGGCTTCGACATGGATTACTTTGACTCCATGCGGATGCACTTTGCCCCCGAGGGTTCCGCGCAATAAGCGCCTATGCTTGCGCATCGCCGTGAATGAATGCGGCGGTGCGGAACCCCTTTGGACTTGATGCCCATCGACATGAATGAAATAGAGGAGGTTTTGTTCCATGAAAAAGAAGATCGCTTTCCTGTTGGCCGCGCTGCTGACGCTATGCCTTTCGACCGTCGCTTTCGCCAATGCCGCCGAGGTAAGCAAAGAGGATCAGATGGCCGTCATGGTGAAGAACTTTCTGGACAAGAATGAATACCCCTATGAATACGACGACTATACGGTTGAAACGCAGTTTGCCATAAACAATGCGATGGAATACGCCAATGTGATGATTTATATCTACGACGATATGCTTTCGGTATCCGTGGACGCGCCGGTTTGGGAAACCGAAGACATCTTTGAGAATATGGCGATCTTTACAACGCTTGTCAATAGCGAGATCTACTACGCGCAGTTTCGCGTAACGCTCGACGAGGGACAGGTCTATATCTCCTGCCGGTCGTGCAATCTGGTGGAAGATGTGGTGCCCGGCGAAAACGAGCTGTTCTATCTGCTCAGCGAACCGTTGCTGTATATGGAGGCTTACGGCGACGGCATCTGCGCGGTGATCGACGGCGGCGACCCCTATGAGGCGTTTGAAATCTGTCAGGCGGCGGTGGACGCGCAATGACGAATGCCTCAAATCCTTATTTGACCGTAAAAGCGGTTGCGAAGAAGAGATTGGCGCCCACCATCGCGCTGGTCTGCGCCTTCTTTGGCGTCGCGGTGGCATACTCGACGGTCGAGCTGTTTTTGCGGGGTGAAACGGGCTCCGGCGTGATCAGCTGCTTCCTGTTTGCCGCGGTCATGACGCCGGTCTACCGCATTTTTCGCCATGCATACAGGAAGCTAAGCGCGCGCCGCATCGCAGAGGCGCTGATCCCGCTGTCTGAGGAAAGCCTGACTTTTAACCAGCTTCAGACTGTGCTATCCTCCGAAAAAGCCATTCAACAAATCAAAACGCTCATCGGCAAAGGCTACCTGCAAAACCTGCAGATTGATTTGGCTGAGCGCACGGTTGCGCTGTACGTCCCGGAGGATTCCTTCGTGCGGTGGGTCTGTCCGGGCTGCGGCGCAAAGAATCGCGCTCGAAAGGGCGGCGCGCTGCGCTGCAAATACTGCGACCAGCCGATGACAAAATGACGGCCCGTCTAAAACCGCCATGTCGACCGAAAGAAAGGAAGTGCTACCTTGAAAAGAATGATCGGCCTGCTGCTGGCGCTCCTGCTTCTGGTCCCTGTCTGTGCCCTGGCTGAACTTAGGCGCGGCGACAGCGGAGAGGAAGTGACCGCCCTGCAGCAGATGCTCTGGGATACCGGGTTCATATTTGAAGAGCCGGACGGCGTGTTCGGCAGGAATACCGAAAAGGCCGTAAAGTGGTTCCAGGAATACGCGAACCTTGAACAAAGCGGCATAGTCGACGATAGAACGCTCGATTCGCTCTACGCCTGTTGGCTTCGGATCATGGATGAGAATGACGCCTACATGTATTTGCCCGACGATGAACCGGAACTGCAGCCCAACAGCTTTATACCGGACTATGACGTGGAAGGCGACTACCCGGCTTACTGTCATACCTATATAACGCAAGAGGGCAACGTTCATGTGGAACCGTGCGGCCGCCACGCCCAAATAGCCGCAGAAACGACGCCGCCTGCGGTGGAAAAATGGACAAACGAGCTCGATGCGCTCTACGAAGAGTGGCTTGCTGCGTCTTTGGAGGAAGATCGCGCCGCCATCGCGACCTCCCAGGCGTTTTTCACGCTCTGGCTGGAACAGCAGACGAACGCGCTGCAACTTCAGAACGTTGAAAACGTGGACAGTTACATTGAAACGCTCCTGCGCAATCAGTGCGTCGAATTGTGCCAGAGGGTTTTTGAACTGAGCATCGAGTAGCCTTTATTGTGAAACGAAAGAGGGGTTCTTTATGAGTACTGCCAGTTATAACTGCCCCTGCTGCGGCGGTCCGCTGGAATTTGGCGGATCAAGTGGCAAGCTGGAGTGCGCCGCCTGTGGCAACGCCTTTGAAATGGAAGCGCTTGAAGCGCTGCATTCGTCCGAAAACGGCGAACAGATTTCCTTCGAGCGTCCAAAGGAGGGCTTTCGGGCGGCGGAAGAGGGCGTCCAGGCCTATGTCTGCAAAAATTGCGGCGCGGAGCTGATGACCGAGGATACCACCACCGCCGCCGAGTGCCCCTACTGCGGCAGCCCGACCATCCTGCCCGACCGCCTCGAGGGCGGCGTGAAGCCGGAAAAGGTGATTCCGTTCGTCGTGACGAAGGAACAGGCGCAAAAGCAGTTTGAAGATTATTTCAAGGGCAAGCGGCTGCTGCCGAACATCTTCCTGAACAGCCGGAACCGCATTGCGGAAATGCGTCGGCTGTATGTGCCCTACTGGCTGTTTGACTGCGACGCGCGCGCCGATATCGTCTACGACGCGCAGACGACGACCACGGAGCAGGAGGGCGAGTGGGAGGTTTCCCGCACGAGGCACTATCTGGTGCGCCGCCGGGGACAGATGAGCTTTGAAAACATCCCCGTGGACGGCAGCGTGAAGCTCGACGACAAGATCACCGAGTCGCTGGAGCCCTACGACCTGAGCGCCGCGATTCCCTTCCAGAGCGCCGTTTTGGCCGGCGCGATGGCGGATCACGCGGACGCGGAGAGCGACGCCTGCGAAAAGCGCGCCGTGGAGCGCGTGGAGCGCAGCGTGGAGGAGACCCTGCGCGACACGGTGACGGGCTACGACGAGGTCAGCGAGCGCAGCAAGCGCATTGAGACGGAAGGCGGACGGGCGACCCCCGCGCTGCTGCCCGTGTGGCTGATGACCACCGTGAAGGAGGGCAAGACCTATACCTTCGCCATCAACGGCCAGACGGGCAAGCTCACCTGCGATGTGCCCGCCGACAAGGCGAAATCCCTGCTGTGGGGCGGCGGCGTGTTCGCCGGTGTGTTCGGCATTGCGGCGCTGATTTTGGCGCTGCTGGATCAGATGGGCAGCGGCTCGCTGCTGATCGGCGCGGTCATCGCGGCCATCATCGCGCTGGCGGTCGTCGGCGGGCTGAAGGGTCAGCTCAGGCAGGCGGCACAGCAGAGCGCGGCGGCCGGTTATATTCGGGAAGGCTCCTTCCGCCTGGACGTGAACTTCGATCATTTCCTCTATGAGAGTACGACGAGGCGGAAGATTGAAGACGATACGCAGAAGAAATAACGAAAAAATAACGGAGAAGTAACGAGGAGGGCAAAGACATATGGGATTGATTGCAGCAGCATTGAACGCCGCCGGCGGCACACTCGCCAGCCAGTGGAAGGAATATTTTTACGTGGACGCGCTGCCGGACAATGTGCTGGCGACGAAGGCGGAGAAAAAGGTCAAGGGGCGCTTCGGCGGCAGCCGCCACGAGGATGACAACGTGATTTCCGACGGCAGCGTCATCGCGGTGGCGGACGGCCAGTGCATGATGATTGTGGATCAGGGTAAGATCATGGATTTCTGCGCCGAACCGGGCGAGTATGTCTTCCAGCAGAACGGCGAGCCGAGCATCTTCTACGGCGCGCTGAACGGCGAAAAGGCCAAGGCCATTTTGAAGACCACCTTTGACCGCCTTTCCTTCGGCGGTCAGGCCGGAAAGGATCAGCGCGTCTATTTCTTCAACACCAAGGAGATTCTGGGCAACAAATACGGAACGCCCAGCCCGGTGCCCTTCCGCGTGGTGGATAACAACATCGGCCTCGATGTGGACATCTCCATTCGCTGCTTCGGCGAATACAGCTACCGCGTGACCAACCCGATGCTCTTTTACACCAACGTCTGCGGCAACGTGGAGGGCGACTATACCCGCGAGCAGATCGACAGCCAGCTCAAGAGCGAGCTGCTGACCGCGCTTCAGCCCGCGTTCGCAAAGATTTCCGAGATGGGCGTCCGCTACAGCGCGCTGCCGGGGCACACCACGGAGATCGCCGCCGCGCTCAACGACGTGCTCTCCGAAAAGTGGGCGGATCTGCGCGGCGTGGAGATCGTGTCCTTTGGCATAAACTCCGTCAAGGCCTCTGAAGAGGACGAGGCGATGATCAAGGAGCTGCAAAAGAACGCCGTTTTCCGCAATGCGAACATGGCGGCGGCGCATCTGGTGGGCGCGCAGGCGCAGGCCATGCAGGACGCCGCGAAAAATCAGGGCGGCGCATTCACCGGTTTCACGGGCATGAATATGGCCCAGCAGGGCGGTGGAATCAATGCCGCGCAGCTGTTCCAGATGGGCGCAC
>ERZ857998.3986-NODE-3986-length-11237-cov-3.707297_pt1 | contig 11237 bp, 5 predicted proteins | sample MGYA00519954_ERZ857998 | MGnify/ENA primary metagenome ERZ857998 (study PRJEB31778, sample SAMEA3449424) | human gut metagenome | biome: human gut; feature: human-associated habitat; material: faeces | place: United Kingdom | collected 2010/2012 ...
TCGCAGAGGATGGGGACGTGATCGCTTCCGGTGAGTGCGGTAGATATAGTAGTGACGACCTAACTTGGGTACTCACCGGAGACGGTACTCTGACCATTTCCGGCAGTGGAGAAATGGCGTACTATTCCATGGATAACAGTCGGCGCACGACCGCTCCCTGGGTTGCTTACTGGGAACAAATAACTGCAATCGTTCTGGAACCCGGTGTGACGAGTGTCGGTGGGACTGCTTTTAGTGCGTGCAGCAATGTGCTGAGTGTCAGCATCCCCAGTACGGTAACTTATATAGACAGTTCTGCATTTGAAGAATGCGAGAACATGACCAATATCACCTTCGGACATAAGTTTGACGACAGCCTGAGGATTGATGAAAGTTCCTTTGACAGCGCTTATAGGCTGGCGAGAACAATTCGGGTTCCGAGCGCACGCAGGATCAATAAGGCGATAGAAACATACCGCTGTCAATCAACTATGTCAGCACAGAGAATATCCCGATGGAGGGAATTACCATTGAAAACAGCGAGTCCACAGCCAGTGTTGAACTGGGTACACAAGTGGAACTGCAGGTCTCGCTGAACCCCATTGACACGACGGATGACTATACATGGACTGTTGTTTCCGAGAAAACTACCGCGGATGCACGGATTTCAAAGGATGGGGTACTGACAACCCTGTCTACCGGAACGGTCACGGTGCGGGTGCAGTGTGCCCAGAACCCGGCTGTTTTTGATGAAATTGTTGTGACGATTCTGCCGCCTACTGGCGCATTGACAAGTCTCGCTGTAACGACTCTCAATGACTACCCCGGCGACGCGGAGTTGGGCAAGCCGGTACAAATGATTCCGGTATTTACCCCGGCCAATGCGGCGGAAAGAAGCGTCAGCTGGTCGCTGGAAAATGGTACGGGTACAGCAACCATTGACAATAACGGTTTGCTGACTCCTTTGACCACGGGTACGGTAATGGTGTACGCCACGACGCCCAGTGGAATTGAGGGCGGCTGCACAGTGAACATTGTCCGCTATGCGGAAGAAATCACCATCCTGCTGAATGGAAAAGAGGGCTTGTCCCGATTTGCTGCCGGTGAGGGTGCGGAGCTTTCCTTCAGACTGTTCCCGGAGGATACCACTACAAAAGAAGTCGAGTGGGAAGTTACAAACGGGACCGGCGCGGCAAAGCTCTGTATCGATAGCGATCATGAGTACGCCAAATTGGAGTGCCAGAAAGCGGGCAGTGTTATGTTGACTGCCACTGCCAAGGACAGCAAGCAGGTAGTTGCTACAAAGGAACTGACTATTACCGATACTGTCTGTACATATGCCCTTCCTGACGGCAGCGGCAATCTGTACTACAATGCAGAAACCGGCTGGATTACCGGTGCGGATGAGACGGTTAAAAATGTACTGATTCCTGCTAAGATCGACGGCGTGACCATTGTGGGTATTGACCCCTATGTTTTTGCCAATCGAAGTGATTATTGGGGGTATGTGAACGACAATACGACCTTGACCTCTGTTTCCATCCCCAATACGATGGAGGAAATCGGCGAGAATGCATTTAAGCAGTGTACAGCTCTATCCACTCTGCGATTTGCCCCGGGAAGCAAGCTAAAGACCATTGGAGAATATGCTTTCCAGGGGTGTAGCAGCATTACATCGCTCACAATTCCGGACGGATTGAAGAATATCGGTGATGGGGCATTCTGTGGCTTGAAAAATCTAAAATATTTGACGATGTCCGGAGAAGTGGATGGCAGCGGATGGATTGACTGGTGGAGTATTGATACGCTGACGCTAACAGGAACGTATGTTATGGGCAGGGCACCGGCTGACAAAGACGGTTATATCTGGTACGATACTCTCCCCGGAAGGAATGCCCGGAAGGTAATTCTATCAGAAGGGATTACATCTATTGACGACTACGCATTTAACAGGTGTCAGAATCTGGAGCAGCTCGTTCTTCCAACAAGTCTGCAAACGATTGGCGCACACGCATTTGAGTTCTGTGAAAATTTGACGGATATCACCATACCGGACAGCCTGCAAACTTTGGGTCAGGACTGTTTCAAAGAATGCAATAAGCTTCAGCTGATTGACATGTCCAAAGTCCCGGATACCTTCATTGAGCGGGAGACATACCTGACCGGTATGGTGACGTTCCCTGATTGGCTGGTTCGTGCCACCAAAGGTAAGGCGGAAATAGGCTGGGATCTGTATCAGACTGATACGGGCTATGAGACGATTGGTAGTAATTGCGCATATGTCTATCAGGATTGGGGCAACCGGTGGCTCCTTGAGGCGTATAAATCCGGCAAGTGCTACATTGTCTGCCAAGACACCTACACCGGCATCCGCGGCAGCAAGGAAATCGAAGTCAAAACCGGCATTGTTATTCGTCCCGCCGATACCGGCTACCTGGTCAGCGGCGGTAAACTGGCGCTTTCCGCGTGGAACATGCCGGCGGAAAGCAGGGTTGACGTGGATTGGAGTCTGGCTCCCGGCAGTGAGGAATATGCGTCCATTAATGACAGGGGCAACCTTACCGCAAAGACGGTATATGCCGCTCAACAGATCACCGTCATTGCCCAGCCATATGATGACGGCGAGCGGGTGACCAAGAACATCTGGATCCTGCCCAAGACCACGGGACTGGGACTGATGCTGGATGGCGCGCCTCTGGGCAGCACCCTGAACGTGGATCAGGCGCAGACGAAGACTCTGCAGCTGTCCGCCAAGGTCTACCCTGATGGGGCACTGCAGGAAATGCAGTGGACTTCCACCGCCAGCGGGGTCGCCCGTGTGGATGAAGACGGCCTTGTGACGCTGGTAAAGCCCGGTGTCACGGTCATCAAGGCGGCGACGAAGGACGGCAGCCGACTCACGGCGCAGGTGACGCTGAACGTGACCTACGTGGACAGCGCCGGAAAACTAACCCTGACCGCAGGCGAGATGCCCGAGATCGGTCTGCAGCCGGGACAGAAGGTGCGCCTGACCCTGCGGGGCGAGCAGGCGATACCCTACGAAAGTGTCGTCTTCTCCGTGCCCTCCAATCAGAGCGCCATGGGCAGCGTGGACGAAAATGGCCTGTTCACTGCGGGGACACTTACCGGGCGGGTCGATGTGACTGCGGCGCTGAAGGACGACCCGCTGGGCAGAACTGCCAGCATTTCGATTCAGGTCATCCCCGTTCAGGCGGCGGAGTTGGCCTTGACGGCAGAACTCCCGGAGGAAAATCTGCTTGACGGTACAGTGATTTTTGACCGCACGGAGCTGAACCGGGACGTGATCTTCCCGGTCACTGCCAAGGCTTTCGACCGGCAGGGCGTGGAAGTGGTAAAGGACATCCTGTGGAGCAGTTCCGACACTTCCATCGCCAAAGTGGATTTCGAGGGCAGTGTGACGGTGAAAGCGGGAGCGAACGGCTACTGCACCATCACGGCGACCGCACAGGATCTGGCGATGGCGTCCGCGACAATTCTGATCTCCGTTCGGGATTATGCCCCCCGGCTGGAAGCTTCGACGCTGAGTTTGAATACTGCGTCCACTGCGGGTGTGGACGTTGCTCTGGTGGAAAGCTACGGCAACGCCATTGAAAAAGTCACCGTGGACGATGCGCGGTTCCGTGTTTCCTATGAAAACAATTTGCTGACCCTGTCCGCTCGGGAAGCCGTCGCCAGAGGCACCTACCGGATGACGCTGGAAGCTGTCTGCGACGATGGCCGCACCTATTCTTATCCCATCACGGTGAGAGTCATCCAGACGCTGCCCAGACTGACCGTAAGGCAGAGCCAGCGGTTCAACCTGTTCTACCGTGACAGTCAGGCGGCCCTGACCATCACCGGCGGGGAAGTCGAAAGCGCGGAGCTCACCGGAAACAGCGATTTCGTGCTGGAGAATGAGGACGGCGAGTGGGTCATCCGCTACGCTGACCCGGAGAACGCTCCTGCCAAGCCCAGCACCAGAGCGACCCTGAGCGTCTCCTTCGCGGGCTATAACATCCCGGTGACCAAGACGCTGACCATCGGCACCGTAAACACCGCGCCGAAGCTTAAGCGGAACCCCACTTCCAGCACGCTGAATACCGCACTGAATTCGGACTGGTCCGTGGAGACGATCCTGTCGGGCGCGGACGGCGAGAGCCTTTATGCCTATACAGACACCCCGGGCGTGGATGTGGCGCTGAGCGGAAACGTCCTGACCCTGACGCTAACCGAGGCGAAGAACGTGTCGGCCAATGTCTACGTGCAGGACGACAACTGGACGAAGCCCGTCAAGCTCACCCACAGAGTTACCGTCACCAACAGACTGCCCACCCTCAGAGCGGCGGCCGGCACGCTGAAGCTGAATAGCTGGTTCCCCTCCGAGACGGCTTCCACCGGCATGATCCTCTCCCAGGGCAACGTCTCCCTGACCGATGTGGAGCTGACTCCCGCGGCAAGGGAGGGTACCGCCGCCCGGGCGGAGTCCGACAAGCTGAATGTGTACTATGACGCGGATTCCGGAGAAATCGTTGCGGAAATCGCGGATCCCGGCATCAAAAACGGGACTTATTCCTTCGCCTGTACCGGCATTCTGGAAAGTGGCACGGAAATCTCCGGAGGCACGGTGCGTGTCACCGTATCCAACACGCTGCCCAGAGCAAGGCTGTCCGCCGCCATGGTGCGGCTGAACCGGCAGCTGGCAGGGGAGGAGAGTATTGCCGTGAAGGTGACCCTGACCGGCGGCGATGGATATGCCATTGAGGGCTTCGAGGAACTGCCCGACTGTCTGGACTACGCCGACGGCATCCTGACGGCAACCATCCCCAACGCGGACTTTACCGGCGGCAGCTATGTGCTGAACGCCATCGTCAGCCGGAACGGGGAAACGGCAACGCTGCCCGCAGGGGTAATCCTGAGGGTGCAGGTTTACGACAGAGCGCCCTCCTTCCGGCTGACTGCCAAGGGAAAGCTGGATGTGCTGAACCCGGCAAGTGAGATCGTCTATACGCCCAGGCTGACCAACGCGCAGGGCACCGTTACGGATATCCGGCTGAAAGGTGCGGACGCGGAGCTGTTCGCGGCTGAGGTGGTTGACGGCGTTGTACACCTGACCATGGCAAAGGGCTGCACGTATTCCACCAGAACGACCTACAAGGTGATCCCGGTTCTGACCTTCTGCGGTCAGGAGGTCACAGGCAGCACCCTGAGCATCCGGGTTACGCAGAGCGCCCTGAGACTGGCGAAGCTCTCGAACCGGACGGTGTATCAGTCCCAGACCGCGCCGCTGGTGCAGGTGCTGAGCATCACCAGCCCGGCGACGGCAGAATTCGGAGAGATCACCCTGAATTCCAGAAGCACCGCCGCTCTCCGGAACGCGGTGGAAGCTACCGGAGGGATAGAAGTCAGCGGGGGAGTTGTCAGATTCCCGGCGAAGGCGTTCGCTTCCCTGAAACCCGGCAGGTACACGGTGATTCTGGACGTTACTCCGGAAAATGCCGCCGCAGACGCAAAACCCATTCAGACCAGATTCACGCTGACTGTTCAGAAATAACGAAAACCTCCCGGGGCAGTTTTGAAACTGCCCCGGGAGATATAGAGAAGGGGCAGTAAAAATCGGATATTGCAAAATATGGAGTTTAGAAGATGGTAAAAATCCTATTTTTATGCCACGGCAATATTTGCCGCAGTCCTATGGCGGAGTATATTCTAAAGGACATGGCCGTGCGGGCGGGAGTGGTCGACCGGTTTGAGATCGACTCCGCCGCGGTGAGCCGGGAGGAGATCGGTAACCCCGTCTACCCGGCTGCACGCCGGGAATTGGGACGGCACGACGTTTTCTGCGGCGATCACACCGCACGGCAGGTGACCGCCGCGGACTTGCGGCATTTCGACCGGATCTATTATATGGATAGCAGCAACGCCCGGCTCCTGAGGCGGCTGCTTCCCGACGACCCGGAGAAGATCCGGCCGCTGCTTGACCGGGACGTGGCCGATCCCTGGTATACGGGGGATTTTGGCAAAACATGGGACGACCTTGTAGAGGGCTGCACTCAGATTATGGAGGAATTTGGATGAATCAGGAAATCTTAGAGGAAAAGCTGGCGGAGCTGCCCCTGTACTGCTACCAGTTCTTCGATCCGCAGGAGCTGGAATTCTCCCAGCGCGTCCGGTGGATCTGCGAGCATGAATGCCCCATGTACGGCAAAAGCTGGGCGTGCCCTCCCGGCGTCGGCAGTGTGGAGACATGTCAGGAAAAGTGTATGCGCCACAAAAACTGCCTGATGATCGCCACCGTCACGGAGGTCCCCGACATCGCCGACATCACCCAGACCCTCGCTACCCGCACCGACCACGAGGACATCACCAATCAGGTGGGCGGCTTCTTCCGGGAACAGGGTGTGGAACCATATATCCTGTCCACGGAATCCTGCGCCATCTGCCCCCGGTGCGCCATCGAGGACGGTCTGCCCTGCCGTCACCCGGAGCGGATGCACCCCTGTGTGGAAAGTCATGGCATCAACATCATTCCCACGCTGGAGCGCTGCGGGATCGAGTTTCAGTACGGGGACAACGTTGTGACGTGGGTATCCCTGCTGCTTTTCTGAGATTATCCGGGCAGTATCGTATCCATGCGGTGCTGCCCGAATTTTTTCTGCTTTTCCTATTGACAAAGGGAAGAATGGGGTGTATACTGACATCAACAAATGAGCGTATGCTCATATATACATTTAATTAGGGAGGCATTCCCATGGTGAAGAAAGTATATTTGGTAGAGAACCTGGACTGCGCCAACTGTGCGGCGAAGGTGGAAGCGGCGCTTAACGCGCTCCCGGAGGTGCAGGAGGCGGTACTTACCTACGCCACGATGCAGCTTCGGATCACCGCCGAAGACCCCGACGCTCTGCTGCCCAAGCTTCAGGAGGTCGCACAGAAGGTGGAGCCGGGTGTGGAGTTCTACCCCAGAGACGGCGCACACAGCCACGGCGGCGAACAGGAGCATCATCATGACTGCTGCTGCGGCCACGATCATGAACACCGTCACGATCATGACCATCATCACGATGATGACCACGACCACGACCATGAAGACGAGCATCATCACGACCACGGTCACGAGCACGGCGGCGAGGAGTCGGAAGACCTGAAGCCGCTCCTGGTGGGGGCAGCCCTGTTTGCAGTGGGGCTGGTGCTGGAGCATTTCGGACTGATCTGGCTGACGCTGGGCGTGTGCCTTGCGGCCTATGTGCTGCTGGGCAAAGAGGTGGTTGTGACAGCCGTGAAGAACCTCGCCCGGGGGCGGATGCTGGACGAGAATTTCCTGATGGCCCTTGCCTCCATTGGCGCGTTCTTCACCGGTAGCTTCACCGAAGCCGTCGGCGTCATGCTGTTCTACCGCGTCGGCGAATATTTTGAAGACAGAGCCGTCGCCCGCAGCCGCAGCCAGATTATGGAAGCCGTTGACCTCCGCCCCGAGGTGGTGCAGCTGGTGGATGGGGAAACGGTGCGGGAGATTCCTGCGGGAGAAGCCAAAATCGGCGACGTCGTTCTGGTTCGTCCCGGCGACCGTATCCCGCTGGACGGCATCGTGGTCAGCGGCAGCAGCCGCATTGACACCGCCCCCATCACCGGCGAGCCGGTGCCGGTTTCCGTAGCCGAGGGAGACAGCGTGGTCTCCGGCTGCGTCAATACCACAGGTCAGCTCACCGTCCGGGTGGAAAAGCCCCTGTCCGAATCCATGGTCACCCGCATTCTGGACAGCGTGGAAAACGCCGCTGCCAGCAAGCCCAAGATCGACCGCTTCATCACCCGTTTTGCACGGGTCTACACCCCCATCGTAGTGGGCGCCGCCGTGCTGACGGCGATCATTCCCTCCCTCGTCACCGGCGACTGGGGCAAATGGGTCTACACCGCTCTGACCTTCCTGGTCATGAGCTGCCCCTGCGCGCTGGTTCTCAGCGTGCCGCTGGCCTTCTTCGCCGGTATCGGCGCGGGCAGCAAGCGGGGGATCCTCTTTAAGGGCGGCCAGTCCATGGAGGCCATGAGCAAGATCAAGGCCGTCGTCATGGATAAGACCGGCACCATTACCAAGGGCGACTTTACCGTGCAGAAGATCGTAGGCGGCGACGAGCTGCTGGAACTCTGTGCCGACTGCGAGCAGCAGTCCACCCATCCCATCGCCGAGAGCATCGTCGCGGCGGCCAAGGCGCGGAATATGGAGCTGCGCCGTCCCGAGGAGCTGGAAGAGCTGGCCGGACGGGGCATCCGGGCGAAGCTGGACGGCAAGGAAATTCTCTGCGGCAACGAGCGGCTGCTGACGGAGAAGGGCGTGTCCTTCCCTAAGTCCAGGGAATACGGCACCAAGGTGCTGGTGGCGGTGGACGGCGCCTATCAGGGCTACCTGCTCATCGCCGACACCATCAAGACCGGCGCGGAGAACGCCGTCCGTGCCCTGCGGGACAGCGGCATCGAGACCGTGATGCTCACCGGCGACGCCGAGGAATCGGCCAAGGCCGTTGCGGGAGCCGTGGGTATCCGGGAGGTTCACGCGGGGCTGCTGCCCCAGCAGAAGCTTGCGCGGCTGCAATCCATCCGGGAGACCAAGGGCGCGGCCATGTTCGTCGGCGACGGCATCAACGACGCCCCCGTGCTGGCCGGTGCGGACGTAGGCGCGGCCATGGGCAGCGGCGCGGACGCGGCCATCGAGGCGGCGGACGTGGTGTTCATGACCTCCGACGTGGCGGCGGTGCCGCAGGCGCTGCGCATTTCCAGACAGACCGCCCGGATTGCGTGGCAGAATGTGGTGTTCGCTCTGGCGGTGAAGCTGGCGGTCATGATCCTCGGCCTGTGCGGCTATGCCTCCATGTGGCTGGCGGTGATCGCCGATTCCGGCGTGGCGCTGCTGTGCGTCCTGAATTCCATTCGCATCTTATATAAGAAGTAACATCCGCGGCGCCGTCACCCAAAAAGTGGCGGCGCCGCCTGCAAATCGGTAAAAACGGCCGCAAATCCCGGGATAGCCGAAATAATCACCAAAACAGCGCACCGAAAATTGTTGAATATGCAGAACTTTCAAAAAAGAAAAAATTTCAGTTGCACTTTTGGATAAAGTGCGCTATGATGTTGACATGGAAACGTTGGAATCGTTTCCAAACCACCATCCGGCTCTGCCGGAACGAAAATAGGAGGAAACACAAATGAAAAAGCTGATTGCATTGCTGCTGGCAGTTGTCATGGTAATGGGTCTGGCCGCCTGCGGCTCCAAGACCACTACCGAGACCAAGGCTCCCACCGAAGCCAAGGTTGACACTCCCGCCACCGAGGCCAAGACCGACGCGCCCGCCGCTGCCGGTTCCGTCTACTACCTGAACTTCAAGCCCGAGTTCGACCAGGCTCTGCAGGGTCTGGCCGCCAGCTACACCGAGAAGACCGGCGTGCCTGTCAAGGTCGTGACCGCTGCTTCCGGCGACTACTCCAACACCCTGAACGCTCAGATGGGCAAGGACGGCGCTCCCACCGTCTACAACATCGGCAACATGTCCGGCCTGAAGGACTGGGATGAGTACGCTCTGGATCTGACCGGAACGGCTCTCGCCGGCGAGCTGGCCACCAACGACTTCAACCTCTACAACGAGGCCGGTGAGCTGAAGGCCATGGGCTACTGCTACGAGTCCTTCGGTATCATCGTCAACACCAAGCTGCTGGCCGATGCCGGCCACTCTCTGGATGAGATCAAGGACTTCGCGTCCCTGAAGGCCGTCGCTGACGACATCCACGCCCGCGCCGCTGAGCTGGGCTTCGACGCCTTCTCCTCCGCCGGCCTGGACGGCTCCTCTTCCTGGCGCTTCTCCGGTCACCTGGCCAACATGCCTCTCTACTATGAGTTCCGTGACGACAACGTGACCGAGCAGCCCGCCGAGATCAAGGGCACCTACCTGGACAACTTCCGCAACATCTGGGATCTGTACATCACCGATTCCGCCGCTGACCCCACCGCTCTGTCCACCGCCACCGGCGACCAGTCCGAGGCTGAGTTCGGCGAAGGCAAGGCTGTCTTCTACCAGAACGGCACTTGGGAGTACGCGGCCCTGACCGCCGACAAGTTCAACCTGAACCCCGACGAGATCGCCATGATCCCCATCTACTGCGGCGTTGACGGCGAAGAGAAGGCCGGCCTGTGCTCCGGCACCGAGAACTGCTGGGCTATCAACAGCCAGGCCAAGGAAGAGGACATCCAGGCTTCTCTGGACTTCCTGTATTGGCTGGTCACCGATCCCGACGCATCCGCTGTCCTGGTCGAGCAGCTGGGCGCTGTTCCCTTCAAGAGCTGCCCCGCTTCCGCCAACAAGTTCATCGTTGACGGCAACGCGCTGCTGGCTGACGGCAAGTACGCTGTGACCTGGGCGTTCAACTACACCCCCAACGTGGACTCCTGGAGAGCTACCGTTGTCACCGCTCTGGCCGCTTACTCCGCTGATCCCACCGACGCCAACTGGGAAGCTGTTAAGACCGCTTTCGTTGACGGCTGGGCCATCGAGTACAAGACTGTGAACGGCTGATCGGCACACCACAACTGAAACCCAGAGGGGCGGGCGGTAAGCCCGCCCCTTTGAATGTCCCGGCCTACACAGGGTGGGAGGGTACGTCGGCTTTTGGGCGGATGCAGCCTCCTGTCCTGCGCGGCAGCACCGGAACGCAGTCCCGTTCTGACACGGTTATTTTGGTAAGCAGCCAAATATAATAAAAATACAATACAGGAAAGCGAGGGAATCTCATTGAGCAAAAAAAATGACGGCGCCGGGCTGAACAGCCGACTGATCCGCCGTCCCATTCAGCGGTGGGCGCCGCTGTTCATCCTCCCCGTGTTCGCTGCCTTCTGCATCGGCTTCGTCTGGCCGTTTTTGCAGGGCATCTACCTGTCCTTCTGCACCTTCAATATTCCCAAGGACGCCAAATGGGTCGGCCTGACGAATTATTCCAAAATCTGGACGGACGTCAGCTTCTGGAACGCCTTCAAGAACACCGCATTTTTTGCCGTGGTCTCCATTCTCCTGATCAATGTGCTGGCCTTCTTCATCGCCTATGCCCTGACCCAGAAGATGCGCGGCTCCAACCTGTTTCGCACCGTGTTCTTCATGCCCAACCTGATCGGCGGCGTGGTGCTGGGCTATATTTGGAGCATGATCTTCGACGGCATTCTGCGCAATTACGCCACCTACCTCACCGCCAACGCCACTTACGGCTTCTGGGGTCTGGTCATT
>ERZ857998.3992-NODE-3992-length-11215-cov-3.777061_pt1 | contig 11215 bp, 10 predicted proteins | sample MGYA00519954_ERZ857998 | MGnify/ENA primary metagenome ERZ857998 (study PRJEB31778, sample SAMEA3449424) | human gut metagenome | biome: human gut; feature: human-associated habitat; material: faeces | place: United Kingdom | collected 2010/2012 ...
GCAAATCGCGGATCAGGCCCGTTTTATCGATATAGTAAAAATCTTCCCGGCGGATCTTCTCAAAGTTTTCGATGCCCACCGGCAGCTTCTTGTTTTCCATCTGCGCAACCTCCTTCTTGGCGGTTTGCTTCTTATCTTATATTGTACCGCAAAATTGCGGCCGCCGCAAGGCTTTAACGCCAAAAATGCCAAAGCCCCTTGCCACGCGAGACAAGGGGCTTTGCGGCCATCAAAGGCCAGAATTAAAACACGTATTCGGGCTTCCCTTCGGGGCAGGCGCGCATTTCTTCGCGCTTGGCGGTGTGGATTTCGCTATCGTAGCCCATCACCGCGTAGGCCGCGATTTTGGATTCTTCCACGCCCGGCTGGTTGAAGGCGTCGATTTCGAGCATCGCGCCGGTGTAGGCCGTGACCAATTCGAAGAAATACAAGAGTTGGCCCACGGTTTCCGCGTTCACGGCGGGCAGGGTGATGGTCTGGCTCATGCGGCCCGCGCGCAGGAGGGCGTATTCCGTGCCCCGGCGCTCGGCCTCGATCAACTGGTTGTGGCTCTTGCCGCCCAGGAAGGCGATGGTGGGGATGTCGTCGCAGCCGTGGGGAATGGGGGTTTCGGCGCGGAAGTTCTCCACCTTCAGGAAGGTGACCACCTTATCGAACGGGCCCTCGGTATACAGTTGCAGCTGGGAGTGCTGGTCGGTCACGCCCAAGGTCTTCACCGGGGTTTGGCCCACGTTCACGGGCTTGCCGGAAAGCGTGACATTCTTGCCCAGGCTCTCCGCCCACAACTGGGCGTACCAGTCGCTCATCAGCTTGAGCGAATCCGCGTAGGGCATCATCACAGAGATGTTCGCGCCCTTTTGCATGGCAATGTACATCAGCGCCGCTTCGAACAGGGCGACGTTTTCGAACAGATCCGCGCTGCCGCAGCGCGCGTCCATGTCCTTCGCGCCCGCGAGCAGGCCGCGGATATCGATCCCCGTGACCGCCGCCGCCAGCAGGCCCACCGGGCACAACTCGGAGAAGCGGCCGCCCACGCCGTCGGGAATGTAGAAGGTTTCGTAGCCTTCGCGCTGGGCGATCTTGATCAAAAAGCCCTTCTTTTCCGAAGTGGTGACGATGATATGGCGCTTGTAATCCTCACCCACAGCCTTTTTGAGCGCGTCGAGAATGATCAGGTACTGGCTCATGGTTTCCGCCGTGCCGCCGGATTTGGTGATGACGTTGAAGCACGTCTTTTTGAGGTCGATCACATCCAGCAGCGAAGCCATGCGCTCGGGATCGATGTTGTCCTCCACGTACAGGCGCGGGCCGGGGCGCTTGCCCGCGGGCAATTCGTTGTAACGCAGATGGTTGAGCGCCTGCTGCACCGCCAGCGGGCCGAGCGCGCTGCCGCCAATGCCCAGCACCACAAACGCCTCGAATTCCTGCGCCACGCGCTTGGCCGTGGCTTCGATGCGCTCCACCACGTCCCCCTGGTTATACGGCAAATCCATCCAGCCCTGCATGCCCTTGCCGCGGTTCGCTTCCACCTGCGCGTAGGCGTCCTTGGCCTTTGCGGCCATGTCAGCCAGTTCCGCGCGGGAAATGCCCTTATCCCCCAACATATCCGCCATCATGCGGTTTGCGTCCAATCGAATCCGATTCATTGCGCATCCACCCTTCCAGATCGTTTTTTTATAGTATACTCTCCCTGCGTTAAATCCAAAAGACTGCCAGCGCGCCGCGATGAAAGGATTTCCATTGAAAATGTGGCGAGTAATATGCGATAATTTTGCTTGTCAAAAAAGTTTTTTGACAAGCTGGTGGACGGGGGAGTAAACTCCCCCGCCACTGCCACCCCCTCCAGTTTCCGCTAAAATCCTACGGATTTCCGGGCGCGGAAACTGTAGGGAAACGATTTTTGCTCTGGAAAATGGGATTTTCCGCCGCAAAAATCGCCCCGTCCCCGCCGTACACGCCGCCGGGGACGATTGAAGCGAAAAGGCTCCGTCTCTTTTGCTCTCTCCTGGGGTTTTTGACAGTCTGAATTTATTAGGGAACTTTTTTGTGTCGAGGTGTTTCGCGTGCGGAAGCGGTTGTGGTGGGCGCTGGGGTTTGCGAGCGGCGGATGGGGCATTGCCCTGGCTGCGCGGCTGTGCGCGCCGTTTTCCCGCCATCTCACGGGCCTGTTGCGCCTCTATGTGCTCCCGGCCATGGGGCGCGCTTTTGCGCGCGCGCCGTTGCCCGTGGGCGAGTTGGCCGCGGTTTTGCTGCTGGCCTTTGCCGCGTATAGCCTGTTTGGCGCGCTGCGCCAGCGCAGGATGGGCCGCTGGGCCGGCGGCTTGGCGCTCGCGCTTTCTTTCCTATATTTCTGCTATGCCGTCTTGTGGATGCCGCTATACGCGCGGCCGCGGGCCGAAGCGCCGGAATATGACGATGGCGCGCTGGTGGCGCTGATCGAAGATTTGACCGGGCAGGTGAACGCGCTGGCCGGGCAATTTTCCGCGCCCACCCCCGCGGAAACGCTGCGCGAAGCCAACGCGCTGATGGGCGGCGGCGGCAAGCTCGCGCGGTTTCCTGAGTGGATGCGGGCGCTTTCCATCGCGGGCATCTATTTGCCCTGGACGGCGGAAGCCCTGCTCAACCCCGGCGAACCCGCCTGGACGCTTCCCTTCACCGCCTGCCACGAGCTGGCGCACGCGCGCGGCGTGGCGGGCGAGCTGGAAGCGAACCTGGTGGCCTATTACGCCTGCCGTTCCCTGGATTCCTCCGCCTTCGCGCACTCGGCCAACCTGTGCATGTTGCGCTACGCGCTGGGGGAACTGTACCTGCGCGACGAAAGTCTCTGGCAGGCGGCCTGCCAAAAACTCAGCGCCGCCGCCCGGCGCGAAATGGCCTCCATTCACGGCTTTGCCGCGCCGCAAAGCGCGCCGCTGGGCGATATTTTGCTGCGCCTGAGCGGGGACGAGCGCGGGCAAAGCAGCTATTCTGGCGTGGTGGCCGCGCTGATCGCGGCGGAGGGCAAAACATTGCAGCCGTAAAAATATTTTAATAACTGAAATTTCTTCCCGCGCGGCCAGGAATGATATGGGTTCAATTTTGTCTTTTCGACGTTTAATTTTGCCGTTGTATTGAAATATGCCGTGCACACATGGTATAATTTCGTAGCATATAGGTATGTCCGCCGCCTCGCTTGCGGCAGGTATGAGTGGGAGGAAATTTTTATGAACAAACACAGGGTGGTATCCATGGCGATCGTCTTCGCAATGATCGCAATGATGCTTGCGCCTGGCGCGGCGCTGGCCAGCGCAAGCATGAGCGTGAGCGCGCCTGCGAGCGCCGCGCCTGGCGACACCGTGACGGTAACGGCCAGCATATCGCTCAGCGGCGATACCTTCAAGGGCGTCTCCACCAACAGCGTAAGTCTGGGCGGCCTGGAATTTGTCAGTGCCAGCATTTCTGGGTTTGGCGGTCAGGCGGATGCGCGCGCCTCAGGCTTTATGGTGTATGGAGGCGAATTCACGTCCGGCGGCACCTATTCCTGCACGGTGCGCATTCCTACGTCGGCCCAGCCCGGCAGCAGCTATACCTTCAGCATCAGTAGCTTCGATGTCGAATCGACCACCTCAGGGGAGAGTTCCTACGGCGGCGGTTCCGCCACGATTACGGTTTCCGGCGGTGGCTCTGGTGACCCGAATCCTACGGATCCCGTGACCCCCACAGATCCCGTGGCCCCCACGGATCCCATCGCGCCCACCAACCCGAACGTCACCCCTGGCGCGCCCACGCCCACGCCGGATGCGAGCGGATACTCCTTCTCCGTGAGCGCTTCGGCCGCCAAAACGAATGTGAAGGCGGGCGAAACGGTGAATATCCAAGTGGCCATTTCCATCGCGCAGGGCGCGTATCGCGGCTTCAGCATGAATTTCTCGGGCAACAATGACCTGGATGTGGGAACGCCTACTGGTTCTGGATTAAGTCCGCTGGGCTGGCATGTATCGGAGTCCGGTATTATGGTAAGGAAGATATCTAGTAACGATTCTACTACCTCCAGCGGCACGGTGACCATTCCCGTGACCATTCCTTCGGACGCGGAAAACGGCGATTCGTTCACCTTCACCGTTTCCAACATTGAGGGAGAAACGGAAAATGGCGCGGCCCAGCGCAAGGACAGCGTGAGCGTGAAGCTGACCGTGGGCCGCAGTTCTTCCTCGGACGGCACTGCCCGGCCCGAGGCTTCGGCCACGCCTGCCGCCACGCCCATTCCGGTGCAAGCGCCCTCCGTGCGCACCACGCTGACGGGCGCCATGAGCGGCACCCAGGCGGGCGACACCGTGGCGTTCCAGCTGCGCTATAGCCTGATCAGCGGCGAGGCCACCGGTTTCTCCGGCTCGCTGAGCTACGATTATAACCTGATGGAGGTTTCCCGCATTTCCTTCGTCATTCCCAGCGACTGGACGTATTCGGCGGATCAATCCTCCTTCACCATCACCAAAACCGGCATTGCCCCGGCCATGAACAGCGCCTCTGAGGAAATTGTGGTAAACATCCTGATGACGCTCAAGACCGCGGCTTCCAGCGCGCCACTGCTCACCATCAACAACATGCGCGCCACGGACACCCAGTGGGGCCAGCATCCGCTCAACGACGCGAGCGCCATCGCCAGCACGGGCACGCCCAGCTTCACCGCGGCCATGAGCGCCATTGGCGACGCGGAACCCGGCGCGTACGTGGACATCGCTTTGGACTTCACGCCCATGGGCGGCGCGTTCCAGGGCTTTATGGGCGTGCTGGAATACGACCAGACCAAGCTGTCCTATGTGAGCGCGCAGGCGCCCGCAGGCTGGACAGTGCTGGCGCAGGGCGGCCAGATTGGCGTGGCCAGCCAGGAAAATATGGCCTTCATGAACGAAACCATCCGCATGACGCTGCGCTTCTTCGTGAGTTCTTCGGAAGTGGCTCGTGGGGACACCATCCCCATCACGCTCAGCGGCGTTACGGGTCAGGGCATCACTGGCAGCCAGGATCTGAGCGCGTACCAGTTCTCCGCGCCAGACGTAGCATTTAGCCTCGCCATCAGCGCGGCCACGCCCAGTTTCACCGCGGCAGCCAGCGCGGACACGCGCCGCACGCTGCCCGGCTCCAGCGTGATCTGCTCGCTGGAATTCACTTCCACGGCGGGCCACCTGGCGGGCTTCTCCATGGATTATTCCCTTTCGGAAGGCCTCTCCCTGGTGAACGTGGTGAACGACCGCGGCTGGAACATGACCTATGAGGGCAACAAATTGCGCGTGTATACCGACGCGATGAATTCCATCAATCGCGATGAATCGCTGCGCGTGGACTTCTATTGCAACGTGAGCGCGGCCGCGCCCTATGGCAGCACGCTACAGGTGGAAACCGGCACCATCACGGGCGTTTCCCACCTGGGCGAAACCATGACGAGCGAAGCCGTGAACGCCGGCGTGCTGGTGCAGGCGGCCTTTGTGAACCAAAAGACCAGCGATTACGATTTCACCAGCGAAATCAGCGCCAGCGTGAGCAATATGAACGAGCTGATGGTGGCTGGCAAGAATTATAGCACGGCGCTCAAGGACAAGCTGGGCGCGGCCGTGGGCTACAACGTGTGCATTGCCGATATGGGCAACGGCGTGAACGTGCTGGCGCTCGACGCTCTGGCCAATGCATCGGTGTTTGAATACCGGCAGCTCTCCCTCACCTTGGAGCAGCTCAACCAACTGAGCGAAGATGGCGTCGGCTTCCTGGCGTTGGCCGTGGACGGCGGCATCCTGATGGTCAATTTGGACACGATCCTCAGCCGCAGCACGCGCGAGGCGCTGGAAGCGGCGGAATACGACCTGGATAAGGCCAGCCTCGTGCTCAGCGTGGAACCTGTGACCGAAGCCAATATGACCATCAGCGAATCCCAGCTGCTGGCCGCCCAGCAGACGGTTTCCGAACCCTATCGCTTCAATGCCTACATTACGGACGGCGCGATGCAATATAGCGCCAATCAGATTGGCGGCGCGGCCTTCGTGCTGTTCTCACTGGAAGACGTGTATCTGACCCGCTCGCTGGAAGGCGTGAGCTCGCTGTGCATCGTGAGCATCGATTCCACCACGCAGATGGTGGAAGAAAACGAAGCGCGCCGCTTGAGCGACCTCGTGCACAACGACCATGTGCGCCTGAGCGCCGTGGGCCAGTTCCAGGCGGACGCCATTTATGCCGCCGCCATCGGCTAGGAACCATGTGGAAAATTGCCGTATTTGATCCAGACCCTCCCTTCGCCCAGCGCCTGGCGGCAAGAATTGGCGCGCTGTTCTCCCAGGAGAACAGCGCGCTTTCCTGCGCCGTGGAATGCTTCGCCTCGCTTTCGGCCTTGTGCGCGCGCGCGAAGGAGTTTGATCTGGCTTTTTTGGCGGAGCCGCAGGCCAGCGCGCCCGCCGTGCGCCGCGCCGCGCAGGAAATCGAAATCGCCTTCGTGCCGCACGCCAGCTTTCCCGTGCAGGAACTGCTGTGGACGCGCCCGCTGGGCTGCGTCGCCGCCCCGCACGACGACGCGCAATTGCTATCCGTGCTCAAAACGTTCTGGCAATACCACGGGCAGGACGCCACTTTCTTCATCGTGGAAACCCGCCGCCAACTCTTGCACATCCGGCACGAGGAAATCCTCTATTTCGAAAGCCGGGGCAAATCCGTCTATCCGCACACCCTCTCCGGCGCGGCGGAAAGCTTCCCCGCGCGGCTGGACGTGGTGGCGGCCCGGCTCGCGCCCTACCGCTATGTGCGCTGCCACCAGAGCTATCTCGCGAACCTACGGCACGTGCGCCAACTGAATAAAGTCACCCATCAACTGACGCTTTCCAGCGGCGCGACCATCCCCATCAGCAAGCAATACTATGCGCAGGTGATCGAGTGCCTGCGCGCCGACCGCGCATAAGCACCCCTTGCCTCGCCGCGGCATATCGTGGAATGTGGCCCCATCCTGCGCCGGCGGCCACAGACGATGTGCGGGAGGAAACGTATGGGATTGCTGAACGAATGGTTGGATTATCTCGAGCAATGGGTGGGACGCGGCGCGTATGTCTACGGCGCGCAGGGACAGCGCGCAAACGAAGTGGGCAACGTGAAGGCCTGGATCGAGCGCAAATCCAAAAGCCGCGAAACCGCCAAGCGCGCCTGGTCGTTTTACCAGCAATTGACCGAAGAACTGGAGCCCAGCGAAGTGCGGTTTTTTGATTGTTCCGGCCTCGCTATGTGGTTTTTCCAGGATTTGAAACGCGTTACCAAAAGCGACGCCAGCGCGAACGGCCTGTGGCGCGGCTGCACAGCGCTGAAAAAATCCGCCTTAAAGCCTGGCGATTTCACATTTATCGATACCGACGGGCGCAAAACGCACGTGGGCTATGTGGCCCGCAATGGGCAGGTGGTGGAAGCGCGCGCCAGCGGTTACGGCGTGGAAATGCTGCCCCTGAACGCCCGGCCCTGGACGCATTTTGGCCGCAGCAAGTGGCTGAAAAGCGAAATCGAAAGCGAAGCGCCCCTGCCCGATGTGCCGGCGGACGCGAAACGCACCGTGGAAGAATGGCAAAAAATCCTTTTGCTGTGGGATCCCAACTGTTTGCCCACCTTTGGCGCGGACGGCAAATATGGCGATGAAACCGACGCCGCCCTGCGCGCGATGATCGAGGACGCGGAAGCCTTCCGCCGGGCAAACGGACGCTAAACCATGGGGCAGGACCGCTTTGGCCCTGCCTCTGATCGTTGACAAACCTTTGGTTTGTCAACGAGGATTACCCGGCCGCTTGCAAATCAAAGATTTGCGGCCAGCGGCCGGGACGGGAATGCATTTTTACCGCAAATGCAAGCATTTGCTCTGCAAAAAATGCCAGAAATGACGTACACGCCGTCATTTCTGATTTAAGCCTCGCTCTTTCGATACTTTGTCAAGGCTCTGGGGCAGGGCCGCTTTGGCCCTGCCTCTCAGTTTGTCACTCCCTCCGTCGCGGCTGCGCCGCGCCACTTTCCTTTACACAAAGGAGGCTCTGGGGCAGTGCTGTTTCCTACGGTTGTGCTGCTTCCCAAAAGGCTCCCCTGGTTCTAGGGGAGCTGTCGGCGCTAGCCGACTGAGGGGTGTCTTTCATTGGCAACCCTTGGTTGCGGCATTTCCAGCCCCGGGCGGTGGCGCGCAACCGCCGCGTGTGCTATACTGAGTCCACCAAACCACGCGGGAGGATATGAATATGGCATTTGCAGAAAATCTACTCAACGCGCGCAAACGCAAGGGACTATCGCAGGAAAAGCTGGCCGAAATGCTCCACGTATCCCGTCAGGCGGTTTCCAAATGGGAAACCGGCGAATCCACGCCAGACATGGACAACCTCATCCGCCTGCGCGAGGCGCTGGGCATTTCCCTGGATGCGCTTTTGTTAGAGGCGCCAGAAGAACCCGCCACAGAGGCCAAAGAGCCCGCCAGCGCGCCGGTTGCCCCAGCGCAACCAGGCAACGCCCGGCGCGCGAAACGCATATGGGGCGCGGCGCTGCTGGCGCTGGGCATGCTGGGCGTGCTCGTCATATGGATTCTTTCCACCATGCTGCCCACGGCTGTTCCCGTGCAAGCGGCCGGTTCCGCGCCCAACACCTGGGAGGTATGGGACGAAATCGTGTATGAATTCGGGCCCTTTGTGCGGGCGCGGCGCTTGCAAGCGCTGCTGGCCGCGCTGGGCGCATGCGCGCTGGCGGGAGGGGGCTTGCTCATCGCCTCTGCGCGCAGGAACGCCCCCAAAGGCTAAATTTCCGGCTTTTTCCCGTGAAATGGCCGCGTTTGCTATAGATTTATTGTAAACGTGCTTGACAAGCCCCGGCGCATTCGGTATAATGTGAAGGCTATGCGCGATTCCGCCCTCAGCGGCGGTTCAAGAAAAAGGAAGATCAAAGAAGGAGTGTTTCGCATGTATCGCACGTACCAGCCGAAAAAGCGCCAGAGGAGCAAGGTCCACGGTTTCCGTCAGCGTATGAAGACCAAGAGCGGCAGGAATGTGCTGCGCGCCCGCCGTCTGCGCGGCCGCAAGGTGCTTTCCGCATAAACAATGCCCACTTGTAGGCATCCCCTCGCGCTCGGGCGGCAATATTCGCTGGGGAGCAATCGCCAGCATCAGCATGTCTACCGGCGGGGCAAGTCCCATCCCGGCAGGCATCTGGTGCTGATTTATCTCAAAGGGCGCGAACTGAAAATCGGCGTGTCCGCTTCGGCGAAGGTGGGCAACGCCGTCACGCGCAACCGTTTGCGCCGCTATATGCGCGAGGACTTTCGTCAGATGAAAAACCAGTTGAAGAGCGGGCGGTATATCCTGATCGCCCGCACGAGCGCGGCGGCCGCCGGGCATGAGGCGCTCCGCCGTGATTTGCGCGCCATTGTGGAACGCGCAAATTTGTTGCGCGCGCAATGAAGCGCGCATTGCTTGCGCTGATCCGCTTCTATCAGCGCCAGATCAGTCCCTTATTCCCCCCGTGCTGCCGCTTTACGCCGACCTGCTCGCAGTACGCCCTGGAAGCCATCCAGGTGCATGGCGCGGCCAAGGGAGTATTTCTCGCGTTGAAACGCATTTTGCGTTGCAATCCGCTTTTCCCGGGCGGATACGATCCGGTTCCGCCGCGCAAAGGAGGAAATGAATGAACTTTATCAGCTCGTTCCTGAAGACCGTCCTCGAATGGATATACGCGCTTGTGGGCAATTACGGTTGGTCGGTGATCCTGTTCACCGTGCTGATCCGTGCGATTTTGCTGCCGCTAGACGTCAAGAGCAAGCGGGGCATGCGCGCTATGAGCGCGGTGCAGCCCAAGATGCAGGCGCTGCAGAAGAAATACGCCAACGATAAGGAAAAGCTCAATCAGAAGATGAACGAGCTTTACCGCAAAGAGAAGATCAATCCCATGGCAGGCTGCCTGCCCATGCTGATCCAGTGGCCCATCTTGTTTTGCATGTTCACCGCTATGCGTGTGGTGGCCAACGAAGAAACTGTCCGCATGGTGATCGAATGGGCCTCGCACTTTGCCGAGGGCGGATACGACGCTCTGGTTGCCGCCGTGCAGGATGGCGCGGACGGCATCAATAGCGTGCTGCTTTCCTGGGAGCAAATCGTCGCGAACGGATTGGCCGAGAACTTCCACCCGGATTTCCAATCCTTCCTGTGGATCAAGAACATTTACCAGGCGGATTCGTTCGCCACGCCGATTATGCCCACCGTCAGTTCGCTGATGAGCAACGGTTTGCAGGCTGTGAACGGCACGTACCTCACGCAGGAGCACATCAACATCGCCAGCGCGTTCCTGCAGAGCGATACCTACGCGCAGCTTTTGAACCACATGGGCATGGGAACGGATAACTTCACGCACATCGATATTCCGTTCCTGATCACCACGTTCACGATTTCCTTCCCCAAGGATTGGGCGACTTTCACCTCCACGGCGAACGGCCTGTTCATCCTGCCGGTGCTCGCGGCGGTGAGCCAGTTTGTGTCCACGCTGCTCATGCCCCAGCAACAGCAGCAGGGCCAGCAACAGCAAGCTGGAATGAACAACTTTATGAAGTGGTTCTTCCCGATTTTCTCTCTGTTCATCTGCGCCACGTCCACGGCGGCGTTCTCGCTGTACTGGGTGGCGGTTAACCTGATCATGATCGTGCAGCAGCAGGTGATCAATTGGTACTTTGACAAGAAAGACGCAGCAGCGAAAAATGTAGGCGAGGAGGCGCTTAAGCCTTGAAATCCATCAACGCCAGCGGAAAAACCGTTGAGGATGCCGTGAAGGCCGGCTTGAAAGAGTTGGGCCTGGAATCCTCGGATGTGACGATCGACGTTCTCGATGTGGGCAGCCCGGGCCTGTTCGGCATGTTTGGCCGGCTGGCGAAGGTGCGCCTCACCGTGAAGGAAGAGGAAGACGATATCAAGATCGAAATGCCTGTGCTCACGTTGGGCAACAAGGGCCTGAGCGTGCTGGGCGAAACCGAGCGCAAAGCCGAGAAAAAGGCGGAGCGCAAAAAGAGCGAGCCCAAGCCGGAGGAGAAGCGCGCGGAGAGCGCGAAAGAAAAGCCCGTTAGCAAACCGGCATGGATGGAAGCCACGGAAAAGAAGCCGGGAAAGAGCGAGCAACCGGAAATGCCTAGCGCGCCCGAGAAGCCTGCGGAACAGCCCGTGGAAAGCGTGGAGGCCAGCGCCCCGCGCAAGCGGGAACCGCG
>ERZ857998.3999-NODE-3999-length-11186-cov-292.321534_pt1 | contig 11186 bp, 14 predicted proteins | sample MGYA00519954_ERZ857998 | MGnify/ENA primary metagenome ERZ857998 (study PRJEB31778, sample SAMEA3449424) | human gut metagenome | biome: human gut; feature: human-associated habitat; material: faeces | place: United Kingdom | collected 2010/2012 ...
TGACCTGCCGCAAGAAGCTGATGAACAACATGAAAATCCAGTCTGCCCGAAAAGCTACCCATACATGGCTGGCGGGAAAAATCAAATGCGGGAATTGCGGATATGCGCTTATGAGTATCTTCAATCCCTCCGGCAAGCAATACCTTCGCTGTACGAAACGGCTGGATAACAAGAGTTGTCCGGGGTGCGGGAAAATCATTACTTCGGAACTGGAAGCGGTTGTTTATCAGCAGATGGTAAAGAAACTGGCAAGCTACAAGACGCTGACAGGCAGAAAGAAAGCGGCAAAGGCAAACCCGAAAATTGCAGCACTGCAAGTGGATCTTGCCCATGTGGACAGCGAGATTGAAAAGCTGGTGGACAGTCTAACGGGCGCAAACAATGTCCTGCTCTCCTATGTGAATGTGAAGATAGCGGAACTGGACGGACGCAAGCAGGAACTTCTGGCGAGGATAGCGGAACTAACGGTGGAAGCCATTAGCCCGGAACAGGTCAGCCAGATTTCCGGCTATCTCGACACTTGGGACAATGTATCCTTTGACGACAAGCGGCGGGTGGTGGATTTGATGATTACCACCATAGCCGCCACAAGCGACAGCTTGAATATCACATGGAAAATCTGACGGGTGGAACCCCTCCCGTCAGATACCTACTCTGTGTAGTCCCTTGTAAACTGTACTTTATAATTCTCAAAATAATTCCTCCTTTTACTTCATTATATATAAATCAATTGCATATTAATTCTAAAAAAAGAAAGCAGCTCTAATAGATTATCTAATGCTGCTTTCTTTTTTTATCCTTATATTCCTAATTAATCTATTTTAATCTGGTATATTATTAAATCCATCTAATATCGCATTATCCATATCACTCTTCTTTTCTGCTTTACTTTGTTCTTTATTAACTTCTTGAATATCAACATTTGCTATTACATCACTCATTTTACTAATAATTATATCTACTACTTGATCTATTGGTAAGCCTTGTATATTATTTGTTGTAAGAGTATTCCATTCTAAAATTATTCTTTCTAATGCTGCTGAATCACTAGAAAGCTCTTTATACTCTTTATACCTAGATACTGTTTTTATTGTATCATTTTCTAAAGTATAGGTTTTACTTGTCTTAGCCATAGTAACAGCTCCTTATTTAAAGAATTTACTTCCTACAAGATAAGCTCCTTTTGCAGTTGCCATTTGTGGATCTTCTATAGTTATATAATCTTTTACATTCATTTTCATTACAGTACCACCACCGATATAGATATCCATTTCATCTAAGTTTATCCATGTATTATCTATTTCTTGTGTTACTCTTTCATAAAGCTCTGTATATCCTCTTTCTTTTAATTCATTATAATCATCTTCATTAGTATCAATTTCAAATAATTCCTTCGATGTTCCTTGAGATAGTAATATTCTTTGAACATATTCTAACGATGTCTTATTTCCTAATTCTACTGATTTTGATTTTTTATCATTAAATACCATTCCTTTATCAAAATAAGTAAGCTCTGTTGTTCTAAATCCAACTGTAATCATCCCTAGTGGTTTAGTAGTTGTTTCTACACTTCTTAACTCCCAATATAAAGCTGAATCTGCTTCTCTATATATTGCAATATCTTCTATTGTTATTGTTTTAAATGTTCCTTTTATTAAATCTTTTATAGTAACAGTTCTTCCTTTATATTTATTTTGAACCTCTTGTAATGTCGTTTTATTATAAGATTTATATGGAACTGTAAGTACTATTTTTACTTTATCTGATACACAAATTTCATTTAATAATGCAAATAATAATCTTTCTGCTGTTAATGTTATTTTACTTTCTTTAGAGTTCGGAGTAGGAGAATCTCCCTCCTTTTCAGCTAACATTCCAACAAAATAATCAATCCCATCAACTTCTAAATATATTGGATCTTTATATTCAGAAAAATCTATATTTCTTCCTATCCCAACAACAGATTTAAAACAACATCTAAGTTCTTTCCCTTCATATACCGAAAATCCCTTAACATAACCTCTGCCTAAGTCCGCTCCAACTACTTGTATACTATCTGTTTTTAAAACTTCATTTTTCATAAATACACCCCTCGATATCATCTTATATTTTTTATAATAATTAATTTTCATCATCTTATACTAATATTATACACATTTAAAATTGATATGTCAATGGTATATCAATTTTAAATGTGAAAAAAATTTGTATGCCATTGTTATACCAATTAATTTTACAAGCGCAATTGATATAGGATTGAATAAACAATTTTTAGTGTATGTATAATTTATATAAGATTGGATTATCAATTAAATTTACTATTGAATTCTATGTCAAATTAATAATTTATTAGTAGGTTTATCTTTATAAAAATATTGAAAATATTGGTATAAATAGTAGATTCTCTTAACTTCTGAAATCAGTATTTTATGGGTATTATCCCTAATAGATAAATCTAGTAAACTGATATTTTATCATATCTGGTATTACAGTTTATTTAATTTCATAATGAATTTTCTAAAGTTAGGGTTATTAAATATCCACATATAGATTTCTAAATATAATTCATTTAATGACCGTATATTATTAAAAATAAAAAATATTTTATTTTTTTTTAATCTTGAAAATTTTTATTAACTTATTATTTTTATTTCTGTTCCTATCTCTAATCTCAATGAGCTTTTTATCTATTTCTTTAAAATGTTCCTCTAAATTTACTTTTTCTTTTTCTCTTTCTTGGGAGTTTTTAATTAATATTTGATTATTTTCTATAAGATCATGAAGTCTATTTATTTGGATATCTTTTTCTTTAATTTGTTTCAATAATATTCCTACTACATTATCTTCTTTCATATTTTCTTCTACTTTTACTACGTTTAATTCTTCTTTATCTACTATCTCTACATTTTCTACTTCTTCAATATTTTTTCTTTTTGTATTAGCCTTTAACAATTCATAGAGTGACTCATTTATTTTTATTACATTATTTTCTTTTATTATCAACTTTTTATACTTTTCCTCTTTTAGTTTTTTATATATTGTAGCTTTGCTTATACCGAGCTCTTTAGATACATTATTAATACTTTTCAACATATTCTCTTCACCTCAAATTAATAAAATATTCATTTCCATATTTTACTAATTCTATTTTTATTTCTATTTCCCTTTAAAAAAGAAAAAAAGCTTGAAAAATATTTTTCATAGCTTTTCTACCAAAACACACCTTATTAATTTTTCTATAAAATATATTTCTTTTTATTTCCTAATATTTATATTTTATTTGTATACACTAACCAATTTATATATGTTGAAGTGAAAAGCTCTATAACAAAATATTTTTATTATTTTGTTATAGAGCTCTTATTAAATATACTTATTTATTAACGCTAAAATAAATAAAATCAAAGGGACTATTAATAATACTATTCTAGATATAAGTAATAATCTTTTTTCAGATTTATTATGCATTGATATAATTCTTTCAATCTGAACATATATAAAACCTATTAATATAATAAATACTCCTAAGCTATATTCAATACTTGAATTATATAAAACTATTGTAACAATACCCATTATAGATAATAAAAAGTTTATAAATATACTAATACTATTATTTTTATTTTCCATAATAAAGATCCTTCTTTCTAATAAGGTTTACTGGTATAAAACCAATCACCATCTCCATAATTCCAAGTTTCATATGCTCCACTATTTACTCTCATAGATAAACTTCTATTAGTATTTTTTGTTTGTGGAGTTCCATTGTAAATTCTATATTCTTGATCAAAGTCAAAATATCCATTTAAACTAGACCTATTAGGAATTAACGCTGCCATACCAACATACTCAGAAAGCACTTTGAATCCAGCAATAAATCCTGCCCAAGATAATCCTGCTGTAGCTACAGCTGATACAATTGCAGGTATTGATGCTATTAAGGCAATAGCATTAGCAACGCTGTTAAGGATTTATATCAAAATAGATTCTATTGCCAGTTCTAAATTGAAAATCAATAGGATATACTTTTTCTCCATCAGAAACAACTTCTTTAGTTTTTAAAAGCATAAAATTAAATTTCTTATAACACTCTTTGAATTAAAAACAAATAAGGTTATACTTAAATTAATAAATTTTGTTATTTTTATAGGAGGGCGTACTATGGATGATTTAATACTAATATTAAGTAAATCACTTCTTATTTTCTTAGGAATATTTATCATAAGTATTTCTAAGAAATTTTCTTTTAACTTTTTACTCCCAGATAAAAATAAATTTATTGTTTTAAATAAAAAAGATTATTTTAAATGCATTCAAAGAACTGTTAAATTGCTAGGTATTATTTTTATTTGGGTAGGAATTATAAGCTTTTTAAATGGAAATGTTTACTATTTTTTAATTATTTCTATACCATTATTAATTTTAAATATGAATAGGAGTTTAACTAAATTTTATTTATGCTAACGCATAATTTTTGTCAGCTTTTTTCTCGGCGAAATACCAATCTACTGCAGCAGGGACACTAGCCGCCGCAACCCCAGTAGCTGCTAGAAGGGCTATAACGGCACTTGTTCCCAACGTAGCTGGAGCTGCTGCTATTAAAGTTCCAACAATCCCAACAAGTCCACCGCTTTGAATATTTTCTCACCACCTCTAATATTCCAAAGTTGCTTAAAGTATATATTCTAGCTACTTTCCTATAATATCCTTTACTGATATATATGAATTAATCCATTTTGGGGGGAATATTATAATTTCATTCTCTCTCCCATTAGCAATAAAACAAAATTAAACATCTTTTCTATAAATTGACTTCTTGTAAATTATGTAATATTATATAGAAGTATATTAAATTTTAATAGGAGGGAAAAGAGATGAAAAATAAAATTATTACAGTAGCACTTACAGTTTCAATGTTAGCTATGACAAGTGTTACTGCTCTTGCTGCAAGTAATTCTTGGTCAACAAAATATGCTAAAATAAGCGGTTTCTTATATCCAGGGGCTTCCGCTAAAACAACAGTAGATCAATGGTATAGTGGTTCAGATTCAAGCACTGATCCTGCATACGTATATTTAGAAACAGTTGCTAAAGATGGTAATATAGAATGGTCTGACGATAATTATGGGAGTTCTTATGGACATCCAAGCTATGCATATATCGAAAAGGTAACAAGTGCAGCTAAAGCTCACAGTGCTCATGCTACTGCAAGATCTTCAAATTATCCTCTATGGGTTACTAACTAAAATTAAATTGTATAGTAATACTAAGAGATTGTACAACCTATTGTTCAATCTCTTATATTTAATCTAAAAGGAGAAAAAAATTGCTTAAAGATGTTCTTATATCTTATAAAAAAAATAAAATTAACACCATTATATCATTAATAATATTGTCTTTATTTATATTTTCAACAACCATTGCCTTTTCAATAATTTTAAACATTATTCATGAAATGACTGCTAAAAACAATATTGATAATAATAAATTAACTATTCAAATTAATTCAAATAAAGATATTAGTTTAGATGAAATAAATAATTCTATATTTTCAAAAATATATGGGGTAGAAAGCATTCCAATAAAAAGAGTAATTATAAATGAGAAGAAAAGTAGTGAATTAATAGGTATAAGTTCGAATGCTGATTTCGATTTAAATGTAAATATTCTAAATGGAGAAAAATTTTCATACGCCGATTTTTCAGAAAAAAAGGTGCTAATAGGAAAGCTACTTGAAAGTGAAACCTTTAAGATAGGTGAAAAGCAATATATAAATATTGAAAATGAAGATTATGAGGTTATTGGAATAATGGGTTCTGAGAATTTAAATTCCCCATATGATTTATCCATATACATTCCTATAAATTCTTTACCTCAAAAAATTAAAGCAAGTTCCTCTAAAAGTTTTGCTTTTTCTATTTATAACACAAATGAAGAAAGTGTACGAACTGTACTTGAAAAATTAGATTTTAATGATGGATATTCAATTATAAAAGAAAAACAGGCAAGTTTTAGTGAAATCTTTATGGAAAATTATCAGTACAATATTAAGAATATTATAACTTTAACTATGACAATTATAATAGCATTAATAAACATGTTAATTTCCTCAAATATATGGATAGAAAGTCAAAAATATTCAATATCAATAAAAAAAGCTTTAGGTGCTTCTAATAAGCAGATTAATCTTGAATTTTTCTTATTAATTTTAGTATTATCAATTATTTCATCTATTATATCTATAATATTTCAAGGTATATTTTCTAGTTTTATATGGAATTTATTTTTTATAGATATTACTATATCTAATATTGAAGTTATTTATTCAATTATTATATCTTTTATAGCAGCACTTGGAATAACTTTATATCAAGTAAAAAGAGTTATGAAGGTATCTATCACTAATTTTATACAAGAGTAGGTGTATGCATATGTTTTATAATATATTAAAGTCTATCGCTATTAGAAAAAAATTCTTCTTTTTTCTAGTAATACAATTGGTTTTTGTGTTTATATCAATAAATGAATGTAATGCGGTATATTCATATTATAATGATAATATGAAAGATATAAAGAAAATTATTGATGTTAATAATACAATGTCATTTGATATAAAAAACTCTGCAAAAAGAAAAAATATCCAAGATATTAATGTTGATCATATAACTGAATTCTATGATTTTATTAGTAATAATTCTAAAATCTCAGAAAAGGGTGGATACATATACAGAAATAATATCCTAGGATTGGATAAAAACTTTTTGTCTTTTTACTCATTTCCTATTAGTAAAGGTAGGAATCTTACTAAAGATGATTATAAGGATAAAAATAATTTACCTGTTGTCTTAGGAAGCAATTTTGAAGAAAATTATAATTTAGGCGATACTATTAGTATTGAAAATAAAACTTTTACAATAATAGGATTTATCAAAAAAGACACTAAATTCTTACAAGAAGGAAATATATTCACAGATAGTCTTATTAATTTAAATGACTATATTATTATGCCAATATATTTCTACGACTTAAATGATATTGATAAAGTTTCATTCATGAAGTCATTTATATTTAATAAGCCTAATACTTTAACTATAGATGATTTAGAGATAAATGAAAAAATAAAGGAATTATCATTAGACTATGTAGTAAGGCCCTTTAATGACATAATGAAATTATTTTATAATTCAACAAAAGGTCCTGCAAAGATAAAAATTATAAATTCAATATTATTATTATTTATTACCATGTCAGGTTTAGTTTCTAGTGCAATTGTATCTTTATTAAAGAGAAAAAGAGAATTTGGAATACTTATAGCATTAGGGGCTTCAAAGAAAAGCATATTATTACAGGTTATTTTAGAAAATACATTGCTTGTTATATTTTCTTTCATTTTAAGTATACTTCAATTCGCTTTTTATGGAAGATATTTGTATAATGGAATAGTTACAGTAAATCTTAATATTACTAATCTATTCATTACTGTTTGTATTCTCTTTATAATTATAATAAGCATTTCATTAATCCTTCTCATCCAAATATTCAAGTTCTCTTCAAAAGAATTAATAGGAGGAATTTAATAAATGAGTCTCATAAATTTGAAAAATTTAAGTAAATATTATACTAATGGAAATGATAAATTTTATGCACTCAATAACATAAATCTAACAATTAACAAGGGTGAAATGATTGCAGTAATGGGTCCTTCAGGAGCTGGAAAAACAACATTATTGCATATTATTGGTGCAATTGATAATTTTAATGATGGCGATTATTTTCTTATGAATAAATCTATAAAGGATATAACAGATATCGAATTATCAAAGTTTCGAAATAAAACATTCGGATTTATATTTCAATATTTTGCATTGCTTAAAGATTATACAGCTATTGAAAATGTAAAGGTTCCTTTAAATTATAGAAAAATATCAAAAAAAGAAAAGAATGAAAAGAGTATAAAATATTTAGAGTATGTGGGCCTCAAAAATCATATGGATAAACTTCCAAAGGAAATGTCAGGGGGGCAACAACAAAGAGTAGCTATTGCTCGGGCTTTAGCTCAAGAAACAGATATAATACTTGCTGATGAACCAACAGGAGCTTTAGATCAAAATACTAGTAAAGAGATTATGCAAATATTAAAATCTATTAATGAACTTGGAAAAACTATTATTATTATCACTCATGATAATAATATTGCATCGTATTGCAATCGAATAATTAATATAGAAGATGGTAAAATAATATACGATTCTAACTAAAATTATTGAAAATTGTTTTTCTATATCAATATTTATTTTTCTAATTTAACCTTTAGAGTGCGAAATTCTCCCATCTTCTAAAGTGGGAGAATTTCGCACTCTAAAGGTTAAAAAAGGTACTATTTCGCAATCTTAGTTGTAAAATAAATCTATATTTTTCTAAATTTAGAAAAGTATTGAGATATGTACATAACTATAGCTACAAAAATAAATTCTAAAATTAATAATAATATTATTTTAAAAATCCGATTGTAAACCCAAATGTTTAAATGATGTTCTGATATTTTCAATTCTTTAGATAAATCATCGAATATAAAAACTTTATCTTTATCCTTAGCTAAATGAATTAGAACTCTAAATGAATAGTCAGTAAATTTAGTTAAATGCATATAGATCCAATCACCTCCTTATCATACCTTTTAAAACAATTCATAGTTTCCATCTTCAAGTCTTTTATATATTTTAGCATAGTTCGTTTTATTAATTCCTGAAAACATAGTTAATTCATCTTTTACATCAATTATTATATCAGGCTCTTCATAGTCTTCTTCATAATCAGGATCATCTTTATCTACAGCATAATTTGATCTTACTTTTTCAGGTCCATTATAAACTTCTACATTTAAATCAAACATTAATGCAAACATCGATAACGCTCTTGCCAAATCTATTCTCATAATCATTTGTACATATCTATCATCACTATCTATATATGGCTCATCTATAACATGAAGCACATCTTGCTCATTATCTGCTTCGTATATTTTTCCTTCAAACTCAATAGCATATTTTCTTTTAGCTTTATCTAGGCTTTCTATTTCCCTTACCCAATCCGTATTTGTAGTTACCATAAATTCATCACTTCCTTTAAATACTTTCATTTATTAATTAATGAACAATATTTTCATAAATTAATTTATATAATATCTTTTATTGTTCAATTATTAATTTGTGAATATTATTCATTTTCATTAATTATTTTATGAACTAATCCAACTGAACAAGAATACATTTCAGCTATTTCTTTAATAGTTTTACCTTGAATACGATAGAGCTTCATAGTTTCTTTTTCTTGAATTGTAAATCTTGATTTTCTTCCAGCTCCACGTTCATTGTGAATCTTTAAATCTATAGGTCTTTTCGTACTTTTCAATAATTTATTTTCATCTTTTAATTGTTGAATTTCATCTTTTAATTGTTGAATTTCACTTTTTTGTTTTTCTATAATATGACCTCTCTCAACTGCTTCTATAGCATAATGTCCTTCTTGATAGTAAGCTGATATACGTAATTGTTCCTCCAAGTCTTCTATATCTTTTAAAAGACGTTTATTTTGTTCTTTTAATCTTTGCACTTCACCCATACCATCACTCCATTCACAATTTAATTTATGAATACATTTTAACATATTTTACTTTTTTATTCAATAATTAAATTATGAACTTTCAAATATTAATTATTAAAAACATCTTTTTATAAAAGTGTCCTGGGATACTTCTATTTTTAAGCAATTTATCTATTAATTCACTCGAAAATTAATGAAAATCTATTGTTTTCCAGGACACATTTCTATTGACTATCTCCATTCATTTTTCTTAAAAACATTTAATATCATGTCTTTATCTCTCTTTCTTGAGAAGGCTATATCTAGGAGCTCTATAATCTTTTCTTTTGTTCTTATTCCTGAAGAAGTCCTTGCGTCTTTTAATATTTTACCTCTCTTTTTATAATTTTCATCTTCAGTATCTCTCCATCTTGCTTTTTCAGATGCATTTATTATTCCTGCAGCTAATTTTATGTTTGCCTGGATCTGCTTCGGATTAAGAGATCCATTAAAATATCTAAACTCAACGGTAGGAGCTCTATCTGTTGCTATATTTTTTAAGTTGATTCCATAGTACCTATTCATTCTACTAACTCTTTGTGCCATTTCTATGACATCACTATCATTTTCCAGTCTAAAAGCCATTCTATTAGCTTCTGCAGCTCTTTCACTAAAGCTAGTTGCATAATTAGAAGCGTTGCTTCTTATTCGGCCTAAATCTCCTCCTGCAGCTTTATATAAGCATTCTTCATAGTTTTCTACTATCTTAAAGAATCGTCTCCAACGCTGGCGAGCAGTATCGAGTTTATTCATTCCTATGTGAACATGTCCACCACAAGATTGATTTATTCTAGCTCCATGCCTTTTTGCAACTTCGCATATTGCTTGAATTTGTCTCCATGTTTCTGGAGTATCTTTTAGTATTGGAGATACTAATTCTCCACCTTGACTTCCTGAAGAAACACTTCCATCTCTTTCTAACTTCCATTTACTATTATCGCTTACTCTTGCGTGATATCCCAATCTATACGGAGCTGCAGTAATTCCTAAATCATATAGTTCACTTGCTATTGCATCTGCATTTCCACCAACAAACTCTAGCTCAACTCCAAAGGTACTTGTATTACCGTTTAGTACATTTTCATATTCATAATTAATAAGATCATCATTAATATTCTCATATGTTGTGTCAAATGTATCTAAATTGTCGCTATAAAAAAAGCCATCATCTGTTGATGGGCCTTCCTGGTTTCTTTGTATTTCATCTCTTATATCTTGTTGCATCCTAGCTCTCATTACTTCATTAGCTTCAATATCTCTTATTTCTTGTTCTGCTTGTCCAATAGCATTATTTACAGCATTCATATGTCTGCAGGTACGATTTCTATTTTGAAAATCAGGACATGTACAAGAGTCTACATCATTACTTACAAAGTATCTTCTATTACTAGCAGAATCAACTATATATCTTTCATCTTCTTCATCATAGGTTACTCTTATTTCTTCATTTCTTCCACGTGATCTTGAATCACCTTCAACAACGATACTTTCACTTAATCTATTATTTACTCTTGAGGCTAAATCATTAATTACTCCAGGACTCA
>ERZ857998.4010-NODE-4010-length-11167-cov-3.732451_pt1 | contig 11167 bp, 14 predicted proteins | sample MGYA00519954_ERZ857998 | MGnify/ENA primary metagenome ERZ857998 (study PRJEB31778, sample SAMEA3449424) | human gut metagenome | biome: human gut; feature: human-associated habitat; material: faeces | place: United Kingdom | collected 2010/2012 ...
CATGCCATCGTGATGCATGAGCTGCCCGGCTGCGACCCGGTGCATCAAATCACCATTATCCCCCGGGGCAGCGCCGGCGGCATGACCATTTCCCTGCCCGGGGAGGAGGTATTGCCATGAAACCCAAGCGCGTCCCCTGGCCCCGCCGGAAAAAGACCCTGGTCTGGTCCCTGACGGCCGCCCTCCTGGTGGTGGTGCTGATGGCGGGGCACTTCCTCTGCTTCACCCCGGGCCAGGCCATTCGGGCGGCGGAGTCCCACGCCGGCACCGGGCCCACCCAGGTGGTGATGGAGGGGGCTGTGGGCAACGTCCCCCTCTACCTCTCCCAAAACCACCGGGCCTGGATGGTCACCCCCTTCCGCCTAGGCCTCTTCTACGACTGGCGGAACAACGGCCAGCCCCTGATGGTGATCGACAGGTCGGGGGACCTGGCGGGCGTCACCGCCGGGGCACTCCACTTCTGGGACGGCAACAGCGATCAGTCCCAGTTCCACCTTTTCGGCTATGTGGACCTGCCCGGCGCCGCCTCCGTGGTGGCCCGCTGCACCCATACGGCCCCGTCCTCCGAGTACACCGCTCTGGAACTCACCGCCGCCATCCCCCAGACCGGAGAGACCGCCGGCTACTTCTGGGAGACCGTCACCCTCCCTGGGGGCACCACCTATCTCCATCCAGATCAGCTGACGGTGCTGGACCAGGCCGGCCATCCCCTGTGCACCTATGACCTGACCAACCATTGGGGCTATGCCTCCTACCCCCTCTCGGAAACGAGGTGATCGATATGACCCCCTACCGTGACTACACCCAAGCCGTCTGTTCCTGCCTCCGCCACGCCACTGCGGAAGAGAAGCAGGCCGTGGCCCAGGAACTCCAGGACCACCTGGCCGACCACGCCGACGCCCTGGTGGAGGCCGGCTGGGACCCTGAGGAAGCCCAAACCCACGCCTTGGCCGCCATGGGAGAGGCCAAAGAGGTGGGCCAGGCCCTGGACCAGACCTTTCCCCGGCGGTGGCTGGTGCTCTCCCGGGTGAACTTGGTGCTGGCCATTCTGGTGGCCCTAGTGCTCTTCTTCCCCCTGACTTCTCGGGTGGAGGGCGCTGTGAACAACCTGATTGCCCGGACAGATCCCTTTGACAGCCCCAACCATATGCGCAGCGGTTCCATTCCTCTGGAGGACTTTTCCCCCCTGGATCTCCGCCTCTCCCTGCCCAATGGGGATGTGATCCGCTATTTTGCCATCGCTCTGACGGAACAGAACGATGGCACCTACCAGGTAGAACTCCACGGGGTGGAGTATCACCAAAACCCCTTCCGAGAGCCCTATTACGGCGAGTGGGCATTGGAATACACCATCAACCACACGCTGCCTGTCCACGAATCCTCCGGCAGCGGTTCTCCCAACGGGGTGACCTATTGGTCTAACGAAATTCCCTCTCTCCAGCCGGGGGACACCCTCACCGTCTCCCTCGACGTCCCCGGCATCCACCGATCTATAGAGATCCCCCTGCCATGGGAGGAGGTGACCGGCCCATGAAGCGCCCCAAATCCCTTCCCTCCCGGCGGCAGAGGGCCCTCCGCCGGGGGGTGGTGCTGGCGGTCTTTCTGCTGGCCTTCCTGGCCATCCACCGGCCCAGCATCACCCCAGGGCAAGTCATCCGGGCCTCGGAAAACCTGCTGGGGTTGGAGCGGACGGAGGTACTGGCCCAGGAGGAGGTCCTCTCCCACCGGGTCACCTTTTCCGCCAACCAGGACGCCCTACTCCTCACCGTGTACCAGCCCCTCCACCCCTTATCCTACTCCATGGGGTGGAACAATGCCCAGCCCCTTGGGGTGCTCAGCGCCCCCACGGAAGCGGCCCCTGTCACCCTCTCCGTGCTCCCCTTTTGGGACAGTGATGCCCAGGAAACCCTTATCCTGGCCTTTGGCCAGACCGTCTTGGAGGGGGCCTGCAAGGTGCGGCTCTACAACCACCCAGGCGTTTGGAATTATAGCCCCGACGTATTCCTGGAGGGGGCCCTCTTTTCCTCCGCCACGGGAGACGGGTACCTCTTCCTGTACCAGCCCTCCCCCACCGAGGATGTGTTTCTCCCCGCCTGGTACCAGGTGCTGGACCGGGAGGATCGGATTTTGTACACCGGCTCGCTGCCTGAAACTTGGACCCACGCTTCCTTTGACTAGCATCCCAAAAAAGGCGGAATCCCCATGACCCCCAACGAGTACACTCGAGCCGGCTGGGACCCTGGGAAGCCCAGGCCCACGCCTTGGCCGCCATGGGGGAGGCCCAGGAGGTGGGGCGGGCCCTGAACCGAGCCTTCCCTCTTCGGTGGCTCATCCTCTCCCGGGTGCTGCTGGTCCTGGCGGTACTGGCGGCCATCGTCCTCCTGCTCCCCATCCCCGGCCGGCTGGTCAGCGCCTGGAACAGCCTAGCGGCCCGGGCCGACCCCTCCCATCTCTATCCCCCAACCCAAGATTCTTTTGTCTCCGCGCATCCCCTGGACGTCCACTTCTCCCTGCCCAACGGGAACCAGATTGCCCTATACGCCGTGACCTTGACAGAGGAGTGGAACGGCACCTACACAGCCCAGATCTACGGACTCAGATACCACCAGAATCCCTTTCGGAAGCCCAACTCTAACAACGTAACCTACACCCTGGGGGACATCGACGCCTCCATCAACTTCGCCAGCCGCACCACCTCTGTCCGCCCCGGTGTAACGTTCTGGTCCGACAGCATCGGCCCTCTCCATCCGGGGGATACCCTCACCGCCCATGTCTCCTGGATCCAACAGGAGATCACCATCCCCGTTCTCTTCCCTTGGGAGGAGGTGACTGACCCATGAAGCGAACCAAAAAGCTCCCTTCCCGCAAGGCCAAAACCCTCCGCCGGGGCATCGTCCTTGCGGTGTGCCTGGTGGGGATCCTGGCCCTGTACCAGCCCTGCCTCACCCCTGGCCAGGCCATCCGGGCCTCCGAGGCCGAGCTGGGATGGGAGAAGACTCAGGTTCTGGGAGAAACCCAGGTCCTCTCCCGCCGGGTTACCCTCTCTGCCAACCGGGATGGGCTGATGGCAACGGTCTTCCGGCCCTTCCAGCCCCTCTCCCCCCTGTTGGGCCGGCAGGGGGAGGCTCTCCTATGTGCCTCCAACACCCCCTCCCAGACCTATCCCTCCTCGCTCACCGCCATCCCCTTTCGGCCGGAGGAGGGGAAGGAGGGTTCCCTCCTCCTCTTCGGCCAGGTCGACCTGGCCGAGGCTGCCGCCGTTCGCGTCTACGATAAACGGGAAGAGGCCTTGTCAGACCTCTCCCTGGAGGCCCGCCTCTCCACCGGGGCGGACGGCCGGCAGATGGTCTGTACCACCCTTCCCCTCCCCACCCAGGAGACCACCTTCCTCCCCTCCTGGCACGAGATTCTGGACCAAGCCGGCCACATACTCTACGCCGGCCCCCTGACCTACACTGCACCCTTTTCTTCCATCGACCCCATGATTTCCTGAAAGGAGGCTTCCCCATGGAACGCAAGCAAACTATGGAACACACCTCCCTGCTGGTCCTCTCCCTGCTCCAGGGCCAGGACCTGTACGGGTACCAGATGATCACCGAACTGGAGCGCCGCTCCGACCACACCTTCCAGATGAAGGAGGGTACCCTCTACCCCGTGCTGAAGAAGCTGGAGAACAGCGGCTGCCTCTCCGCCTACCAGGCGGAGGCCAACGGCCGCACCCGGAAGTACTACCACCTCACCGACCGGGGGCGGAAGGAGCTGGCCCGGGAGCAGGCCCAGTGGGAGGCCTATGCTCACGGGGTGAACTCCGTGCTCTCCTTCCAGCCGGGATGACCCCGGCCCAAGGGCGGTTCCAGGCCTACGGGGAGGCCGTGTGCGCCTTCCTCTCCCACGCCACCCGGCGGGAGAAGGCCGCCGTCCGCCAGGAGCTTATGGACCACCTCACCGACCACGCCGAGGCCCTTTTGGACGCCGGCTGTCCCCCGGAAACGGTTGTTCACAAAGAATTTTATCTACTTTGACACAGTCGGTTTCTGTTGTCGGCCATATTTTTCACCACCATTTTTATGCAAGCAGTTTCCTATAATACTTGTATGCTTACATTAGATTACTTTTACCCAAGTTGCATTTCGAACACAAGGTTTGTAGGTTATCAATTTCAGTTTCTCCACCTTTTGACCAAGGAATAATATGATCTACATGTAGTTCTATTGTTGGATCTTTGGCCGGGGATGCACCGCAAGCACAGCATTTGAAATTATCCCTTTTCATAACCTTAAAACGAAGTCGAGTATTTATATTGCGGGATGTTCTGTGAATATTTTCCAACTTCGATTGTGTTTCTGGAATTTCATCCCGTGTAGAAAAAATACCATCACAAATATCATGTGTGCGATCTTCGACTGTCTGGTTATCAATATCCGTGTCGCTGTCACCATTTTCGTTTATGTATTCAACAAAGGCCTCAAGAGCTTTTCGCCAACCACCAAATCGCCGCTTATAGGTATCGATAGAATAACGGGATATATTTCCTTTTATTATGTCAGTTGAAGTTGGCTGGCGTCCCAATAGACGCCAAATCCGCTCAATTTCATCAAAACATTCCTGCTGAGATATTTTATCTTTTGAAAATCCAGTAGGACATAATCCAGCCAGTTCAAGCGCATGATTCCATTTTCCAAACCGCTTGAAAATATGCTCGGCAGAATATCTTCCAAATTTTCTGTAATCATCGTATGGAACTGTATTTTTCTGGATTAGATTAGCAACTCTTCTCAAATCCTCAAAATAATCTTCATCTGAAATCAATTTCAATTCTGACGCATTTCTGTCAGTCCGTAAACCCGCTAGAGATAAAGCGTTTTTCCATGTTCCAAAATGGCGTCGGATGGCTGTTTGGGAATATTTTCCGTTTTTTCTATAATATGAAATGGAAATATAATCCCTTCCAAGTCTTTCTGCGGTATTTTTTATATCCGATAGTATTTCTTCATCAGTTAACTCCTGTTTATAGGAATTCAGTTCGAACCTCATACTTTTCCTCCATTGCTGGTTATATGTTCAAAATACATAGATGTGTATGCGTACATTATTGTACACAATTGTACACACAAGCAAGAGAATTTCATCCTAAAAACAAACAACGGCATCCAGTCGAAACTGAATGCCGTTTGTTCGTTTGTTGCCCAATTCTGTTAGACAGATGCCGATTTCGTAATTCTTTCAACTTACTGTCTTATCAGTACCCGGCTCTCGCCGTCCTTTTTTCTATGCGCTGATGTACTTATTCCTCGGGCTTGTCCTCGTCCTCGTTCAGAGGCTCGTCGGTGAGGTCCAGGGAGAACTTGTCCCCGCAGTTGGGGCAGGTGACTTCCCCGATGTCCAGGACGCTCTCGTCAATGACGATGTCCGCGCCGCAGCTGGGGCAGGCGATCTGGAAGAAATCGTCGTCGTCCAGGGTGGAGCAGCTGCCGCAGCAGCCCTCGTCGTCGTCCTCGTCGTCCTCGTCAAAGACCACCATCTCCATATCGGACAGGTCCTCGGCCATGGACTCCATCCCGTCGGTGAGGGCTTCCACCTCCACCTCCAGGTCCTCCACGGCGAAGCCCACGTCCTCCAGGACGTCGATGATCTTGGCGATGAGCTTGCCCTCCTTGGAGGCCTCCTTCTCCAGGTCCAGCCCGTCGGCCAGGCCCTTCAGGTAGGCCACTTTCTCCGAAATCGTCATAGTGCTTTTCCGTTCCTTTCCCGTGCCGGGCTCAGCCCTTGGCACGCTCCAGATACTCACCGGTGCGGGTGTCGATCTTCACCTTGTCGCCGGTGTTGATGAACAGGGGGACCTTGATCTCCGCCCCGGTCTCCACGGTGGCGGGCTTGGTGACGTTGGTGGCGGTGTCGCCCTTAAAGCCGGGGTCGGTCTCGGTGACCTCCAGCTCCACGAAGGTGGGGGGCTCCACGGCGAAGACCTTGCCCTTGTAGCTGTTGACCTTGCAGAGCATGTTCTCCTTGACGAAGCGGAAGTTGTCCCCCAGCAGCTCCTTGGCGATGGGGATCATGTCGTAGGTCTCCTGGTCCATGAAGTAGTACAGGTCGCCGTCGTTGTAGCTGTACTCCATGTCCTTCTTCTCCACATAGGCGTTTTCAAACTTTGCCGTGGGGTTGAAGGAGGTCTCGGTGACGGCACCGGTGATGACGTTCTTCATCTTGGTCCGCACAAAGGCGGCGCCCTTTCCGGGCTTCACGTGCTGGAACTCCACCACCTGCATGACCTGGCCATCCAGCTCAAAGGTGACGCCATTCCGAAAATCGCCGGCAGAAATCATAGTATTCATCCTCCAAACAAAATTGCCCTGCCGGCGCTTGTGCCGGCGGCTTGCATTTCAGGCGGGCGTCCGGCCTGGGCCCCCGCCCTGCAAAAATAGATGCTCTCTATTTTTATCCCATAGTCGTTTTCTATTTTACAATACCTTGTCCGGTTTTGCAAGAGGCTTTGTCCCTCTGGCCTGCCTTTCCCGGGAATTTCTTTCCTCTTCAGGGCCCCTCCCCCAGGGCTTGGCGGTAGGCCCGCTGCATGGCCAGGGCATCCACATCCTGGGTGCCGGCGCTCTCGCAGATCACCCGGGGGGCCCAGCCCCGGCGGGCCAGGGCCTGGCAGAGGGGATGGTAATCCGGCCCGAAGTAGGGTTGGTCAAAGGTCAGGTGCCGGGCCTCCCCTCCTCGGGGGGTGTACTCAATCTTGGAGAAGTGGCTGTGAAAGACCCGGGCCCGGGCCTCCCCCAGGACCTGGACCATTCGGTCCAGCATCCCCTCCACCGCCGCCTCCCCGTCCAGGGCCCCCAGGGAGCGGGCGTAGAGGTGGCCAAAGTCCACACAGGGGAGCAGGCCTGCCTCGTCCTGGCAGATGGCCAGAACCTCCTCCAGATCCCCCAGCTGGTTGATCTTCCCCATGGTCTCGGGGCAGAGGAGGATGTCCCCGTACCCCGCCTGGTCACACCGGCGGCGGAGGGTTTGGAAAAAAGCCTTGGCGGTGGCCAGAGCCTCCTCCCGGGTGCGCTTTTGCAGGGCGCCGGTGTGGACCACCACCCGGTCTGCCCCCATCCACTGGGCCGCCTGGCAGGCCTTGAGGATATACCCCAGGGTCTTCTCCTGGCTGTCCGGGTCTGGGTTGGCGGGGTTGACAAAGTAGGGGGCATGGAGGGACAGGGCGATCCCCGCCTCCTCCGCCGCCCGGCCGATGGCCCGGGCAGTGGTCTCCCCCAGGGTGACCCCTTTGCCGCACTGGTACTCGTAGGCCTCCAGCCCCTGCTCCCGCAGCCAGGGGGGCATGTCCTTGGACTGCTTCTTCCCCGCCTGGTAGAACCCGTCCGGGTTCCCGGCGGTGCCGAACCGGGCCCTCACAGGGTCTCCCCCTTTTGGGCCCCTGCCCGGAAGGGGGTCTCCAACGCGAAGCGGAGCAAGCGGAACACCGTCCCAAACCGGATGGGGTGGACCAGCAGGGTGAGCACCCCGGCGTTGTTCCCCCCCCAGGTGTCGGTGAAGATCTGGTCCCCTACGATGGCGGTCTCCTCCGGGGTCACCCCCATCCGGGCCATGGCCCGCTGGAAGCCCCCCCGCTTGGGTTTGCCGGCGTGGCCCTCATAGGGCACCCCCAGGGCCTGGGCGAACCGCTGGGCCCGGCCAGGCCGGCGGCTGTTGGAGAGGATGAACAGGGTGATCCCCGCCGCTTCCAGGGCGGCCTTCCAGGCCCGGACCTGGTGGTTGGGTTCAGCCACCCCGTAGGGGACCAGGGTGTTGTCCAGGTCGGCCAGCAGGAGCTTCACCCCCCGGGCCCGGAGGCAGGCCAGGTCGATGGCATAGATGTCGGAGAAATAGTAAGCAGGAACCAGGGGAAATTTCACAGTGTCACCTTCTAAACGTTCCCTTGCGGGCATAGGTTGGGAGCAGACTTCCCGTGGGGGAACGCTCTGTTCCCTGATTATACACGAACCGAAACCAATGGACAAGGGGGTTCCTTTCTATGACACATCCTTCCCCGCGGCAGTTCCTGCTCACCCCGCCCCAAGACCTGGAGGCGGCCCGGGCCTTTGGCCTGCCCCTGGCCCTCATGGCCTGGCAATTGGACGGCCAGGGCCGGCTGACCCAAGCTCCGCTCCCGCCCCAGGCCCAGGGCGGGCTGATGCTGGTGGGGGCCAACCAATCCATCCAGGAGGGCGCCGACCCCCGCCGGGCTGCCCAGGAGATCCTGGCCCAGTGCCGCAGCCGGGCCTGTGCCGGGGTCATCCTGGACTTGGAGCTGCCCCCCTCCCCCTTCCTGGCGCAGCTGATCCGCCTGGTGGAGGAGGGGCTGGCCCAGCGCCAGGGCACCTTGTTCTTGCCGGAGCGCTATGCCAACTTCTCCCGCCGGGCCAGCCTCTACCTCACCTCTGCCATCTCCGGCGGCTCCCTTCGCCGGCGGCTGGAGGAGGTCATCGCCCAATACGGCGCCCGCCGGCTGGTCCTCTGCCTGCGCCGGGCCCGGGAGGACTTCTTCCTCCCCGCCACCAAGGGGGTGGGGCACCCCATCTCCCAGGAGGAGCTCCGCCAGCTGCGGCGGCGGTTGGAGCCGTCGGTCTTTTTCTCCCCCCACCTCTGCGCCCGGTACTTCACCTACATGAGCCGGGAGACCGGCGCCCACTTCGTCCTCTTCGACGACCGGGAGACCCTGGAAAAGAAACGGACCCTGGCCCTGGAGCTGGGGATCCGGCGGTTCTTTCTCCTCTACCCGGAGATCGCCGACCTCTGGGCCGTCCCGCCCCAGGAGGGCTGACAGAACGGGCCCCCGGCATAGGCTACTTTCCACGGAAAAACCCTGTCCGACTTGGGTCGGACAGGGTTTTTGAACAATCAATAATACTTTTTACGGTTCTTCCGGGCCGCCTCAGACTTCTTGCGGCGCTTCACGCTGGGGCTCTCATAGTGCTCTCTTCTCCGCACTTCCGCCAGGACGCCAGACTTGGCGCAGCTGCGCTTGAACCGTTTCAGAGCGCTTTCCAGAGACTCATTCTCCCGCACATGGATTTCAGACATTCGTTTTCCCTCCCTCCGAAGTGGTGGACTGGAACTCCACGCACCAAAGGGCCATCGTAAAATATGGCTTTAACAGTGGTATTATATGCAATTTCCCAAGGCTTGTCAAGGGATATCCCTAAAAAAGTCCGGTCTTTTCTCCCCTCTCCAGGGAGAGGGGCATCCCGGAACATTTCAAAGGCAGCGGGCCGGTCCCGGCGGATCCTCCGCCGGCCCGTCCTCCCAAAACGGAACGACCCCCGCTCTGCCTGGACTGTACCAGGCAGAGCGGGGACCTCTTCCCTTGCCGGGAAGCCTTATTTCAAAATCAAATTCATCAGCTTGTTGGGCACATGGATCACCTTCACCAGGTTCTTGCCCTCCATGAGCTTGGCAATCTTGGGCTCGGCCTTCACCACTTCCAGCACGGCCTCCTGGTCGCTGTTCATGGGGACGGTGACGGTGGCCTTCAGCTTGCCGCCCACCTGGACGGCGATGGTGACCTCCGAGGCGATGGTCTTGCTCTCGTCATAGGCGGGCCAGGAGGAGGTGCAGGCCATCCCCTCCAGCCCGAACCGCTCCCACAGTTCCTCCACAATGTGGGGGGCGAAGGGAGACAGGAGGAGCAGCAGGGTTTGGAACTCCGCCCGGTTCACGCCCTTGTCGTAGAACTGGTTGGTGAGGGTCATGAGAGCCGCGATGGCGGTGTTGAACTTCATGTTCTCAATGTCATCGGAGACCTTCTTGATGGTCTTGTGGACCAGGGCCTCGTTGTCTTTGGAGTAGGTGTCCCCCTCCTTCACCTGGTCGGCCAGGTTCCAGATCCGGTCCAGGAAGCGCTTGCAGCCCTTCACAGCGTTGTCCGACCAAGCGGCGGCCTTTTCGAAGTCGCCGATGAACATGATGTACATGCGCATGGTGTCCGCCCCGTACTGGGCCACCACGTCATTGGGGTTGACCACGTTCCCCCGGGACTTGGACATCTTTTCCCCGCCCTCGCCCAGGATCATGCCATGGCTGGTGCGCTTGTGGTAGGGCTCCGGGAAGGGAACCACCCCCAGGTCATAGAGGAACTTGTGCCAGAACCGGGAATAGAGCAGGTGGAGGGTGGTGTGCTCCATGCCGCCGTTGTACCAGTCCACCTGGCCCCAGTATTTTAACGCCTCAGGGGAGGCCAGTGCCTTGTCGTTGTGGGGGTCCATATACCGCAGGAAGTACCAGGAGGACCCAGCCCACTGGGGCATGGTGTCGGTCTCCCGCTGGGCGGGGCCGCCGCAGCAGGGGCAGGTGGTGTTCACCCAGTCGGTCATGGCTGCCAGGGGGGACTCGCCGTTGTCGGTGGGCTCATAGCTCTCCACCTCCGGCAGGAGGAGGGGGAGCTGGTCCTCCGGCAGGGGGACCCAGCCGCACTTGTCACAGTGGACCAGGGGAATGGGCTCTCCCCAATACCGCTGGCGGGAGAAGACCCAGTCGCGCAGCTTATAGTTGACCTTCTCGTGGCCGATGCCCTTTTCCTCCAGCCACTTCTTCATGGCGGGGATGGCCTGCTTGACGGTCATGCCGTCCAAAAAGCCGGAGTTCACCATTTTGCCGGAAGAAACGTCGGTAAAAGCCTCATTTTGTACATCCTCCCCGCCGGCGACCACTTCAATGATGGGAAGGTGGAACTTTTTAGCAAACTCCCAGTCGCGCCCGTCATGCGCGGGCACCGCCATAATCGCGCCGGTACCATAGGTCATCAGGACATAATCTGAAATCCAGACCGGAATCTCTTTCCCATTCACGGGATTGACCGCTTTGATGCCTTCTAACGGTACACCGGTCTTATCCTTGGCAAGCTCGGTGCGCTCAAACTCGGATTTATGGGCGGATATCTGACGGTACTGCTCCACCGCATCGAAATTTTGTATGCTGTCCTTCATTTTTTCTATAAAGGGATGCTCGGGCGACAGCACCATATAGGTCGCGCCGAACAGGGTATCGGGCCGGGTGGTATATACCGTCACGGTATCCTGGGTGGGCAGGAGCTTAAAATCCACCTCCGCCCCTTCGGAACGCCCAATCCAGTTTTTCTGCTGTACCTTGATCTTTTCGATATAATCCACATCGGCCAGATCGTCGA
>ERZ857998.4013-NODE-4013-length-11158-cov-4.352788_pt1 | contig 11158 bp, 10 predicted proteins | sample MGYA00519954_ERZ857998 | MGnify/ENA primary metagenome ERZ857998 (study PRJEB31778, sample SAMEA3449424) | human gut metagenome | biome: human gut; feature: human-associated habitat; material: faeces | place: United Kingdom | collected 2010/2012 ...
CGCGATCCGCATGCAGCCCATGGCCGCCGCCGGCAGCCGCAGCCCCGGGACCGGTTCATAATAGTTCATTGCCGTACCTCTTTTCTTTCATCCTTTGATCGCGCCCTCCAGCGCCCCGGCCTTCTGGAAGGTCTGCATGGCCAGATAAAGCAGCACACTGGGCACGATCACCAGGGTAGTACCCGCCAGGATCACCTGCCAGGGCGTGGCCAGGCCGTCGCTTAAGGGCAGCATCGACACGGATACCATCAGCGTGAACTTCGGCGTTTTGTTAAGGAACAGAAGCGGCCAGAAGAAATCATTCCAGCGGGCGATCAGCGTAAGCGACGCCCACGAGGCCAGCGCCGGCTTGATCACAGGGCACACGATTTTCCAGAAAAGCCCAAAGTCCCTGCACCCGTCAATGCGGGCGGCGTCCAAAATATCATCCGGTACCTCCAGAATGTATTGCCGCAGGTAAAACACGCCCACCGCCGTGGCCAGCCGCGGCAGGATCAGCGACCACACCGTATCGGACAAACGGAGCAGGTTGGTGTTGATCACGTAGGAGGCCAACATACCGCCGTTGAAGATCATGGGGATGAACACCACCCAGGTGTAGAACCCCTTGAGCTTGAACACCGGGCGGGAGAGCACATAGCCCATGGTGGTGGTGAGGAACAGGCCCAGCACCGTGCCCACCCCGGTGACGAGCACCGAGATGCCCAGCGCGTTTAAGATGGTGCCGCGCTCGTTCCACAGGAACATATACGCGGTGTTGGAAAGCTCAATCGGGAAGAAGCTGTAGCCCACTTCGCGGATGGAGGTTTCCGAGGAGATGGAAACGATGAACACGAAGATCACCGGGATGATGGCCATGGCCGCCAGCACCACAAACATCGCGACAAACAGCGCGTTGGTGGCCGGGCGCACGCGGTTCATCTTTTGGGAATCGGGCACAAAATCCTGCGCTTTGCGCTTTGCCGTATCGGTAACCATTTTTGCTTCCTCCTCCCTTAGATGATGGCGCTTTCCGGGTCAATCTTCGAAACGATGAAGTTGGCCAGCAGCACGGTCGCGCAGCAGCAAACCGACTGGAACAGCGAGGCCGCCGCCGTGCGGCCGATGGGCGTGCTGTTCTGAATCGAGGAATAAATGAAGGTATCGAACGTGGAAGCGACGTTGTACAGCGAGTTGGGCAAGCCCTGCGTCACCTGCCAGAACAGGCCGAAGTCCGAATAGAAGATGCGGCCGATGTTCAGGATGAACATGGTGATGAGGATGAACTTGAGCATGGGCAGGGTGATGTAGCGCGTCTGCTGCCACTTGCTGGCGCCATCCAGCATGGCCGCCTCGTACAGGCTGCCGTCGATGCCGGTGATGGAGGCCAGGTAGACCACCATGTTGTAGCCCGTGCCCTTCCACGCGTTCATAAACACCAGGATGAACGGCCAATACTGCGGCGATTGATACCACAAAATCCGCTTGCCAATGATGGAGTTGAGCAGGCCGCGATCCGGATTGAGGAAGGCGAACACGAAGTAGCTCACCACGACCCAGCTGAGGAAGTAGGGGAAGAACATCATCGTCTGGAACACTTTGCTGGCCCGCTTGGAGAACAGCTCGTTGATCATGATGGCCAGCGCCACCGGGAGGATGATGCCCAGCGCGATGAACACGAGGTTGTAGAGGATCGTGTTGCGCAGCAGCATGCCGAACGTATTGTTGTTGATAAAGAATTTGAAGTTGTCGAACGCGACCCACTCGCTCTGGAACAGGTTGCTCAGGAACGAACCGCCCGCAGTGATCCTGTAATCCTTAAACGCGATAATCAGGCCGAACATCGGAAGATAGCTGAACAGCACAAACCACAAGAATGTGGGGAACCCCAGCGCGCCCAATTCCACATCGTCGCGCGTCCAGCGCCAGTTACGCTTGGCCGCAGGAACCGGTGCGGCCGAATTCATCTTGCCAGTCATAACAGCCCTCCTGTCCTTTATCAAGCCCCATTTTTGTTGCCGGAATGATATTAACATATTTCCGGGGAAAAATCAATACTTTTTGCCGCCAAATCCAAAAATCACTGGAATTTAACCGTGTCCGCGAAAATAATATGGAAAGTTGCACAAAACGACCCGCGAAATTAACAGACCAGCCGCTTGACAACGTTTCCGCGCGGTGTTAACATGTTAATGTACACGTGGGAATATCCCGCGCGCCCCTCCGGCCCATTCGCCCGGCGGCGCGCGTTGCAAAAGCATAAAGGAGGAGTGATTGTGCAAAAACTGACCATGCAGGATTTGGCGGATATGGCGGGTGTCTCCCGCATAACGGTGTGGAAAGTGCTGAACAATCGCCCCGGTGTTTCCAGCGCGGTGCGGGACAGGGTGTGCAAGGCCGCCATCGAATGCGGAATTCCCCTGCGCGACGCGCCCGCGCCCGAAGGCGAAAGCAAAAAGCGCGTGTTCGCCGTGGCCGTGGCGCGGCCAGAGTCGTCCACTTTTTGGATGCAGATCATTCACCACCTGGCGCAGGAGCTCAGCCGCTTCGGCGCGGGCTTGATGTACATTTATATGCCCGCAGCCTATCAAAGCGGCTTTGTGCTGCCCAGCTCGCTTTCCCCGGCGGAAATCCAGGCGTTTGTGGCGCTCAATGTGTACGACGCCACGCTTCTGCGCATGCTCTCGGGCTGCAAGATGCCCAAGGTGTTTTTGGATACGGTGCCCGCGCTGCCCGTGAGCGCGCTGCAGGGCGATCTGGTGCTGCTGGAAGGGCGCACGCGCACGCGCGAAATCACCAAATCGCTGCTCGCTTCCGGGCGCACGCGCCTGGGCTTCATCGGCGATGTGAACTATTCGCAAACCAATTGCGACCGCTATAAGGGCTTCCTCGACGCGTACAAAGAGGCCGGCCTGATGAGCGACCCCGCCCTGAGCCTCACGGAACACCTGGACCTGCACAGCCACTACGAGCAGATTCGCCGCTTTCTGGACGCCCTGCCCGCGCTGCCGGATGGGTTCGTGTGCGCCAGCGATTTCATCGCCAGCTTTGTGCGCCGCTATTTTGAGGAAACGGGCCGCAAGGCGGGCGAACGCTTTTTGATCACAGGCTTTGACGACAGCCGCGAATACCCCAACGTCTCTGGCCAAATCACCACCGTGAACGTGGCCACAGAGGAACTGGGCAAGATGCTCGCGCGCAAATTGATGTACCGCGCCGATTATCCCGACGCGCCCTTTGAGGTGAGCTATGTTTCCACGCAGATCCTCTACCGCGGCCCGCTGAAAAAGGCGCAGTAGCTTGGGCAACGATGGAAAAGCCAGCGCCCAGCGCGCTATTGCGGCGCGTCGCCGCGGAATTGGCCAGGCGTTATGCCAAATTTCTTTTTGAACACGCGGTTGAAATACCCCGCGCTGGTATAGCCGCACCGTTCGGCAACGGCCTGGATGGAAAGATTTGTCGTTTGCAAAAGCCGGCAAGCGTTTTTTAACCGCACTTCATTGAGCGCGTTTACAAAACTCTCCCCCGTCTGTTGCTTAAATATGTGCGAAAGATAGGAAGCGTTTAGACCAAGCGTTGCCGCGACCGTTGTGAGGGAAAGGTCGCTGTTTGGATATTGTTCTTCCAGCAATCGCGCAACGTTGGCGCCTACGGCGACATAACTGTTTTCCCGCATCTGCCGCGCAATGTCTGCCACGCGCTGGATCATTTGAGCCAGTTTTGCCAGAAGCGCTTCTGGCGAGGACAACTGCGCTAGCCGAAGGTTGGGCAAACCCTCTTCCGCCATAGCCGTCGTGGGCAGTTTCCATTCCATCAAAAGGCGCAAGCAAGCGTTCATCACGCCGAAAGCCATGATTTGCACCTGCGCGAGGGGCTCCCCCTGCGCTTCAAGGAACATTTGCCGCAGCAGTGTAAGCGCGCTTTTCGCGTCGCCCAGGCGCAGTTTGCCCATTAGCTCTTGTTCGCACACTTGCGAAAACACACAGTTTCCCACAGGACTCAAATCCGCAAAGCGCGTGATCCCATTTTTGTGCCATGCGACGGCATAATCCAGCGCTTCTTGCGCCTGCTGATACGATTTGTGCACAACTTCCACTTGCTCCACCGCGCCGCCCAGGCCAGCCATCGGAACAAAGTGCAAATTTTGCCCCACATATTGCAGCGCCGCGCGCGCGATTTCCTCTATAGTAGGCGCGCTGTGGTTGAGCAACAACGCAATCGTATCCGAAGCGCATTCCAGCGCATAGCAAGGAACGCGTTCTGCGAACCAGCTTTCCAGAATCCCCATCAGAGAAACACCCAGCACAGCTCGCGCCTCATTTTCCTTTTCACCGCCCACACGGATCAAAAGCACGCTAAAATATTGTTTTGGCAGGGAGATTCCATACTCTTCCAGCGCTTGCTTATTGATGCCCTCAGCGCCGCGTAAAACTTGGCTGAGCAGGCTCAGATAAAGCATAGGCTGCAAATTCCGCAGGCGGCAGATTAGGTCCTGGTTTTCCGTCAAAAGTGCGTCTGCCGCGCGGAAAATCTGCTCATATTCGTTTTTGGATTCGTGCGCGCCATCCGGCGCTATGCCCAACCGGCGGATCAGGTGACGCAAGGGATTGTAATTCGCCCGCACCAGGGCAAGCGAAAGCAGCGCCCCGCCTACCACCTCCACGAGCAGCATAATCACAATGTAGTTTTTCGTGGAGGCCACTTCTGCCAGGCTATTTCCTGCGGGCACGATGCAGCGATATCGCCATTCATCTTCCCCAGGAATGGATACCATCAAATATGGTTCTCCCTGGATGCTATTCCAGGCTGGAGTTTGGATTTCAGGCCAATCTTGGTCGATGAAAGCCGCGTTGCCCAAGACGCACACCTGCTCTCCTCGCTCTTCCACCACGATGGCGCCTTTTTCCAGCAGTCCGCTCGCGGCAAACACATCTTCCAGGCGCGCGACGTCCATATAAGCAACCGCCGCGCCACGCGCGGCATTGACCAACGGCAGCGACAGCGCAAAAGGAATCAGGCGCTGGCCGCTGGCCGCTCGCGTACGCGCGGGATACGCACTGAAATATCCGGTATTTTGCAAAAAGTTCCGCCACTGCTCCAAGGGTTGATCGGCAAACGAAAGATAAATGGCATAATAGTCTTCTGTGCTCATGCGATTGTAAGCGCCCAGCACGCTATCGATGTCCTGGACATACAAAAACAAAGAATCCAAGTAAGGGTTGGCGGAACATACGCCCGCCACCTCGCTAATCACCTGTTTCATTCTATAATAGTCTTCGCTCGTCAGGGGGGCGCGGGTATAAATGAAAGACGCTACATGCTCATTCATGCAAAAAGACATCACGGATTGCCGAACGCTTTCCACATATCCATTGATCACATATGCCGCTTGCCGGAGCTGCGCGTACGCCTGTTCCTCCGCTCGCTTTTGCGCCGAATGATATAGCCGCACATAGCTGACGGACGCAAAAACCATCGAAAAAACAAGCAATCCGACATAAGAAACCATGAGCATGGCATATGCGCTGCGCGCACGCAAGGGGAGCGCATCACACACGCCATTGTGGAAAGCAAGGCCGGGAGACAAGCCTTCGCGGGAACGGTTTTTATCGACGCAACCGGCGATGGCGATCTCTCCGCCCTGGCAGGGTGCCGATATGCGCTGGGGAAAGCGTCCGGAGGAGAAACGCAACCGGGTTCTCTCATTGCCCTGATGACCGGCGTGGATGCCACGAGCGCACGGCGCTTTGACAATTCTTTGCCTTACACACAGGAGCAGAGCGCAAAAGCGCTTTTGCGGCGCGAAATGGAACGCGCCGGCCTATCGCCCTCTTACGAAGCGCCGTCCTTTTTCCACATTGATGAAAACCTTTGGCTCGCCATGACCACGCACAGCTATGGCGTCAATCCGCTCGATCCGGCTTCCCTCACGGAAGCGGTCATCACCGCCCGGCGCGAACTCTTTGCGCAGGAGCAGGCGCTGCGCGCGCTCGGCCAGCCCTGGGAAAAATTGCGCATAGCCGCGACCGCACCCGTGCTGGGCATCCGGGAAGGCCGCCGCATTCTAGGCAAATATACCGTAACGCTGCAAGATGCGCTGGAAGGGCGCAAACACCCCGATTCCGTATGCCGCGTGAATTTCCCGCTGGACATCCATCCGCTCAGTCCGGACAGCACCATAGCGCGGGAACGCGCCGGATTGCATAGCCAGCCATACGACATTCCGCTGCGCGCCCTGGAAGCGATGGACCGGAGCAACCTTTTGCTCGCCGGCCGCCTCATTAGCGGGGATTTCTTCGCCCATTCCAGCTACCGGGTGACCGGCGATGCCGCCACATTGGGCGAAGCGGCTGGCCGGGAGGCGGCGCGGCGCGTGGCAAGCCCGGCTGCGCAAAACGAAAGTGCAAACGGATAGGAGGCATGGAGAATGAACCAAAGAGAAAGCCTTCCAGCGCCCTGGATCCGCCTGGCGCGCAACATCCAAAAATATCGTATTGTATATCTCATGGCGCTTCCAGTGCTCGCGTACTATATTTTGTTTCATTATGCCCCGATGTATGGCGCGTCGATCGCCTTCAAACACTATATTCCATCCAGGGGCATTCAGGCCAGTGCGTGGGTGGGGCTGAAGCACTTTGACTCGTTTTTTCACAGCTATTATTTTGAGCGCTTGATTCGCAACACCCTGCTCATCAGCCTCTATTCCATTGCCTTTGGCTTTCCCGCGCCCATCCTGCTGGCGCTATTGCTCAACGAAGTGAAAAGTTCCTGGTATAAGCGCACGGTGCAGACCATAACCTATTTGCCGCACTTTTTGTCTATGACCGTGATTTGCGGAATGATCTTAAACTTTTTTGCCTCGAGTGGCGCCGTGAATTCCATTCTGACAGCGCTGGGGGGCGAAAAACGGGCGTTTTTGCTGGATCCAGGCTATTTCCGTTCCATTTACATCGGCTCCGATATTTGGCAAGGCGTGGGATGGGGGAGCATTGTATATCTGGCGGCCCTTTCCGGCATAGATCCCGCGCTATATGAAGCCGCCCGCATAGACGGCGCAAACCGTTTTCACCAGGCGGTGCACATTACCATCCCCGGCATATTGCCGACGATTGTGGTGCTGTTCATTTTGCGCGTGGGCAGCATGATGAACGTGGGGCACGAAAAAATCATTTTGCTTTACAACGATATGATCATGGAAACATCGGACGTGATTTCCACCTTTGTCTACCGCAAAGGTCTTTTGGACGCCAATTACAGCTACTCCGCAGCCGTGGGGCTTTTCAATTCGGCAATCAATTTTGGCCTCGTCGTGTTGACCAACGCGCTGAGCCGCGCGGTGAAGCAAACAACGCTGTGGTAATGGGGGGAAAACGATGCATAAGACGCATAAACAGAAAATCCGTATTACTTCTGGCGAGCGCGCCTTCGACGCGGCGAACGGGTTATTCTTGTTCTTGCTGATGGTGGTCACGCTATACCCGCTCTTATATGTGCTCTTTGCCTCTATGAGCGATCCTTCCCGCCTGGCCATGCACCAAGGCCTGCTGTTGTTCCCCGATGGTTTTTCGCTGGAAGCCTATGGGGCCGTGGCCAAAAACCCCATGATTGGCCGCGGATATTGGAATACCCTGGTCATTATGTCTACGGGCACCTTGCTCAATTTGTTTATGACCTCGCTGGGCGCGTTCGTGTTATCGCGGCGGAATTTGCCCTACAAAAAAGGAATGGCGCTACTGATCCTTTTCACCATGTTTTTTTCCGGAGGACTGATTCCGCGCTATTTGATCGTCACCGGCCTGGGGCTGCTGGATAGCTTTTTGGCGATCCTCTTGCCCACGGCCATCAATACGTACAACATGATCGTTATGCGTACCTCTTTTGAAAGCATCCCCGAAAGCCTGGAGGAGAGCGCCGCCATAGACGGCGCCAACGATTTCATTGTGCTGGCGCGCATTGTTCTTCCGCTTTCCATGCCGGTTGTGGCCGTAATGCTGCTGTTTTACGGGGTGAGCCATTGGAACAGCTGGTTTAGTGCGATGATTTATTTGCGCACCCGCACCAAGTTCCCCTTGCAGCTGATTCTGCGCGAAATTCTCATCACCAATAGCCTGGATTCTATGACGACGAACGTAGGATCCCTCGATAAGGAACCCATTGGGGAAACCATCAAATACGCGACCATTGTGGTGGCGACCATTCCCGTTTTGGTGATCTATCCATTTTTGCAAAAGTATTTCACCAAAGGCATGCTGATCGGCGCAATCAAGGCATAAATACCCGCTGCGCGAATTCATGCGCGCGCAACGCGCGCTGAAGAAATATAGAAAGGAGTCGATTCCATGAAACGCAAGCTTTCCCTATTGCTCCTGGCGGCGTTAGCCACATTTGCACTTTGCGCGCCGCTATCCCTCGCGCAAGAAGCGCCCGTAACCCTCACCTGGTTCCAAACGCTGGACGCAAAAGCTTCCGCCTCCATGCAAAGCATGGACCTGATCGTTGACAAACCTTCGGTTTGCCAACGAATCTGCCCGACCGCTTGCAAATCTGACGATTTGCGGCCAGCGGTCGGGACGGGAATGCATTTTTACCGCAAACGCAAGCGTTTGCTCTGCAAAAAATGCCAGAAATGACGTACACGCCGTCATTTCTGATGAGAGCCTCGTTCTTCCGAGACTTTGTCAATACTCTGCTCCATGCAAAGCATGGACGATAGCCCCACCTGGCAGCTCATCCAAGAGAAACTCAACATCGATATTGTATGGCAGCATCCCGCGGCCGGCCAAGAACAGGGGCAATTCAACCTGATGATCGCCTCACGCGAACTGCCCGACATCATTTATTATACCTGGACAAGCGTCGTTGGCGGGCCCGCGCAATTGATTGACGATGGACTGCTATTGGATCTTACGGACGTGATCCCCGATATGGCGCCCAACTACCATGCCTTCCTCACTGACCCCGCCAATGCGGAGATTGCCCGGCAAGTTTCGCTAAACGATGGGCGGCTATACATCTTCGCCAAGGTGTTTCCAGACGCCCGCTCCATGTCCTATAATGGCTTGATGATCCGCCAAGATTGGTTGGATGCCCTGGGTCTGGAGCGCCCAGACAACATTGCGCAATGGGAAACCGTGCTCACAGCCTTCAAAGAAAAGGATCCCAATGGCAACGGTACTGCCGATGAGCTTCCCTTTTTGGGCGCGGGCATCAACGGCATTCGCTCCTTTGCGCCAGCGTGGGGCGTGAGAAATGGCTTGTATCCCTCCGCGGAAGATGGAAAAATCGTCTTTGGCCAGCTACAAAGCGGATATAAGGCCTTTTTGGAAACCATGGCTGATTGGTATGCCAAAGGCTTGATCGATCCGGAATTTGCCGCGACAGATAGCACCAGCCTGCAGAATAAAATGACGCAAAACTTGGGCGGCGCTTTCAACGGAGCGACCTCTGGCGGCATGGGGCGCATCCTCAACTTAATGGCCGATGTGCAACCCGATTATAATCTCACCGGCGTGGCGCCGCCCGCAACGGAAGAGGGCATCCGCTATTCCGGCAGCGATCCGCTGGTGCGCGCGTTCGTTGGGCAAGGAGCGGCCATCAGCGCTGAGACAGAACATTTGGAAGACGCGATCCGCCTGCTCGATTTCTGTTACAGCCAGGAGGGCAACACGCTGCTCAATTGGGGCATTGAGGGCGTAAGCTATGTCGTGAATCCGGATGGTAGCAAATCGTTTACGGAAACCATCACCAACAATCCAGATGGCCTCACCATGGATCAGGCGGTGATTCAGTATGCCTTTCCCTCCTCGGATGCGCCTGTCGTGAACGATTATAACGCGCGCAAGCAAATCAATTACGCGCTGTGGCAGCAGGAGGAAGCAAGCCAGATCTGGGCCGATTGCGATTATTCCCTTTTGTTGCCCGTCCTGTTCCCCACAGCGGAAGATTCCAGCCGCCTTTCGGAAATTATGAGCGAAATCAACACCTATGTCGATGAAATGGAAACCAAATTCGTCATGGGGCGTGAAAGCTTTGAGCAATACGATGCGTTCATTGATACGATATATTCTATGGGCATCGAGGAAGCCATAGAAATTCAGCAACGCACCTATGACGACTATTTGAATCGCTGATTTTCCGCCTACAGGCCCACAGGCCTATCAAGAGTTTGAGGGGGACCTACCACAACCGAGGCAGGTCCCTCCAATTGCGTTGATAAAGTATTGGCCGGAAGGATTTCTGTACCGCGGCCCACTGAAAAAGGCGCAGTAGGGCCACAGAGCAAGTCGGCGCCCAAGCATGATAAAAACCCCTCTCCCGAAAGTGTTATCGCGGGGAGAGGGGTTTTCGCTATCTGCGCGTCACTTTTGGCGTGCAGGCAGCGCGCGGAAAAACACGGCCACCACCGCGATGGCCAGCGCGATCGCGCCCGCGATGAGCATGGTCTGCACGCCCGTGGACAGCGCCGCGCTATAGTCGTCCATCACCAGGGCCAGCATGGTCTGGTACAGGCCGCCCCCGGGCACCAGCGGCACAATGCCGATCAGCGAGAAGATGTTGGCCGGCGCCTTTTGGCGGCGCGCCAGAATTTCCGCCGCCAGCGCCACCGCCAGCGCAGCCACAAAATTCGCGCCCACAGCGGATTGCAGCAGGGCCAGCGCCGTCAGATACACGCCATAGCCCGCCATGCCCACCAGCGCCACGCTCACGAGCAAGCGGCGCGGAATGTGAAACAAAATGCCGAAAAACGCGCTGGCGCCCAGGCTGCCCACCAGTCCTTTGATCACATCCACCATGCGATTCCGCCCCCTATGCGCAAGAATGCGAGCATGGCAATGCCCGCGCCCGTGGCCAAGATTACGGCGCGCATCACCGCGTCGCAAATGCGTGCGCCGCCCGAAACCATATCGCCGTGCATGGAATCCCGGATGGCGTTGGTAAAGGCCAGGCCCGGCAACAGCGGCATCATGTTGGAAAGGATGATGCGGTCCGCGTCGCCCATGCCGCACAGCAAAACCACCGCCAGCGAAAGCGCCGCCACCAGAAAGCCGCCGATCAGGCAGGTGAGCGGCATGCCCTCCTGATCGGGCAAAAAGCACAGCACGGCCTGCACCGCCGCGCTGATCAGGCCCGCAGCGAGCATATCGAAGCCATCGCCCAAAAACATCAGTGCGAACATCGC
>ERZ857998.4017-NODE-4017-length-11144-cov-3.343494_pt1 | contig 11144 bp, 9 predicted proteins | sample MGYA00519954_ERZ857998 | MGnify/ENA primary metagenome ERZ857998 (study PRJEB31778, sample SAMEA3449424) | human gut metagenome | biome: human gut; feature: human-associated habitat; material: faeces | place: United Kingdom | collected 2010/2012 ...
GCGCCCGTAGACCGCCATGTTGCGGCGCAGGGTGTTGATTCCCTGAATGGAAAAGGGAAGGCTGAGCACCATCATGAGCTGCGTGCCCGCAAGAGACAAAAGGTCTGTGCCGAAGATGGACAGCCCCGAGCACACGAGGTAGCAGACGGCGCCGATGCGCGAGAGGGCAAAGCCCTCCATGACAAGCCCGATGCGCGGACGCTGCCGTCCGTTTGCCCGGCGATACCAGGTGACAAACCAGAAGGCATTGACCATGGCAATCATGGGCAGCAGGGCGGCAAGGTAGTTGAGCACCAGGGAGATGGCGTCCTCCCTGCTGTAAAAGGGCATGGAGGATACGATGGTTTCCATGCCGGCCGAAATCAGCATGTCGGTCATCTGTTCATAGTAGGCGGCGTAGTCGGCGCAGGCCAGCAGCAGCGTCTGCCGCAGCGCGTCGATGGACAACGTCCCGGAGGCGCTGTAGACCGACCAGGAGAGCGAGCCGAGCAGCACGGCGAGAAAGAGCAGCGTGGTCAGCCACAGCAGGTTTTTGTAGTCAAGCACCCTGTCAAGCCGGTCAAGCAGCAAAAGGGGAAGCAAAAGCAGCAGCGCCGTGGTGACGCCGGCCACGGGATTTGCAAAGATGGAGGTGGAGATGCCGATGCCCGCAGCGCCGATGACGGCAACCGACAGGCTGCGCGTGTAGGAGGCGAAGGTGGCAAAGGACATGAAGAGCACCATGGTGCCCAAAAAGAGCACCAGAAGCTGCGCCGAGGCGACCGCCGCCTGGGTACCGGGCAGCGAGAGCGTCAGCGATAAGTTGATCAAAACGGCAAGCGCAGTGTCGGGCGTCAGGCCGCCGGCCAGGGCGGCCGAGGCCAGAAAGGCCAGCACCAGTGCTACGCTGAATTTGATCAGGCGCTTGTTTGCGGGAGGGTCGCTCCACTCCCCGGGAGAGAGGGGCGAGGGGTTTGGTGTTTGAGCATTCAAAGTGAGATACCTCGTTTGTCATTTGAAATTTTCCGGCAGGGAGGGGAAGGCGTTACCGGCCCTCCTTGATTTTACGCCAGTAGGCCGCCGCCGCCTGCTCGGTCTTGTTTTCGCCCGGCGTGTAGTAGTGCGCATCCTTCAGGGCGTCAGGCAGGTATTGCTGAGGGGTCCAGTGCCCCTCGAAATCGTGGGGATACAGGTAGGTCTCGCCCCGGCCGAGCGTTTTGGCCCCTTTGTAGTGGGCATCGCGCAGATGGGCGGGCAGCTCCCCGCCGCCGGTGGCGCGCAGGTCGGCCAGCGCCTTGTCGATGGCCACGTTGCCCGCGTTGGACTTGGGGGCCGTGGCCACCAAAATCACGGCGTCGGCAAGGGGAATGCGGGCCTCGGGAAGGCCCAGCTCGCGCGCCATGTCGCAGCAGGCCTTGACAATGGGCAGAATCTGCGGGTAGGCAAGCCCCACGTCCTCGGCCGCCGTCACCAGCAGGCGGCGGCAGGCCGACAGCATGTCGCCCCCCTCCAGCAGCCGGGCAAGGTAGTGGATGGCGGCGTCTGCATCGCTGCCGCGCATGGACTTCTGGAAGGCGCTCATCACGTCAAAATGGCTGTCCCCGTCGCGGTCGTAGCGCACGGCGGACTGCTGCGTCACCAGCCTTGCCTCTTCAAGCGTTGCCTTTTCCCGGCAGGTCAGCGTGAGCAGCTCCACCGCGTTGATGGCCTTGCGCACGTCTCCGCCGCAGGAGGCGGCAATGTGCTCCGCCACGCCCTCTTCCAGCTCGAGCGGCTCCATCCCCTCCTGTTCCACAAAGGAAAAGGCGCGGGTTACGATGGGCAAAATCTCGTCCGGCGTAAGGGGCTTGAACTCAAAGACGGTCGAGCGCGACAAAATGGCGGGATAAATATAAAAGTAGGGGTTTTCGGTGGTGGAGGAGATGAGCGTGACGTCTCCCTTTTCGGTGCATTCCAGCAGCGTTTGCTGCTGTTTTTTATTGAAATACTGAATTTCGTCGATATAGAGAAGCACCCCGTCGGGCGCCATCAGCGTCCCGGTCTGGGAGATGGCCTTGCGGATGTCGTCCGAGCCGGCGGTGGTGGCGTTGATGCGCACCAGCGTCTTGCCGGCGTGACGGGCAAGAATATCGGCCACGGTGGTTTTTCCGATGCCGGGAGGCCCGTAAAAGACCATGTTGGGCAAAACGCCGCTTTCGAGAATCCGCACCAGAAGGCCGTTTTCCCCCAGCAGATGACGCTGCCCCGCCACCTCGGAGAGCTTGGTGGGGCGCATTCGATCGGCCAGTGGCTGCAAGAAAATTCACCTCGCTTGGCGCATGAGACGGAAGGTTCAAAAGGAAATTCCGCTCACCGGCAGAGTATCAATTTATTATACCCGATTGCAGCCTGTGTTTCAAGATTTTTGTTGTGCTTGCACAGGGCGTCAAAACGCGATAAAATGGAGAAAATGCCGAGGAAGGGAGAACCGGGTCATGGGGGAAAAAGAGCAGGCCGCGCTGGAGCAGCGCAGGCGGCGCGCCGCCGCCGTGGTGGACATTCTTGAAAAAAAATATCCCGACGCCCTGTGCAGCCTGACCTACCGGAAGGACTATGAGCTGCTCATTGCGGTGCGGCTGTCGGCCCAGTGCACCGATGCGCGGGTCAACATTGTGACGCAGACGCTGTTTGAGCGGTATCCCACCCTCGGGAGCTTCGCCGAGGCGGACCCCGGAGAGCTGGAGCAGGCCGTGCGGCCCTGCGGCTTTTACAAGGTCAAGGCGGCAGACATCCGAAAATCCTGCCGGCTGCTGCTTGAGCGCCACGGCGGGCATGTGCCGGGCACCATGGAGGAGCTGCTGGCGCTGCCCGGCGTGGGCAGGAAAACCGCCAACCTGCTGCTGGGCGACCTGTTCCACCAGCCCGGCGCGGTGGTGGCCGACACCCACTGCATCCGCATTGCGGGGCGTTTGGGGCTGGTGGACAGCGCCGACCCCGCCAAGGTCGAGCAGCAGCTTCGCGAGGTGGTGGCCCCCGACAAGAGCAACGACCTGTGCCACAGGCTGGTGCTGTTTGGCAGGGAGGTCTGCAAGGCCAGGAAGCCCGACTGCGGCAACTGCCCCATAGCGAAGCTGTGCCCTTACGAAAAGGAGGCGGGCGCTCCCGCCAAAAAGACGCCGTGAGACGCCCCCCTGTGCGGCCCGGCTGCTTTATCGGGAGAAAAAACAGGGCCCGTGGGGGGAAAATCCCCCACGGGCCCTGCTCTTTTTTTGTACGGGGTGCGCGCGGGGCTTATGAAGCGACGTCCGCGTCCTCGCCCAGGTCGTCGCTCAGATAGGTGGTTTTTGCCTCATAGACCTTTTCCCCGTCCTGCCAGGTTTCTGCCAGCAGGGGGATGGCATAGGAGAGGCTGATCCAGTAACGTTCCTCAAGGGGCAGCTCGGGGTCCTGATACGAGACGTAGACCACCTGCTCCCCGTCGAGCACATCGTAGCGCACCTGGGCAATCTGGTCGGCGGAAAGCGAGAGCAGCGTGGAAATGTCGACCATGCCGATGGCGGCAAGCGGGGTGGTGGCGTCGCTGCTGCGCACCTGGGTGGAAATGCCGTCCACGGTGAGCGTCAGGTTGCCGTCCTGCCGGCGCAGGCCGCGCCGCACCGAGCCGTATTCCCTTAGCTCGCTGGAAAAGTTTTCTCCGTCTTTTCGGTAAGCGGCAAAGAAGCTGCGGCTGGAAGAGCCCTCCGACACGGTGATAAGCCCCTCCCACAGCATCCGCTCGGGCTCCCGCATCTGCGCGAGCAGGTTGAGGTAGCCCTGCGCCGTCAGCTCGGTGTCAAGCGGCTCGGGGGTGGGCAGCATGGTCAGGGAAGCGTTGTCGGCAAACTCCTCCTCCGGCATGTCGGCCATCACATGGTCGGAGGGCGACTGCCACAGCGCGCGATAGTGCCAGAAAAAGGCCAGCGCCAAAATCACGGGCGCCAGGAACAGCAGGCCGCCAAAGCGGCGCGGCGCGCTCAAAGCGCCGCCCCGAAGGGCGCGGGCGGGGCGTTCCGCAGGCCGAAGACAAACTCGATGGCGTCTGCAATGCGCGGGCAGGCATGCCCGTCGCCGTAGGGATTGACGGCCTGCGCCATGGCGCGCCAGGCGGCCTCGTCGCGCAGTAGCCTGTCGGCCGCGCAGAAGATGTCGTCAGCCTGTACGCCGCACAGCTTTGCCGTGCCGGCCGCAATGGCCTCGGGGCGCTCGGTTTCGCGGCGCAGCACCAGCACCGGACGTCCCAGCGCAGGCGCCTCCTCCTGAAGGCCGCCCGAGTCGGTCATGACAAAGAAGCACCGGGCCAGCAGGTTGTGCATGTCGGCCGTGTCGAGCGGGGGCAGCAGCCACACGTTGGGGATGCTGCCCAGCGCCTGCTGGGCCGGCTGGCGCACGGCGGGGTTGGGATGGACGGGATAGAGAAACAGCGTGTCGGGATGGGCCTCGGCCAGCCGCCGGATGGCGGCGCAGATGTTTTGCAGGGGCTGTCCCAGGTTTTCCCGGCGGTGCGCCGTCACCACTACAAAGCGTCCGCTTTCGGGCAGGCGTTGAAGCTGCGGCAGGGTAAAGGTATAGTTGGGCTTCACGGTGTAGGCCAGGGCGTCAATCACGGTGTTTCCCGTGACAAATACGTTGTCGGTGATGTTTTCCTTTTGCAGACAGGCGGCATTGCGCGCCGTGGGCGCAAAGTGCAGCCGCGCAAGCTGCCCCGTGACAAGACGGTTGCCCTCCTCGGGGAAGGGGGAGTCCTTGTCGTAGGTGCGCAGGCCCGCCTCCACATGCCCCACCGGGACGTGGCTGTAAAAGGCGGCCAGCGCGGCGGCGGCGGTGGTGGTGGTGTCGCCGTGCACCAGCACGAGGTCGGCATTCCACTGGCGCAGCACGCCGTCAAGCCCCGTGATGACGCGCGAGGCGACGTCGCACAGGCTCTGGCGCTGCTGCATGACGTTGAAATCAAAGTCGGGGGAGATGCCGAAGTGGGCGTTGACCAGGTCCAGCAGCTCCCGGTGCTGCGCCGTGACGCATACGGCGCACAAAAGCCCCTCCCGACGGCGCAACTCGGCCACGAGAGGGGCCATTTTGATGGCTTCGGGCCGGGTTCCGAAAACCGTCAGCACACGCAGCGGACGGCCGGCAGCAACGAGTTTACTCATGGTGGTTCTCCTTTTGAGAGCCGCACTGCTGCTGGTGCTCTGCACGCAGCAGCGCGGCGCGGTGGTCGTCCATAATCTTGACGGCGCAGACCGCCAGCACCACGGCGCAGCTGATGCCCAGCAGCGCCCGCGCCACGGTGGTGGTGGTCAGCAGCACGGCGGACAGGCCCAAAATAGCCGAGACGACATACATGATGGCCACCGCCTGCTTTTGGGAAAAGCCCATGTCAATCAGGCGATGGTGCAGATGGCCCCTGTCGGCCTCCATGGGGGATTTGCCGGCCAGGATGCGGCGCAGCATGGCAAAGGCGGTGTCAAAGATGGGCAGGCCGAAAATGAGGAAGGGGACAAAGAAGCTGATGACGGCATACATCTTGAACAGCCCCTGAATGGACAAAACGGCAAGGGTAAAGCCCAAAAAGGTGGCGCCGGTATCTCCCATAAAAATTTTGGCCGGGTTGAGGTTGTAGGGGAAAAAGCCCATGCAGGCGCCGCACAAAATGGCGGCAATCATGGCAACGTCGCGCTCGCTGACCAACACGGCAATGGCCAGGATGGAAAAGGTGCCGATGGAAGAGACGCCGACGGCCAGGCCGTCCAGCCCGTCGATAAAATTGACGGCGTTGGTCATGCCCACAATCCAGACAATGGTCAGAGGGATGGAGAGCACACCAAGGCTCATATAGGGGTTATCCGAAAAAAAGTTGAAGTTGGTGAGCACCGACACCCGCACCCCGCTCATCACGGGGAAGAGCGCCGCCACAACCTGAACCAGGAACTTGGGCTTGGCCGGAAGCGCCACGATGTCATCCACAATGCCCAGGATCACAATCACCACGGCGCCCAGCAGCATGCCGCGCAGCTCGGCGGTGATTTCGCAAAACAGGAGCGTGGTGAGCAGGAAGGCCAGAAAAATGGCAAGCCCTCCCAGACGGGGGATGGGGACGTGGTGCATGCGGCGCGCGTCCTTGGGAACGTCGACCGCCCCGATGCGGCCGGCCAGCGTCTTGACCGGCGGCGTGAGCACAAAGGAGAGCAGCGCGGCCACCAGAAACGCCAAAAACAAATTGAAATAAGCTGCGGCAGACATGACGAAAAACCATCCTCCCAAAGCGACATGCGCAAAACACGCACAATATGACGGAAAAATACAAGGTCTCCTTTATTGTACCTGTTTTTCCGGCAAAAGCAACCGGTATTTTGAAAACAGAGGTATTTTCAGTCCTTAAAGACATAGTAGGGCGCATTTCCGCTCATAATAAAACTTTGACGCGAACGCCATGCGGCGCCTGTCATGACGATGTAGTTGAGGTGAGCCCCCATCACCAGCACAATGCCCGAGAAGTAGAGCCACAGCAAAAGCACCACGATGCCGCCCAGCGAGCCGTAGAGGAAGGAGTAGCGGTCGGCGCTGCCGACATACCAGGAAAAGGCATAGGAGAAGAGCAGCCAAAAGCACATGGAAAAAAGTGTGCCGGGCAGGGCGCTCCAGGGCGAGACGTGGCGGTTGGGCGCCACAGTGTAAAGGCATAGCAGCAGGATAAAGAAGAAGGCGGGGGGAATGAGCGCCTTGAGCAGGTTCCAGGTGCGCAGCAGGGCCGTCGCGTGGGGGAAGACGGAGGAGAGCAGCGCCGTCAGCCAGTCGCCCGCCACGAGAAAGATGAGAGCAATCAAAATGGCCATGAGCAGGCCCACCGTCATGAGCACCGACAGCAGGCCGCCGGCCAGGGTGGAGCGGTGGGTGCGCACGCGCATGGCGCCGTTGATGGCAAACATCAGGGAGCGGGTGGTGCGCGACACGAAGAGCACGATGAGCACCAGCCCGGTGAGCAGCAGGGGCGTTGAGCTCACCCGCTGCAGGTAGGACAGGTAGGACAGGATAATCTGCTTGATGTCGGAGGGAATCATGGCGGTGTGGGAGAGGATCTCCGTGACCTGCAGATGAAACATGGGGATGAGGGCGCTGAGGAAAATGAGAAGGGGGAAAATGGAAAAGAGAAGGAAATAGGCCAGCATGGCCCCGGTTTCAAAAACGCGGTCGGAGAAAAACCGGTCGATGAGTCGGTAGAGCACATGAAAAAGCCGCGACCTGTGGCAGACGCGGTACATATGCAGATAGACGCGGTCATACAGCGAAAGTTCCAGGGCAAATCGCCTCCTTATCTGATGGGTCATGGCGGTTTCATTATTATAATATCCTTGCTGGGAAAAGTCTATACGAATGAAGCGCAGGCTGCGGGGAAGGATAACGGGCGGGGGGATTTCCGCAGAAAGAGGGCAGTGGGCAAGACCCTCTGCCCGCGTCACAAGCCAAGGAGGCGCCGCAACATGAAAACCGGCATTCTTTTTCTGGCAGCCGCCCTGCTGGTACTGGCAGGCTGTGCGCTGCAAAACCAGGATTTCGGCACCGTGGGCGCCGCAAGGCCCTTGGAGCCGGAGCCCTTGGACCTCGGAGACTTTTCCAATTCGTATCTCCCGCCCGGCCCCGCCTTTCAAAACGGGGCCAGCGTTGCCCTGACCCAGCAGCTCATCTGGGAGGCCGCCTACGACCCCTCCGTGGGGTCGCCACTGTGGCAAAGCCACGGGCAGGACGCGTCTGACACGCGGCAAAAGGGGCAGGTGCAGCATGCGCAGGAGCAGTGGGACGTGTGGCAAATGGCGCAAAGCCCCGAGCAGACGCCCTTTGTCACCGACGGCGCGCTGCTGCCGTAGCGCGTTTTCCAGACAGGAGCAAAGACTCCCCAAGGCATCTGCCTTGGCGGGAGTCTTTGCCTTTCCTATGGGAAAAGCCGCAGTGAATCAGCTTGGTGTGAGAAGGTCCCTTTGGGCTTTTGGTGTGTGAGAGAGCAGACCAACGTGGGAAGTATAGTGATCGGGATTTGAAATATTCCAATGAGTTGAAGAGCCGAGCAGCTGAATGCCATGGTATTCGTAGCAGTATTCGACCAGCCCGTCGCAGCGAATGGAGAGGATATCAACGGGCTCAATCCGGTCGACGATGGTATTGACCGACCACTTGAGGCTGAGCTGACGGTTGAAGACATAGGTAATATTGTAGTTTTCGCATAGTGTGTCGGCAAGAGTTACGATTTGGGTATAGACGGTGGCGCCCGGACGGTAGTAGGAGCCGTAATAATTGAGGGAGGTGTTGGAATCGGGATATTTGAACTCGTTGAATGTCACTTTTTCAATATGGGAGCTTTCAAGCAAAAAACCTCCGGGATGGTGAATGATGATGGCAGGGGTGCTTCCCGAGCATTGGTACACAATGCCTGCATGCCCCTGGTCGCGAAGAAAATCATTGTTGGAATCCAAATCGCGGTAAACTGCATGGCCAATGGCCGCCGCAAAGGCGTTGAGAGCAAGCGATACCGTGAGCAGTATGGCGATCAGTGTGCCCAAAGAAGCCCTTAATTTCTTTTTCATCATCAGGTTCCCTCCTTCTCCTGCTGCTCCAGAGCGGCGATGATTTCGGCTGCGCGCCGGTTGAGCTCCAGGCGATTTTGCTCATTGAGAGCCTCCCAGTCCCCCTCCTTTGTGGCGAGGTCTGCTCTGGGCAGGTAAATCAGTTCCTGATTGGCCCGGCTGATGAGCTCAAGGGCCTTTTGAGCCAGCTCGTCGTCCCGCTTTGCAACCATTTCAAGTGAGTCAATGTAGTATTGGAAGGGGACGAGCTCTGCAAGATAAAGCGCCCACTCCACCACTTCAGGCTCATCCGAGCGCAACAGCTCGTCGATTTCCCAAAAGAGATAATTTGTCAGATAGACAAGGGCTCCCTCAAGCTCCAATTCGGGGACGGTGAGAAGCGCATCATAGTGCTCCATCATGAGAAGGGGAAAGCCTCCGGTATGTGTCAGACCCATCATGAAGCCGGTTTGAGTAATGGCGGTATACAACACCCGGCCGTGGACTTTGTCTTTTTGGGCAATCATGGATTTCAGGGTATTTTGAGCCTCCTGCCTGGCCTGAGGAGTGTTGATGGTTACAAGGCTGGCATAATATCCTTTCAGCGTTTGCATATCCAGCCCAATCCAGGAATTGTTGTTTACCAGGGAGAAAAGCTGTTCCTGAGCCCTCTCGGGGTCGTATTGTGCCATAAGCTCCATAGCGCGGCGCCGCAAAACGGGATTATCGGTGCGCTGCTCATAAATTTTTTGCAGGATTTCGCTGTCCTCTTCCCATGGCACGGCAATCAGGGCATATTCCAGAAGAACATCGTCCTCAATGCCGTCCTCTGCAATCAGTTCCCTAAGCATGTTTGTGTAAGCGGCGCTGGGCAAAATCATGCCATTGGCTTCTTCTCCGTTGGCATAAAGCGTAACTTCCAGCATGAAGGAGCGAAACCCGGCGGGATATTGCTCATCGCGCAGCAGCAGCTCGAGCTGTGCGGGTGTTACTTTGGGGCCGATGCGCTGCACTGCGGCGGGAGCAAAAAAGGCAAGCTGAGTGCTGCTGCCCTGTTCCTCGGCCTCCAGCGAAGCCTCGGCAATGGCGCAAAGCAGTGTTTCATCGTCCATCAGCGCAAGGGTTTTTTCAAAAGATTCCCTGCTGCTGCCGGTAACCACCCGCTCAAGCTGCTTGAGTGCGCGTTTTGTTTGAAGCTCAGAGGAGTTGGGAAGAATCACACCGTGATAAACCCCAAGAGCCCCCATACACAGGGCTAAGATGAGCAGTGTGGCAAGCAAAAGAAATTTCTTGTATTTGTGTTTCAAGACAGTCCCTCCCTTTTCCTGTCAAATTACTGTCAAAGGGTGGATGCAGCGAAGAATATGCACTGCACGAAACAAGAAAGCCTGTGGCTTAAAAAAAGAGGTTCTTTTCAAAGCCATCCATATTTTTGGCATGACCTGCTGAAGTAGCCCATGGGAATCCCCTCCGCACCGTTTTTATCATCATATCATAAAAAAAACAAAAAAAATATTGGCAAAACAGATAAAATATGCGGAGTTTTTCGAACAAAAAATACAAATGGCTTTCAGAGAAGGACAAATCGAAGGCGTGCGGCGGCTCTGTTTTGCAAAATCGGGCCGGAAAGCGGCTTTGGAACAAAACGCGCGGGGAAGGACGCGCACGCCGGCAGGGCGGGCAGCATACAATGGAAACACCGAAAGGAGGAGTCTTTTTTGCCGCGCATTTTTTTAAGTCCGTCAACCCAGGAATTCAATCTCTACTTAACCGAGGGCAGCGAGGAGTTTTGGATGAACCTGATTGCCGACGCCATGGAGCCCTACCTGCTGGCCTCGGGCATCTCGTTTACCCGCAACGACCCCGACAAGCCCCTGTCCGACGCCATTGCGCAGTCCAACGCCGGCAGCTACGATTTGCACCTGGCCCTGCACTCCAACGCGTCGCCCGAAAGCCTTGCCGGCAAGCTGCGGGGAGTGGATGCCTACTACCAGGAGGGCAGCGCACGCGGCAGGCGGGCGGCCGTGACGCTTTCGGACAACATCAAGCAGATTTATCCTCTGCCCGAACGTGTCAAAACGGTGGCCACCACGTCGCTTGCCGAGCTCTCGCGGACCAGGGCGCCCGCCGTGCTCATGGAGCTCGGGTATCACGACAACGTGCAGGACGAGGCCTGGATTCGGGAGAACATCGTGCCCATTGCGGAAAATCTGGTGCAGGGGCTGACGCTTTATTTCGGCATCCCCTTTGTGCAGCCGGAGCCGGTGCGCTACGGCGTTGTCAGCACGCAGCAGTCGCCGCTCATGCTGAGAAACTACCCCAGCCTTGACGCCGACATCATCGCCCGCATCCCCAAGGGCACGAGGCTGCCGGTTTACGGCACCGTGGGAGACTGGTATGTGGTGTTTTACCGGGGCCTTGGCGGCTATGTCTTTGGGGATTACATCACCTTTGCGCAGTGAGCGCGTAAAAAAGGCGGCAGGGCCGCCGCACCCGGCCCGGCCCGCCCGGCCCCAAAGGGGCAGGCCGGCAGACTTCTTGGAAGGAGGAGTTTTTTCAAGTGGCAGAGTTTCAAAACCCGGCATTTGGGGAAAA
>ERZ857998.4021-NODE-4021-length-11091-cov-3.276912_pt1 | contig 11091 bp, 9 predicted proteins | sample MGYA00519954_ERZ857998 | MGnify/ENA primary metagenome ERZ857998 (study PRJEB31778, sample SAMEA3449424) | human gut metagenome | biome: human gut; feature: human-associated habitat; material: faeces | place: United Kingdom | collected 2010/2012 ...
CCTCCTGCTCGGACAGGCCCTGACGGTCGATCAGCAGCCACTTGGCCCGGTTCACAAGGCGTATCTCCTCTATCTTCTCCTCCACCGTGGCCTGGCGCTCCTCCATGCGCCGCAGCCGCTCCTTCAAGCGCGGCGGGGAAGATGTGCGCGTCGCCTTCGCCGGCGGGGAAGAGGGCTTTGCCACGGCGGGCCATCCCATCCGCCCCTTGCAGAACTTCCTCGACAACTTCCTCAAAAAGCACCCCGGGGCGAAGATCGACTACATCCACGGCGAGGACGCGCTGCGCGCCATGCTTTCCCGCGAGGACGCCGTGGGCTTCATGCCCCGCGCCTTCGACAAGGCCGAACTGTTCCCCTACATCCGCGAAAACGGCGTTCTGCCGCGCAAGACCTTCTCCATGGGCGAGGCGCGCGACAAGCGCTACTATCTGGAAATGCGGAGGATCGGGCGGTGAACCACCGCATATTCATCGTCGAGGACGACCGCGTCATCGCCGCCGCCGTCAAGCGCCACATCGAAAGCTGGGGCTGCGAGGCGCGCGTGGTGCAGGATTTCCGCAATGTGCTCAAGGAGTTCGTCGCCTTCGACCCGCACCTGGTGCTGATGGACATCTCCCTGCCGTTTTTCAACGGCTACCACTGGTGCCGGGAGATTCGCAATGTCTCCAAAGTGCCGGTGATCTTCATCTCCTCGGCCTCGGACAACATGAACATCGTCATGGCCATGGACATGGGCGGCGACGATTTCATCGCCAAGCCCTTCGACCTGAGCGTGCTCACCGCCAAGGTGCAGGCGGTGCTGCGCCGCGCCTACGAGTTTTCCGGGGGGCAGGCGCTGCTGCTGGAGCACCGCGGTGCCATCCTCAATTTGAACGACGCCTCGCTGACCTACGAGGGCAAGCGGCTGGAGCTGACGAAGAACGATTTTCGCATCCTGCAAACGCTGATGGAGCAGCCCGGCAAGGTCATCTCCCGCGAGACGATGATGCTGCGCCTCTGGGAGACGGACTGCTTCGTGGACGACAACACCCTGCCGCTGGCCTTTGTGGTGGTGGTGGAGCACGGCGGCAGCGGCTCCGACGTGGCCGGCTCCGTCGCTGCCCAGCTGCTGGAGCAGGCACAGAGTTAAAAAATATCCGCTTCCGGTGTAACGGAAGCGGATATTTTTTACAGGTATTTCACCAGCTACTCCATGGGCTTGCGTTCCGTGTGCAGCCGGGCGGGATGGGCCCCCTCGGCGGGATAGCCCAGCGGCAGCATGGCGATGGGGACAAGGCCCGCCATCTCCGGGAAGGCCGCCGTCAGCTTCTCCGGGTCGAACATCCCCACATAGGTGGTGCCAAGGCCCAGATCCGCCGCCTGCAGCATCATCTGGGTCACGGCGATGGTGGCGTCGATCTCGCCGTGGTTCTTCCCGTCGCACTCCCGGTCCCAAGCCGCCGCCGGGTCATAGGCCACCGCCAGCAGCACCGGCGGATGGAAGTGGCAGCCCATGCAGGCGTCCGCCTTCGCCATGGCCTCCGGGCTTTGCAGCACGAAGATGCGCTGGGGCTGGTTGTTATGGGCGGTGGGGGCGTTGCGTCCTGCCTCCAGCACCTGCTGCAGCAGGGCATCCTCCACCGGCCGGTCACTGAACTTACGCAGGGAGTACCGCTGCGCCGACAGCTCCGCAAAATTCATATCCATTCCTGCCTTTCTTCAGATAGTGTCCCCATTATACCATGTCCCGTCGGCGGTTGCCAGAAAAATTTTCTGCCGGGGCTTGACAAGTGTGTGCCGGACGCATATAATACTCCACAACAAGTACACAGCACAAACCTGTGAGAAAGAGAAGTAGTCGGTGCGGCAATTCCTTCAGAGAGCCCCGGATGGTGGGATCGGGGCGGTGAGCGGCCGGTGAATGGACTTTTGAGGGCGGACCGAACGGCGCAGGCCAAGTAGGGACCGACGGGAGCCCCACCCGTTACCCACCGGGGTGCGTATGATGGTACGCAGAAGCGAGCGGACGCCGCTGGGCGTCAATTTGGGTGGTATCGCAGAAGCAATGGCTTTTGTCCCATGTGGGACGAAGGCCGTTTTTTATTTTCCGCAGGCCCCGGCACGGCCACGGGATCATCTGCCGCCTGAGATCATTTTTAGGAGGATACCCGTATGAAAAAGAAGAATCTGATGAAGTCCCTGACGGCGCTGGTGCTGTCCGTGCTGATGGTGCTGAGCCTGGCCGCCTGCGGCGCCAAGCCCTCCGATGGCGGTAAGGATGAGGATAAGGACGGCTATACCGTGGCCATCATCAAGCAGATGGATCATGCCTCGCTGGATGAGATCGCCGATGCCATCGCCGCCCGGCTGGACGCCATCGCTCAGGAGCAGAACGTCTCCATCCGCTACACCATCACCTCCGGGCAGGGGGATCAGTCGGTGCTGAAGCAGCTGGCGGATCAGGCCGTGGCCGACAAGGTGGATGCCATCATTCCCATCGCCACCACCGCCGCTCAGGTGTCCGCCGTGGCGGCTGAGGACAGCCGGACGCCGGTGGTGTATGCCGCCATCTCCGATCCCGATACCGCCAAGCTCACCGGCATCGACTATGTTACCGGCACCAGCGATGCGCTGAATACCGAGTACATTCTGGACATGATGCTGGCGCAGGATCCCGGCGTCTCCAAGGTGGGGCTGCTGTACTCCCTGTCCGAGCCCAACTCCACCAAGCCCATTGCCGAGGCCAAGGCGTATCTGGAGCAGCACGGCATTACCTGTGTGGAACAGACTGCCAACACCAACGACGAGGTGGTGGCCGCTGCCGCCGCCCTGATCTCCGCCAAGGTGGACGCCGTGTTCACCCCCACCGACAATGTTATCATGGCCGCCGAGCTGGCCATTGCCGACGATCTGGCCAAGGCCGGCATCCCCCACTATACCGGGGCTGACTCCTTTGTCCGCAACGGTGCCTTCGCCACCTGCGGCGTCAACTACACCGAGCTGGGCGCACGCACCGCCACGCTGGCCTATCAGGCCATGACGCAGGGCATGGACGGGATGGAGGACTACTACCGGATGGACGGCGGCATCATCACCGTCAACACCGAAACCGCCGCGACCCTGGGCATTGACTACAGCGCCTTCGCTTCCATGGCCAACACCGTGGTAGAGGTCAAGACCGGCGAATAAACTGGCAAAGAAAAACCACACACAATCGGGAGGGGCAGCGCCCCTCCCAACCATGCTGTTAGAAGGAGGGGTCAACCATGATCTCAACCGCCGTTATCATGAGCGCGCTGGAGCTGGGCTGCATCTACGCCCTGGTCGCCCTGGCGCTGTTTCTCAGCTTCCGGATATTGAACATCGCCGATATGACCACCGACGGCGCGTTCACCCTGGGCTGCGCCGTGTCCGCCACCATCGCCGTGGCGGGACACCCTTTGCTGGCGCTTCCCGCCGCCATGATCGCGGGCGCCTGCGCCGGATTCATCACGGCCTTTTTGCAGACGAAGCTGAAAATCCCCTCCATTCTCGCCGGTATCATCACCAACACCGGGCTGTATACCGTGAATCTGGCGGTGATGGGCTTTTCCTCCAACGTCAGTATGGTAAAGGCCGACACCATGTTCTCTCTGGTGAAGCCCTACCTTGGAAGCTTCTACAAACTGATCCCCGCGGCGGTGCTGACTGTTGCCGTCGGGATATTGCTGACGCTGTTCCTGAAAACCCGGCTGGGGCTTTCCATCCGCGCTACCGGGGATAACCCGGACATGGTGCGGGCATCCTCTATTAACACCGCCTTCACCGTCACCGTGGGACTGTGCCTGTCCAACGCCATGACCGCCCTCAGCGGCGCGGTGCTGGCGCAGTACCAGAAGACCGCCGACATCAACCTCGGCACCGGCATGGTCATCATCGGCCTTGCTTCCCTGATCATCGGCGAGACCCTGATGCCCAGAGGCAAGACATGGATGAAGGCGCTGGGGGCGATCCTCGGCTCCATTCTCTACCGCTTCATTATCGCCATTGCCCTGCGGCTCGATCTGCCCAGCGAATGCCTGAAGCTGATCTCCGCCGTCATCGTGGCGTTGGCCATCGGCCTGCCGGCCATCAAATCCGCGGTGCGCCCCGCAACCAAAGGAGGGAAAGTCTGATGCTGCAAATCAGTCACATTTCCAAAACCTTCAACCCCGGCACCGTCAACGAGAAAAAAGCCCTGAACGGCGTTGACCTGCACTTAAATAGCGGCGATTTTGTCACCATTCTCGGCTCCAACGGCGCGGGCAAATCCACCCTGTTCGGCGCGATCGCCGGTTCGTTCGTGGTGGACGAGGGAACCATCCGTTTGGACGGGCAGAATATCACCAGTCTTCCGGATTATAAGCGCAGCAAATTCATCGGCCGGCTCTTTCAGGACCCCCTGAAAGGCACTGCGCCCAGCATGACCATCGAGGAAAATCTGGCGCTGGCCTATCTGCGGGCGTCGGAAAAACGGTCGCCCTTCTCCGTGGTCACGGCGAAGGACCGCGCCGGATTCCGGGAAAAGCTGGCGCAGCTGGAGCTGGGGCTGGAAGACCGGATGGATCACCCGGTGGGTCTGCTGTCCGGCGGTCAGCGTCAGGCGCTGACGCTGCTGATGGCGACGCTGGTGACGCCCAAGCTGCTGCTTCTGGACGAACACACCGCCGCCCTCGACCCCGCCACGGCGGAAAAGGTGCTTGCCCTGACGAAGAAAATCGTGGCGGAGAACCACATCACCTGCCTGATGATCACCCACAACATCCCCTCGGCGCTGTCTCTGGGCAACCGCACCATTATGATGAACAACGGCCGGATCGTGCTGGAGCTGGCGGGCGCGGAGCGGGAAAACATGACCACGGAGCAGCTATTGAAGGTGTTCCACGAGCAGGGTGTCAGCAATGACCGCATTCTGTTCAGCGCGGAATCATGAACACGAACGGCGTGACCGCAAGGGTCACGCCGTTTCATTACGGCAACACCGCAAAATTAAAGAACTGTTTACACCGCCGCCCCTTTTCTTTGGAGTAAAATGTGGTAAAATAAAAAAACAGGAGGGAAGGCCATGGGCTGCTGTGTGATTTTCTGCGCCGCGGAGTTTGACGCGCTGGCGCGGCCGCTGGAAAAAGACGACTACATCCTCGCCGCCGACGGCGGCTTGAAACATACCCGAAAACTGGGAATCGAACCGAACGAGATCATCGGGGACTTTGACTCTCTGGGCTTTACCCCGCCGGGCGCCGAGGTGTTCCCGGTGGAAAAGGACGACACCGACGCCATGCTCGCCGTCCGCCGGGGGCTGGAGCTGGGGTATCGGGAGTTCGTGCTTTACGGAAGTCTGGACGGCCCCAGGCTTGACCACACCGTGGCCAATTTCCAGACGCTGCAATTTCTCGCCGACCGGGGCGCCGTGGGCTATCTCGTAGGCAACCGGTCGATCGTCACCGTGGTAAAGAATGGCAGCATTGCCTTCCCGGCGGGACTGCGCGGAAACCTGTCCGTCTTCTGCATGGGCGCGGATGCCCGGGGCGTGACAGAGCGGGGGCTGTATTACGCTCTGGAAGACGGCGTACTTACCAGCGGTTTTCCTCTGGGCGTCAGCAACCATTTTACCGGGGAACCGGCGCACATTTCGGTGAGGGACGGCAGCTTGCTGGTCATCTGGGACAAGGCCGCCGGTTTCCCCGAACCGGCCAAATAAGCAGGAGGCACGCTCCATGGAAGAAAGAGATTTAATACCAGAAATTGACCCTACGCTGGGGCTGACTGACGAACAGGTCCAGTCGCGCACTCCCGCGGGGAAGCCGGTCTATTCCGGCAAAAGCGAAAAAGAAATCGTTCTGACCCACTGCTTCACCTTTTTTAACCTGATTTTCGTGGTTCTGGCCGTGATGCTCATCATCGGCGGCTCCAGCCCCCTGAACATGGGCTTTCTGGTGGTGGCGGTGATCAACACCGTCATCGGCATCATTCAGGAGATCCGCGCCAAGCGGGCGGTGGAGCGGCTGACGCTGGTGGCGGAACGTCCCGTCGCCGTCATCCGCAGCGGTGCGCGGCAGGAGATTTCCCCGGAAGCCATCGTCAAGGACGATATCGCCGAATTTGCCTCCGGCGACACCCTCCCCGCCGACGGCATCTTACGCAGCGGGGAAATGTGGGTGGACGAGTCGCTGCTCACCGGCGAAGCCGACGCGGTGACGAAAACCCCCGGAGATGAAGTCAAGTCCGGCTCGGCCATTCTCTCCGGCCGTGGGCGGGTGCAGTTTACCGCCGTGGGCGGGGATTCCTTTGCCGCCCAGCTTTCCCGGGAAGCCCAGAAAAACCCCGGCGCGAAAAAGTCGGAAATGATGCGCTCTCTGGACAGGCTGATCCTTTTCGTGGGCATCGCGCTGGTGCCGGTGGGCATTATCCTGTTCTATCAGGAGTTCTGCGTCCTGAAGCTGGGTCTGGAAAGCAGCGTGGAGGGAACCGTCGCGGCGCTGGTGGGGATGATCCCCGAGGGGCTGTATCTGCTGACCTCCATCGCCATGGCGGCGTCGGCGGTGAAGCTGAGCCGGAAAAAGGTGCTGGTGCAGGACATGAACTGCATCGAGACCCTGGCGCGGGTAGACGTGCTGTGCGTGGACAAAACCGGCACCATCACCGAGCCGGACATGGAGGTGGAAAACGTCGTCCCCCTGTCGGGTGGAAGCCCGGAATATCTGGAAGCCGTCCTCACCGCCATGTACGGCGCGTCAGAGCCGGACAACGCCACGGGCAGAGCCATTCACGAGCTGTTTGGCGGCGAAACCGACTGGGTCTGCGAAAAGCGCATCCCCTTCTCCCCGGAGACCAAGTGGAGCGGGGCGGTGTTCGCGGAGCAGGGCGCGTTTTTGGTTGGCGCGCCGGAATTCATTCTGGCGCAGCGGTTTGAAGAATACCGGGACACCGTGGACGGCTGGGCGGAGCAGGGCTGCCGGGTGCTGCTGGCCGCCCGGTACGACGGCGACCCCGTCCCCGGCGCATTGGACCCGGCATTGGTGACGCCCCTTGCCCTGATTCTGCTCAGCGGCCGCATCCGGGAGCAGGCGGCGGAGACCTTCGGCTATTTTGACCGTCAGGGCGTGACCGTGAAGGTCATATCCGGCGACAATCCCCACACCGCCAGCCTGATCGCCGCCCGGGCGGGCATTCCCGGGGCTGAGCGCTATATTGACACCTCCGCGCTGGAAACCGACGAGGATTTTTCCCGGGCGGTGTCGGAAAACACGGTTTTCGGCCGGGTGACGCCGGAAAAGAAGCGCCGCCTGGTGGCGGCGCTGCAAAACCAGGGGCACACCGTGGCCATGACCGGCGACGGCGTCAACGATCTGCTTGCCATGAAGCAGGCGGACTGCTCCGTGGCCTTCAGCTCCGGCGCCCAGGCCGCCAGCCAATTGGGCAGTCTCGTGCTGCTGAACAACGATTTTGCCGCCATGCCCGGCATCGTCGCGGAGGGGCGGCGGGTCATCAACAACATTCAGAGAGCGGCTACGCTGTTCCTTGTGAAGAATATTTTCTCCCTGTTCCTGTCGGTGATCTCCCTGTTTACGGACTGGCCGTACCCCTTGCAGCCCATGCACCTGACCGTGATCTCCGCGCTGACCATCGGCATTCCCTCCTTCTTCCTCGCCATGGAGCCGAACTACGACCGGGTGACCGGACATTTTCTCCGGGGGGTTCTGCGCCGGGCGTTTCCCGGCGGGCTGACCAACGTGTTTGCCGTGCTGGTGTGTCAGGCGTTTATGGTGGTTTTTGGCCTCCCGGCGGCGTCCATCGCCACGGTGTGCGCGGGTATCCTCGCGGTTGTGGGCATGATGGTGCTGTTTCAGGTGTGCAAGCCCTTCGGGACGTTCCGCAGGATCGTGTGGGGCGCCATGCTGGTGTGTCTGGTCGTTGTGTTCACCTGTCTCGGGGAGCTGTTCGAGCTGCGTTCCGGCACGGTGCAGACGAACCTTCTGATGCTGACGCTGCTGCTCATGACGCCTACGGTATTTTTCGCCATGCAGCGCCTGTTCGACTGGGGTGAAAAGATTTTCCGCCGCGTTTTCCGTAGGGAAACGGCGTGAGGGGACTTGACCCATCTCTGCGCTATCCGTTTCGTGGTTTCAGCAGGCTGGCAAATCGGAATTTGTAAGGAACAGAAACTTTGAATTTAGTGGTGCGATTGATGAGAATTATTGAAGTCAAAGAAGATAAAAAACAATATCTTGATTTGCTGTTATTGGCAGATGAGCAGGAAAATATGATAGACCGATACCTTGATAAAGGCAAAATGTATGTGCTTGATGATAATGGGATTAAATGCGAGTGCATCGTTACCGATGAAGGAAATGATGTGCTTGAAATCAAGAACATTGCAACTGTTCCAGACTATCAAGGCAAAGGTTATGCAAAATCCTTAATTGATTTTATCGTAGAGAAATATAGAGAGCAATATGCTGTTCTACAAGTAGGAACAGGTGATAGCCCATTGACAATACCATTTTATGAAAAGTGTGGGTTTGTCCGTTCGCATATCATACCAAGTTTCTTTACAGATAATTACGACCATCCAATATATGAGGACGGAGTACAGTTGGTGGATATGGTGTATCTGCAAAGGCAGTTATAAAGAAACTTCCAGTTTGTTAAAAGAAATCTAACCGCCTGTTGGCTCAATTCCCCCCACCCAAGGAGAAAAAGTTATGTTAACCTACGAGCTGAAAAAATCCCCGGGGGTTCCCCTTTACGAGGCGCTTTACCGCTGCATCCGGGGGGATATCCTGTCCGGGGCGCTGCGTCCCGGGGAGAAGCTGCCCTCCAAGCGGGCGCTGGCGGAGAATCTGGAGGTCAGCAAGATCACCGTGGAGGCCGCCTACAGTCAGCTGCTGTCCGAGGGCTACATCTGCTCAAGGGAGAAGGTGGGCTATTTCGTGGAGACGGTGGAGCACAGCGCCCCGGTGTCCGCCGCCCCGGCGCGGCATCCGAAGGAAGACGCCCATTATCTTCTTGACCTGACCGCCAACGGTACGGAGCAGTTCCCTTTTTCCGTCTGGTCGCGCTTGCAGCGGGAGGTCATGCTGGACTTCGGCGAGGCGCTCCTCGCGCCCCTGCCCAACCGGGGCATCCCGGAGCTGCGGCAGGCCATTGCCGGCCATCTGGCGGCCTTCCGGGGAATGCGGGTGGATCCGGAGAATATCCTGATCGGCGCGGGAACGGACTTTCTGTACAATCTTCTGATTCAGCTGCTGGGGCGGGAGAAGGTCTACGCCGTGGAGGAGCCGGGCTACGGGAAAATCCGGAAAATCTACGCCGCCGGGGGCGTGAAAACCGTCAGCGCCGCCATGGACGACCGGGGCGTCCTCCCGGAGAGCCTCGGCAGCGCCGACGTGCTGCACATTTCCCCCTCCCATCACTTTCCCACCGGCATTGTCACCCCGGTGAGCCGGAGGCGGGAGCTGCTGGACTGGGCGAACCGGGGCAAAAAATGGATCATCGAGGACGACTACGACTCGGAATTCCGCTTCGATGCCCACCCTGTCCCCGCCATGCAGTCCCTGGATGACGGCGGGCGGGTGATCTACATGAACAGCTTTTCCAAGAGCCTTGCGCCCTCCATCCGAATCAGCTACATGGTGCTGCCCGCGGGGCTGATGGCGGCGTTCCAGCAGAAGCTGGGGTTCTACAGCTGCACCGTCCCCAGTTTTGAGCAGTACACGCTGGCGCGGTTCTTAAGCCGGGGCTTCTTTGAAAAACACATCAACCGAATGCGGAAATTTTACAAAAACCGACGGAATGCCGTGGTTTCCCTGCTGGAAAAATGCAGTTTTTCCCACAAGCTGACCATTCAGGAACAGGACGCGGGACTGCATTTCCTGCTGAATGTGGCGACGTCCCTTTCCGATCAGGCGCTGACGGACAAGCTGGCCGCACTTGGCATCCGGGTCAGGACTTTAAGCAGCTACTATCACGACCAGTCGGAGGACTTGCACTGCCTGGTGATCAATTACTCAGGCCTGAAGGAGGAGCGGCTGTCGGCGGCGCTGGAAGCGGTTTCCAGAGAATATCCCTAGATTTTCCTTGCCTTTTCCGGGGCCGGAGGGTATAATAAGCGGAAGAAGATATTTGCAGGGGAGGGACAGACAATGGCCGTTTCGCAGTCGTCATACCGTGGGTGCCTGCTGGGACTGGCAGTGGGTGACGCCATGGGGTACACCGTGGACAACCGCAGCTGGCAGGAGATTCAGGAGGATTACGGCCCCAACGGCCTGCTGGGCTACGATCTGGTCAACGGCTACGCCGACGTCACCTCCTATACCCAGCTGGCGGCGTTCACCTGCAACGGTCTGCTGTTCGGCCTGACCCGGGGGCAGATGCTGGGGAAAATGGCGCCCTTCATCAAATACGTGGGCATGAGCAGCCGGGAATGGGCTGCCTCTCAGCGCCCATGGGGACGCCCCACCCGGAATTACTGCTGGCTTCTGCGGAAAGCCGAGCTTTGCCGCCGCCACTGCATGGACACCCGGATGCTGGACACCCTCAGCCGCCCCGCTCTGGGAACCCCCGAAACCCCCGCCAACAATTACGACGGCCCCGGCGGCATCACCACCGCCATCGGCGTCGGGCTGTTTTTCCACGAAGACCGTACCGACCAGCATGAGATCGATCTGCTGGGGGCGGAAACGGTGGCGCTGACGCAGGGGAGTCCTTCGGCGTTTCTCTCCGGGGCGGTGCTGGCGCACATCATGAGCCGGCTCATCCGTCAGCCCCACCTGCCGCTGAAACGGCTGGTGGCGGAGGCCGTGGAGGCCATGAAAGAGCAGTTCGGCCACCAGTACAGTCAGGCGTTCGAGGTCGCGACATTGGTGCGCCACGCCATCACCTACTCGGAATCCCCCAATCTCAGACCCGTGGACGTGATGGAGCGTCTGGGCTGCGACAGCGCCGCCCAGGTGCTTGCGGGGGCAATTTACACCTGCCTGACCAACTCCGCCGATTTTGACGGCGCCATGATCGCGGCGGTGAACCACTCCGGCCGCAGCGCCGCCGTGGGTGCCGTTACCGGCGCCATTCTGGGGGCGCGGCTGGGAGAGG
>ERZ857998.4024-NODE-4024-length-11082-cov-25.868777_pt1 | contig 11082 bp, 10 predicted proteins | sample MGYA00519954_ERZ857998 | MGnify/ENA primary metagenome ERZ857998 (study PRJEB31778, sample SAMEA3449424) | human gut metagenome | biome: human gut; feature: human-associated habitat; material: faeces | place: United Kingdom | collected 2010/2012 ...
TCGCTTCCTGTTCATTTCTCGGCCAGCGGTATTTTCCGTTATCCAGCCGTTTGTAAAGCAACAGAAAACCGTCTCCGTCCCAGACAAGCGCTTTCATTTTCGTGCTGTTTCTTCCGCAGAAAAGAAAAACATCTGCAGAATACGGGTCACATTTCAATTTCCCCTCGACGATACGGCACAGACCGTCTATGCCACGGCGCATATCCGTATATCCGGTTACGATGTATACCGTTTGCTTTACAAGCAGTTCCGTCAGCATTTCAGCGCCTCTAAAATTACCGACAGTAATTTTTCATCCATACAACAGCCTGTTTCAACGGTTATTCCATTACCGGAAATGCGAAGACCCATATTGCTGAATGCCGGTGCAGGAGCCGATACACTTACCGGAACGGCTACCTGTTGGCACGGTACTTCGTTTGCAAATTCCGGCGTCATTTGCTCACACAGATGCTCCCGTACCTTTCTGAGCCGATAATAATAGGTGCTTCGGCTTATCTTTTCCTGCAAACACCACTCTTTTACGTCCATTCCGGATTCCTGTTGCCTACGGATGCTTTCCAACCAGTTTTTCTGGCGTACCTCGATTTTTATGCGTTCTACTATGTCCATTGTGTTCAACTCCGTTACATACATATTCCAACGTGCTGCAACCAGGTCTTAAAACCTGATCGAACCTCGTCGGACTTTATTCTACCGGTTTGAACTGCCGTTTTATATCCGCGACTTTATTTGGCGGTTACTATAAACATGAGAATAAGGAGGTGTAGGTATGGTATTACAATTTTGGTCCGTTTCAAATATGAGTTTAAACACAAACGCAATGGACTGTTATTCTTGTGCTGACTGTGACTGCGAAAGTAAGTAGTCAGCCACGGCAGGAACGGATTATATTAATTATAAGTTCCTGCCTTTTTTAAATAACACATTATATTATTATAATGTCTATTTGTATAAAATGAAAGGAATGTCAAAGAATATGGACTATTATAAAACTATTTCTGCACCACTAAAAGTACAAGTTGAAATGACGCATAATTGTAACTCTAAATGTTTACATTGTTATAATTCTAGATTATTAGAAAAACAACAAAAATTTGTTTTGAGTAAAAATCAAATAGATAGAATTGTAGAACAATTGGTCATAAACCAAGTTCCATCAGTCACTTTAACTGGAGGTGAACCATTATTATATTTTGATGAATTAAAATATATCTTATCAAAATTAAGAAAACATAATATCACATGTCGATTAAATAGTAATTTAACACTGATGACAAAAGAAAAAGCACATATTTTAAAAGAGTTAGGAATACATTCTGTATTAACCTCATGTATTTCTTATGATGAAAATACACACGATTTTGTCACACAAAATCCTGGGAGTCATAAAAAATTCATTATTGGTATCAAACATTGCATCGCAGAGGGAATTAAAACCACTATTAATATGGTTGTTTCAAAGTATAATTATAAAGATATTTTAATGACAGGAAAAATGGCAAGTGAATTAGGAGCTCAGACATTCACAGTAACTAAAGCAACTCCTCCAGTGGGGGAAGATTCATTTGATAAAATGGCAATTGATAATCTATTAGACACCATAGATCAGTTGATACAAATTAAAGAAGAGTATGGAATTAATGTGGATTTTTTGGAATGCTATCCACTTAGCATATTTCCAAACGAAAATAAATACAGTCCTTTTGTAGGTAGAAGTTGTACGGCAGGTATAACGACTTGTGTTATAGGAGCCGATGGTCAAATTCGCCCTTGTGGACACGGATTTCAAGTTTATGGAAGTGTTTTTGAAGAAGAACTAAAAGTAATTTGGGCGCGAATGGCTGATTGGCGTAGAGGAGATTATTTGCCTGAAATCTGCAAATCGTGCAAAATACTAAGTTATTGCTCAGGCGGTTGCAGGATGGAAGCGTATGCACGAACAAAAAATTTAGCTGCTTTGGACCCTTGGTGTACTGGAGCCAATAAGGACATTTCTAAACTTTTGGAAAGAGAAACAGAAGAAATTGAGTTTGATAAAAAATATAAATTCATTAAAAAATTATTTTTTAGAGAAGAAAAAGAAGGATATATTATTGTTACTGAAGATGACCAAACGCTGAATGTTTCCTTCTCTTCAATACTATTAATAAAATACTTATCAGAACAAAATGCTTTTTCGTTGTCAGATGTTATGTACAAATTTAATATCGACAAAGAAAATTTGAAATCTTTTTTTAGAATCTTTCTTTCAAAAAAAATTATTTGTGAGTGTTAAATATGATGGCAGAAATCAGAAAAGAATTATTTCATCTAATACTGGAAAATTCGCCTGGAGATATTAAATTAAAAAGTATATCACAAGACAAGGATTTAATAGATGATTTTAGTTACGATTCTATTTCTTTGATACAACTTGTGGTTTCAATTGAAGAAAAGTTTAACATTGAATTTGAAAGCGAATTTCTGGCATCTGATAATATTACCAGTATTAATAGTATTTTAAACTATATTTTAGATTATTCAAAATAAATTATTATAGAAAAGAGAGCATTATATGTGTATTAACGATTTTTATAAAAAATGTTCCAATAAAAAAATTGCATTTTTAGGAGCAGGCATCAGTAATCTACCACTAATATACAAAATGTTATCCTACAATATTGATGTATCTGTTTTTGATCAGAAAGACCCAGAAGAAAACCAAGCACTAATAAATGACTTACTAGCCGCAGGTGCAAAAGTTAAGTTTGGAAAGGAATGCATGGAAAATATTGAGGCAGATATTGTATTTAGAAGCCCTGGTATTGATTTTTTTTCAAATACTATAACAGAATTAGTAGATAAAGGTTGTATTGTTACTAGTGAAATGGAAATTTTCATGGAATGTTGCCCAGCTACAACAATAGCAATAACAGGTTCAGATGGAAAAACTACGACAAGTACTCTAATATATGAAATGTTAAAAAGAGATGGTAAGAATGTTTATCTAGGTGGAAATATTGGTAATTCTTTAATCTTAGAATTAGAATCTATGAAAACAAGTGATTTTGTTGTATTGGAACTATCCTCTTTTCAACTTATATCGATGCGAAACAATTTCGATGTATCAGTAATTACAAATATAACACCAAATCATTTGGATGTACATCGCAATTTTAAAGAATATATTGATGCAAAGAAGAATATTTTCTTACACCAAAATGCCTTCACAAAAACAATTATCAATAGAGATAATATAATAGTATTTGATTTGTCTAAAGAAGTTAGAGGGAATGCGCTATACTTTAGCACAAAAAGTGTTTGCAATGGAGCTTGGATCGATATAAATGGGGATATTTGCTTAAAACATGGTGAGAATGTGCAACGAGTTGCTAGTACCAAAGATATGAAATTAGTTGGCAATCATAATAAAGAAAATATATTGGCTGCTGTATTAGCTGTATATGAATATGTAGATTTGGAAAGTATTAGATCAGTAATATGCACATTTAGTGGAATTAAGTATAGAATAGAATATTTTGCAACTATATCGGGCGTAGATTATTATGATGATTCTAGCGCAACTACTCCTTCAAGAACGGTGGCTTGCTTGAATAGTTTTGATGAAAAGGTTATATTAATTGCCGGTGGATCAGATAAAAAAATCCCTTTTGATGAATTGGGATCAGTTATTTTATCTAAATGCAAATTACTCATTTTAACAGGAAATACTAGTTCGTCAATTAAAAAATCAGTCATCGATGCTAATAAAAATACTTGTCTGCCAATTTTAGAATGCAATAATTTAACCGAAGCAGTATCGCTTGCAAAAAGAAATGCGAAATCGGGGGACAAAGTTGTTTTAAGTCCTGCTTGTGCTAGTTTTGATAGTTTTAAAAACTATAAACAGCGCGGTGATGAATTTAAAAAACTTGTGCTTGAATAAACAGTTATTTAAATAAATTTTGGTAGAAATTGTTTCATAAAAAGAAATATAATTTATACGATGGCGAAGATTAAAGCATGGCTGTTATGAATTGAACCCTACTGTTCAATTATGGTGGTCGTGCTGTTCGCTTAGAGGTAGCATATTCAATTATGGTAAATATAATAATTATAGTTGGCAATTTCAACTAGTGAAAACTATGATCTAGAATTATTGCATCGCATTATTTTAAATAACCTAGAATTTATATACTAATACATTTATAAAATGGTGTAATTAGATAATGTGATGAAATCAATTAATATGAAGCTTGATTTTTGCAGGCATGGATGTGAAGTTTATGAGAAATTTTAAGTTGTTTTTTAAATCTATTTTTTTTTCTTTATCTCTGATTTATTGTTCAAGTGGTCTTTGGATTATAGTTTATTTTTTGTTTTCATTGGTTGGATCAACGCTCGGATTGATTTCTACATATTCACTGAAATATCTATTGGATAATCTAACGACAGATAGTATAGCAATTCAAGCAATTATTATTTGGTTCGTTATATACATCATTGTTTTGTTTTTAACGGAGTGTATCAAATCAATTCAGAATATATTATACGATTTTATATCCAAAAAGGCTGAGCACCTTTATGACTGTAAACTTGCGGAAAACCTTTATAAGCTACCGTTATCAGTAATTGATTCTTCTAAAGGAAAGGACGTGGTTGATGATGTGAAATGTGCAAAAAATACAGCGGTCTATTTCACATATAGATTAGTTAGTATTTTTTCACTTGTTTATACATTTACAATTTCATTATCAGTAATTTCCATCTTTAATATATGGTTTTTAGTGGCGTTTTTACTTTTGACAATTCCTGGCATGATAATACGTCTGATATACGATAAAAAGTCAGAAGATCTGCGTCGAAAACAAGCTCCAGATGTCCGTAAATTTTGCTACTATCGTTGGATGTTGACTGATCCATGGCCCGCTAAGGATGTCCGTATGTATGATTTAACCTCCCCGATTAGACAGCGCTATGATGAAGTAAAAAGCGAATATATCTCTGCAAATAAGCGTTTGGACAAAAAGAAATTATACTTGATGCTTTTTACCGAACTTGTTTTGAGAGCAGGCGAAATCATATTTACTATATTTGTTATTTGGAAAGCAGTTCTCGGTGAAATCGGAATTGGTGATATAGCTCTATACATTGGCCTTGCATTCTCTGCAGTGAACGCTTTTGAAAATTTTATGTATATAGGTTTAACGGCTTATACCCGAACAACAGATATTATGTCTCGTGTTTTTGACTTCTTCGCCATTCCTACCGAAGAAAGTGTTGGCACTAGAAGTTTGAGTAAATTTGAGACTCTTGAATTTCGAGATGTTTGCTTCAAGTATCCTCATACTAAAAATGATGTGCTAAAAGGCGTTTCGTTTACGCTCAATAAAGGAGATAAGATTTCTCTCGTAGGCATCAATGGTTCGGGAAAATCTACGATCATTAAACTGATGCTCGGTCTTTATGATGTTGAATCGGGAGATATTCTTATTAACGGATACCCTATGTCGGATTATGAAATACGAGATGTCCGTAAGATGTTTTCCGTACTTTTCCAAAATTTTGTCCAATATCCGTTGTCCTTGCGGGATAATATTGCACTATCTGATTATGATAGAGCCTCAGACGATAATTTTGTTACTGCTTCCTTAGAACAAAGCGGTGTCTATAGTGAGTTGCAAGAGAAACTTGTGAACGGTCTTGACTCATTTATGACAAGACAATTTGATGATAATGGCACAGAACTCTCCAAAGGTCAATGGCAAAAAATTGCACTTTCGCGTGCGTATTTTAAAAATGCAGATATTTTCATTTTCGATGAACCTTCTGCTGCACTTGATGCTGAAGCTGAGGATAGAATTTTTAAGAATTTTGAGGAAATATCTGATGGCAAAACAGGTATTATGATATCTCACCGAATATCTGCGGCAAGGATGTCGAATAAGATTATAGTTCTTGATGGTGGAATGATTACTGAAATCGGTAGCCACGAGGAGCTTATACAGAAAGATGGTTTATATACCAAACTTTATAATTTCCAAAAAGAAAAATATACGTTGAGGTGAGCAATTAATGAATCATATCAAAGTATTCTTTTCGGGTTTATTTAGAAATGTGTGGTTTGGTATAAAAACAAGCTTTAGTGCGTCGAAGTTTTACTTCTCTATGAAGCTTATAATACTAATTTCTACCACCGTTGTTCCGCTGTTTAACATTTGGCTTTGGAAAGAAGTTTTGAACGGCATCGTGGCAAAAAATGAGAAGCTCGTTTTGATCTGTCTTTCGTTTTATCTTGCTTTGAAGCTTACTGCTTACTTGTTGGATAAATTTGATGATTATGTGAATGGCAGATATAGTGACGAGCTGCAGTTTTGCATTGAAACCGTTATGATGGAAAAAACATCTCGTATGGATCTTGCTTTCTTTGATTCTGCAAAGATGGGAGATAAGGTACGTTATGCAAGAAGTAACTTTAATATTATGACAAACATGACCTGGCTTGTTTTTGATATTTTGTCGGCAACTGTCAATGTGATTTCAACTTTGATTATCGTATCAAGCTATAAATGGTGGCTCGGCATTGTGACTATTTTATTACTAATTCCGTTTTTAATCTATAACAAAAAATACGCCGAAAAGCGATTACAAATGGAAAAAGAGCAAATAAGAGACAATCGCAAAAAGGACTACTATAACGGTGTATTCTTTGATAACAACGTGCAGTTTGAGATAAAACTCAATAACATTGGTGATTATTTTATAGGCCACTATAAAGAAATGTGGCAAAAGCTTTACATCATCAATAAAAAAGAGGATATTAAGCATAATATCCGCAATCTTTTGATTATGCTGATTAATGTTTCGTCAGAAGCTCTCGTTCTTGCAATCTCAGTTATGGATGTAGTGAATAAAGCGATCGGTATTGGCGATTTGCAATATAATCTTAGTATGGTGTCACGGCTTCGCGCCCAATCACAGCTTTTGATGAACAATGTGACACGCTTTTTGAATGACAATACTCGACTTATTGAATTACAAGAGTTTATGGATATCAAATCGCAGACAGAGAAAAGTGGCACTAAGCTCCCTTCCGCAAATCCGAGAATTGAGTTTTGCAACATTTCTTTCCGCTATCCCAATTCCGAGCAGTATGTATTGAAAGATTGTTCGTTTACGATAGAGCCGCATGAGAAAATTGGTCTTATCGGTCTTAACGGTGCTGGAAAATCTACGATAATCAAGTTGATGTTCCGTTTTTATGACCCCGAAAATGGTGTGATTAAATTAGACGGAGTAGATCTAAAGGAATATGATGTATATGCTGTTCGCAAGGTGTTTGGTGTTCTGTTCCAAGATTATGTCACATACTGTTTGCCTTTAAGAGAAATTATTGCTCTATCTGATTTTACAGAACGTTTTAATGATGGAAAATTAAAGAGTGCTTGCGAAATAAGTGGAGCTGATAAAATTATCGAAAATTGGGAACAAGGGTTTGATAGTGTACTTGGTCGATATTATGCAGATAATGGTAAAGATTTATCTGGTGGCCAGTGGCAACTAATCTGTCTAGCGAGAGCTTACTTTAAAGACAGCGAGTATATGATACTAGATGAGCCTTCTGCTGCACTGGACCCTATTGCAGAAAAACGAATATTTGAACAGTTGTATCATTTAAGTGAAGGTAAAAGTTCGGTTACAATTTCGCATAGATTGTCAAATACAACTCTTGCTGATAAAATTTTTGTTATTGATGATGGTCACATCATTGAACAAGGTTCTCATGCAGAGCTTCTAAAACAAAATGGTAAATATGCTCATTTGTTTGGTCTGCAAGCTAGCAAATATATTTGATGTGTTTTCTAAAAGGAGATTACTATGCACAATATTAATAAATTTGAACTTCCTATTGATACAACAGATGTTAATTGTGTAACTGACTGTTGGATATTTAATAGATTAATTATAATTAAAACTTCACCTCATTATAATGATTGGATTGCTTCACGATATAATTTATACACCGATTCAAGTCACAATTTTCATTTTGGTGATTTTGGTTTAATTGAACCCAACTATCATGATGATATTTTAGAAAGAAAACAATTTAATATATTAAAAATCGAACGAAAAAATGTCATCGAAAAACTTAAAGGTTTAATTTCTGCTGGGTATTATATAAATATATTTGTAAAACCTTTTAAAAAATTCGAATATTATCACGAAGTTGTTATTTACGGATTTGATAACGATACAAATGAATTTTTAGTAGTAGGATTAAGAAATCGTGTTTTTGAAAAATATAAAATGCCTTATGAACTATTAGAAGTGACATGGAATGATATAAAAAAATATTTTATGTCTAATAGTAATAAGGGTATCGAATTATCTATGAACTATCAATATCCTGCTACATTATTTAAATTGAATGGTAATTTTAACACAGAAAATTGTGTTGTAGAAGCATATAAAAAATTACGTAAAGAATTGTTTGGTAAAAGAATGATTTTCTCAACCTCGCAAAAACCAACTTTTTATACAGAAAAAAATATTTATTATAGCGGAATTGAATGTTTGAATGCTGCAAGTCATATGATAAATAAGGAATTACAAGGCGAAGCTTTTGCTAATTGGTTTAGAGGAATAACAAGTGCTATTAAAAAGTTATATGAGCATAGAAAAATGATATTGATTTCTATGAATTACATATATACAAAGTGGAATATATGTATGAACGATGATACATTAGTTTATATAAATCAATATACTGAGTGCTTAAAAAAAGTGGAAAAGTGGGTAAATCTCGCTCTACATTATGAACTTACCAAGAACAAAAGAGATTTAGAAGTCATATTAAAAGAATTGCCTGATGTTTATGATGTAGAAAAAGATGTTTTAGGAAAATATGTTTATCATACGATAGACTGGGAAAAATACAATTTAAATTTTATTTAAGGGAGAATGAAATTTGCATATAGCATGGTATTATCACGATTATTCAAGTGGTAATTATTATTACACCGAATCTTATTCAATGTCAGTAACAACTTTTGCAGAAAAAGTTTCGGGAATTATAGGACATACAGTTACTGCGGCAGACATTTCTGCGGCAAGAAATAAAAAAGATTTAAACCGAACAAATTTGATACACATTTAAAACCTAAATCTTTCAAATAAAAGATTTTTTAAAATGATAAAACCGTAATCAGGAACTGCCATTTTGACAGTCCCTGATTTTTTATATAATTATATAAGTGGAAATATTATAATATTTTGTCGAATAAAGTCACACGTTTAGGAAGTTTAAACCGACGATTAGGTGTTTAATGTTGAAATTTTAATGCTATTACTAAACTGACGATTAATAATGTTTCTAATCTGCTTACAAACAGAAGATATATCGGCGAATATACTTATCGTTGATATTGTCGTTCCTTATGGTATACCTGCTATTGTGCCGAAGGTTTTATTTGACCGTGTACAGGAGCGCATTGCCAAAAATAAAAAATCACCGACGCGGAACCGCGCAGACGAAGAATATATTTTATCAACAAAGCTGTACTGCGGAAAATGTATGACATTTATGGTCGGTGAAAGCGGAACGGCGAGGAATAAAGAAACCTATCGCTATTACAAATGTCTTTCGGCAAAGCGAAAGCGCGGCTGTGATAAAAAGGCTGTTAAAAAGAAGTGGATTGAGGATATTGTCATTGATCAAATTCTCAAATGCATTTGGGATGATAATCTGATTGATGATGTAACCGACCTTGTTATGAAAATGCAAAGGCAGGAAAACACCGCTGTATCTTTACTTAACAAGAGACTTTATGAAGTTAATAAAAGTATTTCCAATATTCTTTCGGCTATCGAGCAGGGTATTATTACGCCGTCCACAAAACAACGCCTTGAAGAATTGGAAGGTCAAAAGAAAGAATTTGAAATCGAAATTGCGAAGGAAAACATTACGAGACCTACGTTTGACCGTGATCAGATTAAATTTTGGTTTCATCGTTTCAGAAAGGCGGATGCATCAAAACCGGAAAATCGCAGAAGGCTTGTTGACAGTTTTGTAAACTCGATAATTCTATATGATGACCGAATAGAGTTTTATTTTAATTTTAAAAAGGGTGCGAAAACACTTTCTTTGACCGACTTGGAAAAAGGTTCGGATATGCTTGACTCTCTCCCACCATAAAAGGGCTACAAAATAGATGTAGCCCGTGAAAACCTCGATTTTATCGAGGTTTTCGCCGTTTTATGGGGCAAAATTTCAGTGTTCGATTTTGTAGATGTAAATCGGGCATTTTCCCTTTGTAGAAGGTCTTGAACTCTCACACAACAGAATATGGACGGCATAGGCAGGTAGAAATCAAAAATCTACCTGCCTTTTTTGTTGACCGAAAAAGGAGAAAATGACTATGCTTCAAAAAGAATTAGCCAAGCGACTGCGAGGCCGCTTTGAAACCGAAATGGACGGTGACGGTTGGCTGGCGGTGTCCTCGGATGGGATGCCGCTGTGCCGGGTGAAGTACAACGGGAACTGCATCGTCAACGACAACCCCTACCTCTCGGAGGAATACCTCGGCAAAATCGCTGAAGTTCAAAATGAGCTGCTCACCGTAAAGGACTATGTCGCTCTTTACGAACACGCGCAGCAGATGAAGGCGGCGGATGTTTCGGAATACCGACAGCTTGCCTCCTTCGGAGATACGGTGCTGGCAGCCAAGTACAGCGAAAGCCACGGGTTTGAATTTGTAACATGGAAACAGAACGCAGACGGTAATGCCATGTTTTGGGGAGATTATTCTCCGAGCTATGAATATGCCAAGGAGTCCTTTGCCGTGCGCTCAGGACTGATCCCTGAAAGCCGCCTGTTCTCCGAGCAGGAAACCGCAAACCTCTGCCGCTGTGTGGACTTTGTCAAGGCCAACTGCGAAACGCTGACCTATGAGCAGGAACGGCAGCTGGATAAGTTCCAAGAAAAACTCGCGGACGGATATCCGTCCCTCGAAATCGAGCCACCGACCTTTGAACAGACAGCGGCTCCGCAACAGAATATGTAATACTATCAATCGCCCTTCGGTTACACAAAAACCGGAG
>ERZ857998.4027-NODE-4027-length-11076-cov-8.107703_pt1 | contig 11076 bp, 8 predicted proteins | sample MGYA00519954_ERZ857998 | MGnify/ENA primary metagenome ERZ857998 (study PRJEB31778, sample SAMEA3449424) | human gut metagenome | biome: human gut; feature: human-associated habitat; material: faeces | place: United Kingdom | collected 2010/2012 ...
ATAACCGCTTCCCGCTGTTCGAGCAGCGCGTCGAGCCCCTCGCGGCGCATGGCGTTGAGCGCGGAAACCGGCAGAGAGGCGGGAGGGCCGCCGACTTGAAGCTGCCGCAGTGAAAACGGTGTGCCGCCCGTCTTTTGAAGGCTGCGCTCGGCCCGCTCCCGGGCCGTCTCCGGCGAGACCGGCTCTGCCGAAATGTCCGCCGGTGCGGGGATGCGGACGGTGTGCGTGCCGTCCGTCACCAAAAGGCGCGGAACGGGAGCGGCAAAATCAAGCGTCATATCGACGGGCACGCGGGCGCGCTCGGCGCGGTATCGCTGGGAAAGCGTTTTCAGCACCGGCGCGGCGGCGGTTACGTCCTCCCTCGTGCGGCTGCCGAACATGGCCAGCGTGCGCCGGCCGGTCAGATAGCCGTCGGTAAAGCCGCTGCGGGAGAACACTGCACGCAGCGAATCGAGGTCGGGTGCTTCGCCCTCGCGCGCGGCCAGACAGGCCGATACAGCAGCGGCCACATATTCCGGCCGCTTCATGCGCCCTTCGATCTTGACGGAACGGACGCCCGCCTGCGCGAGCGCTTGCAGATGGGGGATACCGCACAGATCCTTGAGGGAAAGCGCGTATTCCCGCGATCCGTTTTTGAAATTCAGCCGGCAGGGCTGCGCGCACAGCCCGCGGTTGCCGCTGCGGCCGCCGAGCATGCTCGAGAGCGTGCAGCAGCCGGATACGCTCATGCACAGCGCGCCGTGGATGAACACTTCGATTTCCAACGGCGTATCGGCGGCGATGGCGGCGATCTCCGCGAGCGAAAGCTCCCTTGCGAGCACGGCGCGCGAAAAACCGAGCGATTCGAGCACGCGCACGCCGTCGATATTGTGCACCGCCATCTGTGTCGAGGCGTGCATGGAGAGCGCGGGGCAGATGCGGCGGACGAGCGCGGCCACAGCCAGATCCTGTACGATCACCGCATCGGCGCCCGCAGCGGCAATATCGCGGATGGTATCCGCGAGCGCTTCCATTTCACTGTCCATGACGAGCGTGTTCAGCGTGACATGCACGGCCACGTTGCGCGCATGACAATAGGACACGGCGCGCCTGAGCGCATCCGCGTCGAAGTTTTCCGCATTTCGGCGCGCGTTAAAGGCCGACAGCCCCAGATAGACGGCGTCCGCACCGCACCGTACCGCAGCGAGCAGCTGCTCCGCTCCTCCGACCGGCGCAAGGATTTCCAGCGGTGTGTTTTCAATCATATTCATAGAAGAATTGTACCCCATCAACCGCGGATTTTCAACCGGCGACCCGACAAAGCGGCCTGCCGGCCGCCAAGAAGCTGCGCAGGCAGCGGCCGTTTGACGCGCATCGCACCGGCGGGACAGAACTCCTGACAGCAGAAACAGCGGATGCAGTCTTTGCGCCGGACGACGGGACGGCCGTGCGCCATGGTGATCGCACCGGCGGGGCAGATCGAAGCGCACTTGCCGCAGCCGGTGCACGCGTCCCGCTTGCATGCCGGCACCGACGATAGCGCCCACTTTGCCACGGCCGCAAAGCAGGTGCCGAACACGCCGGGCAGGCGGTTTTGAAATTGCAGATCGGAGCTGCTTTTGCTTCGTTCAAAATCCGGTACGCACAGCACGCCAAAATCCGCAGCGCCGCCGGGAGCAATGCCGCCGGAGCCGGCGAATAGGATTTCGAGCGATTCCGCCGTCTGCGGCGAAAGGCCGCGCTCAAACGCTACGCGCAGCGTTGGCACGTCGTCCGCCGTCAGGCCGATCAGCCTTGCGCAGCAGAGGTCGAGCGCATAGGGCGAGCGCGATGCGAGCAGACAGCCGATGCGTCGGGGCGTGCCGCGTGTCGGGCCATTGCCCTCCATGGCAACGATCGCATCGGCGATACACAGGCGAGGCTGAAAAAACTCACTGAGATCCACGAGCATGTTGGCGAACGCGCGCTGCTCCGGAAAGCGGAAGTGGTATTCCGGCTTCACGGTTCCGGGGATCGTGCCAAACAGGTTTTTGACCGCCGCCGACATTCCCATCATGCCGTGTGACTTGAGCTTGCACACGTTGATAATCGCGTCCGCATGGTCCAGATAGGCGGTGTATACAAAGCGCTTCAAGCGAACCGCCGCGTCGAAGCGCGCCTCAGATTGGGAAAAGTCGCTGTTGAGCTGCGCGCCGGCCGCTTCGCAGTCCGAAAGGCCCGCCGCCGCATAGACATGGTTCACAAACGCCGCGGTATAGGGGCCGCCCGGGCTGTCGCCGATTACGACTGTCGCGCCGCGCGCCTTGAGCAGCCTTGTGAGCGCGGTCAACAGGGCTGGATGCGTGGTCGCTGCCGCCCCGGGCCGCGCTGCGGTGACGAGATTCGCTTTGATCGCGATGCGCATACCGGGCAGCACCCAGTCCAGCCCTCCGAGCGGTTCAAGCGCGCGCTCCAGCGCGGTATACACGGCTTTTGCGTCATAACTGCCGCACGGGGATACGGTCACATCCGGCATGGCGGGTTCCTCCTTCTGATTTTCGGCGTTCGACTGATGGTAACACCCATCGCCGAAAAGATCAAGACTGGATGAAGCCCCGTTCCCTTTCGTGCCCGCGGGATTCCGGAAGTTTGAAAAAACGTATCATTTTATCTGTTTTGCGCCGTTGGGCGGAAAATCGAGCACTAAACTTCCCGCACAGATAGGCAACGGCTAAGAACAAGCGGCGTGTTCAGCCATATGCTCTGCCGTCCATCGCTTACGATGGCTGCATCAAGCCGCCTTCGCAGCGCAGAGGATTGCTGCGGCGATGAAAGCGAAACGGCTACAGATTTATATATTGGTTTCTTTCATAATGTGGTAAAATAGCCTCAAACAATTGGATTGTACGATGATAAAACATTTTGTTGACTTGTGATATTGGAGGTTTTGCTATGTTGAAATGTGGCGTTGCATCAAAAACAATTACGCCGGATCATCCGGTCGCTCTCGGCGGCTTTGCTGCCAGATGGGGCAAAAAAAGCACTGGGGTGCATGACCCCATATATGTGAAGGCGTTTTATGCAGCAAACGAAAACGATAAACTGCTCATGCTTTTTGCGGATGTATTGGAGTTGAAAGAATCCATTTTGCAGCCGGTAAAAGAACGAATTAGAAATGAGCTCGCTATGGATAAGGTGTCTTTCTCCGCAACACATACGCACAGCGCGCCGCACACCTGCCCGCAGCCGCAGCTGCCGGTGGAGGAGATGGATGCTGCATGGATTGCCTATTTCCAGAAGCAGATGTTTGAAGCGGCGAAGGAGGCGCTAGAGAATACGTTTCCTGCAAAAATCGGTTATGGAACAATACCGGTACCGGAAATTGCCAGAAACCGCAGGGTTGGGCATACGATAACAGATCCCACGCTGTCTGTTCTGCGCGCCGATGATCTCGACGGGAATACCAGATGGATACTGGTTTCCTACGCATGCCATTGCACGGTGTTGGACGGCAACAGCTTTCTGGTTTCCAGCGACTATCCGGGATACCTCTATCAATATGTGCAGCATGTCTATCCGAATTCGATTTGCGCTTTTGCAAACGGGTGCTGCGGAGATATCAACATCGGCTATTCCGCGGATGCGTCGGCGCTTGGCGAAGCAATGGACATTCGTACATTTGAAAACGCAGAGCGTATCGGGAATCTGCTGGGGGCAAGGGCGGTTGCCTGCGCAAACGAACTGCAGATGCAGGAGAATGTCCTCGTTGATTTAAGGGAACATCGGATTTCTCTGCCTTTACGCAAAAACCGCCCGTCTGAAGCCGCAATTCGCGAAGAAATCCATTGCCTCGATGAGCAAATTAAGACATGCAGCGATCCGGATACCCAAAAAGAACGAATGCTCAGCAAGATTTACCAGCAATGCATATTGGAGGGATTGCACGGTATTGCGCCATCTCAAACGGAAATACAGATACAAGTGGACTTTGTCCGCTTTGGCAAGCGCCTCTATGTCATGACTCCGGGAGAATTGTTTACGGAGCCGGGGCTTGCCATAAAGGAATTGCTGTCTGAAACCAATGATCCCATCGTACTGGGATACAGCAACGGTCATGTGGGGTACATCCCATCAAAGGGTGCCATGCTTGAAGGCGGATATGAATGTGAAACATCGGTGTTTGCCGTAAATGTAGCCGATGAACTGCTGTCTCAGATTGCGTTGGCATACAGGACCGATCTGTGAGAGAGCAGATAAGTACGAAGCCCTTTCATCAATAGGCCAGACCCGGCGGCGGACTCGGCGCAGTCACGGGATTTTTTAACGCCCAACAATGGAACAAGCCGGGGCAGTATATGAACCGGCGGCAGCGGTACGATTCGCTGCCGCCTTGCTTGTATCAGAAAGCCATTCGTCTTTAGCGCGGTTATTATGCGTGGATGGGTTATCAAGAGTGCCGTGGCTTTGCGGCGAACGGTGATTTGATGCGGCAGCCAAAGTATCATTTGCTGAATTAGATGCGCGAGTCGGAAAGGCCTCGTTTTTTGCCCGTTTCGTATCCATTCGATTCTGGGAATTCGGAAAAATGCGTCATGATGAACCTGCTTTGCATGATTGGACAGAGAACTAAACATCAGATTCCCTAAAAGATATGGACAAAAAGAAAAAGTGGCTTTGTTAGCCACTTTTTGCTTTATGGTGCGGCAGATGGGACTTGAACCCATACGCTCGCGCACACGCCCCTCAAACGTGCCTGTCTGCCTATTCCAGCACTGCCGCGTACTCAAATAGTATAGCGGGGAAAACACGACTTGTCAATTCATTTTGCAAAAAAATGGTGTGATGGAATTGCGGTATTTTTGAGAAACTAATTCTATCATGAAGGATTTGAACGGATATTGGCGGGCTGCACGGCTTGCCCCGTGGGTCTTGACGCTGGTTTTGAGCGCTGCCTGCGGACTATTTCATTACGATGCACTGCCGGACGACGATACCCGCCTGGCGGACAAGACGGCGATTGCCGGAGTAGATGTGTCGCGCCTGACCATCGCAGAGGCGCGCGCACAGCTGCCGCAGACGCCGCCCGCCTACCGGTTTCACCTGCCCGACCAGACCGTTTCGGTGGAGGCGGAAGCGCTCGGTATCGGGTATGACCTCGACGCAGCACTGCTCATGGCGGTCAACGGCGAGCCGGCGGAGACACTTTTGCTGCGGGTGGATACCGATGCGCTTGCGAGGGCTCTTCAAGCGTTTGGAGAACAGCATACCGCCGAAGCGGCGGACGCGGTGGCAACGTTTACGGGCGGGAGCAGTGAGCCGTTTTCGTTCACGGCTGCGCGCACGGGCGTTGAGATCGATACGGACGCGCTGTTTCAGACGGTTTTGCGCGCAGTGCAGTCGGGGCAGACGGATATTGCGGTGCCGCACAGCGTGCTGCACCCGGCCGTGACCGAGGAAGAGCTGCGCGCGCAGAATCAATGCTTGGGCCGCTTTACGACCTCATTTGCCAAATCGCCGCAGAATGCGGCTGATCGCGTGTTCAACATCAAGAAGGCTGCCGCTGCAATCGACGGGGTGACCCTTCAGCCGAACGCCGCATTTGACTGCAACGCCGTGCTGGGGGACCGGAACGAGGAAAACGGATGGCGAACGGCGGCCGGCATCCGCGGCGGGCGGTATGTGCAGGAGTATGGCGGCGGCGTGTGCCAGGTGTCCTCCACACTGTTCAATGCGGTCATGATGGCCGACCTGTCGATCACGGAACGGCACCCGCATAGCTGGCCGATGAGTTATGTCGATATCGGCCGCGATGCGACGATCAGCACGGGGGGCAAGAACTTCTGCTTTGTGAATTCGACCGGCGCGCCGCTTACGCTTTCGGCTTGGGTGGACGAGGACGAGCAGACGGTGACCGTTTCGATCTACGGCACGCCGGTTTTGCCGGACGGGCAATACGTGACGGTCGCTTCGGAGCGGACAGGAACGCTGCCGGCGCTGCCCGAAGAGCTGCTGCTCGACGAGAGCCTGCCGTATGGTACGCGCGTTGTCGAGCGCGAGGGGCGCGAGGGGCGTACCGCGCGCACCTATAAGGAGTATCGCGCCAAGGACGGAACGCTGCTGCGCAGGGAGGTCGCGTATGAGGATACCTATCGGTCGATCTCCGCGCGCGTCTATGTTTCAACCGATCTGTACGCAGCGGAGGCTACTGCCGCGGGGGACTGAGCGCGTCCTTCGCGGCCATTTCAAAAAGTGTTCATAGATTCGGCCAAATTGATTGCTTTATTCTTTTGCCTTGTTGGAGTATAATGGGACAAACGATAGTGGAGGCCTGTTATGCGAAACCTGACAATGCTGACCGATCTGTATCAGCTTACCATGATGTATGGTTACTTCAAACACGGCATGGCGGATAACGAGGGCGTGTTCGACGTGTTCTTCCGTCCACGCAGCAATATCACCTATGCGATTGCCGCCGGCCTGCAGAGCGTGATCGAATACATCAACAATCTGCATTTTGCGGAAAACGATATCGCCTATCTGCGGTCATTGAACCTGTTTGATGAGGATTTCCTGAATTATCTCAGAACGCTGCGCTTTACCGGCGAGATCTATGCCATGCCGGAGGGCACGGTGGTGTTCCCGTATGAGCCGCTTGTGCGCGTTAGGGCGCCGATCATGCAGGCGCAGCTCATCGAGACGGCGCTGCTCACATTTGTCAACCACCAGACGCTGATTGCGACCAAGGCCAGCCGCGTTTGCTATGCTGCGGAGGATGGCGCGGTGCTTGAGTTCGGCCTGCGCCGGGCGCAGGGCGCGGACGCCGCCATCATCGGCGCCCGTGCGGCGTACATCGGCGGCTGCGCCGGTACCGCCTGCACCATCTCCGACCAGCTGTACGGCGTGCCCGCCGGCGGCACCATGGCCCACGCCTGGGTGCAGATGTTCGACACCGAGTACGAGGCCTTCAAGACCTACTGCGAGACGTATCCCACCAACGCCACGCTGCTGGTGGACACCTACAACACGCTGAAATCCGGCGTGCCCAACGCCATCCGCGCCTTCAACGAGGTGCTGCGCCCCATGGGCATCAGCAAGTGCGGCATCCGCCTGGACAGCGGTGACATGGCCTATCTCAGTCAGAAGGCCCGCAAGATGCTGGACGAGGCCGGCTGGCCCGAGTGCCAGATCAGCGTGTCCAACTCCCTGGACGAGCGGCTGATCCAGAACCTGTTCCTGCAGGGCGCCCAGATCGACATGTTCGGCGTGGGTGAGCGGATGATCACCGCCAAGAGTGAGCCGGTGTTCGGCGGCGTGTACAAGCTGACCGCCGTAGAGAACGAGCAGGGCGAGATCATCCCCAAGATCAAGTGCAGCGAGAATGTGGAGAAGATCACCATCCCCCACTTCAAGAAGGTGTACCGCCTGTACAACAAGGAAAACGGCAAGGCCATCGCCGACTACATGACCGTCTATGACGAGGTGGTGGACGAGAACGAGCCCATGATGCTCTTCGACCCCTACGCCACCTGGAAAACCAAGAACGTCTGCAATTACCAGGCCCGTGAGCTGCTGGTGCCCGTGTTCCTGAAGGGCAGGAAGGTGTACGAATCCCCCGCCCTGAAGGACATCCAGACCTACTGCAAGCAGCAGGTGGACACCCTGTGGGACGAGATCAAGCGCTTTGATAACCCCCAGACCTATTATGTGGATCTCAGCCAGAAGCTGTGGGACATCCAGCAGGAGCTCCTGCGCAAGAACCGGAATTGAGGCAGAAGTGCAAGACCCGCTGCATGATACGCGGCGGCATGTGGTCATGCCGCCCTACGGAATTCTACCGTCACCCCCTTCGTAGGGCGGGGTGACCTCACCCCGCCGCCCCCCAACGCAATCCCCCGTTATTCCCCCCACCTTATACCGAAAGGAGCCGTATGAAGAAGCACCAGGTACAACAGAAGACAGAACGCCGGATCGGCGCGGGACTGCGCCTGGCGCTGGTGGCGATCCTGCTGCTGGCCCAAATCGCCCTGGTCATCGGCCTTTCCAAGCTCCTGCAGCAGCGGATGGCCGTGGCCTATACCCTGCTGGAGGTCGCGGCGCTGTTCAGCGCCGTGCGGGTCTATACCCGTCCCGGCAGCAGCAGCTATAAGATCGGCTGGATATTGCTGATCCTGGCGGTGCCGGTGGCGGGCCTGATCCTCTACTGGCTGTGGAACGGCGAGAGCAGCGCCAAGCGCCTGACGCTGAAAAAGCTGCCCCTTCCCGCCGAGAGCGCCGCCCAGACGGCCCAGAGCTGTGCCGCCATGGCGGCCCTGCGGCAGCGTGAGCCGGAGTGGAGCCGCCTGGCCTGCTATATGGAGCGCCACGGCTTCCCCCTGTACGACGGCACGGAGGCGGTGTATCTGGACACCGGCGAGGCGTATCTCAACGACCTGCTGGCCCATCTGGAGCAGGCGGAGCGGTTCATCTTCCTGGAGTACTATATCGTGGCCCGGGGCGACCTCTTCGACCGGGTGCTGACCATCTTCCGCCGCAAGCGGGCGGAGGGCGTGGAGATCAAGTTCCTCTTTGACGATTTCGGCAGCATGATGCGCTTCGGCAGCGAGGAGACCGACGCCCTGAAGGCCATCGGCGTGGAGGTCATGGTGTTCAACCCGGTGCACCAGTATGTGAACCGGCTGTACTTCAACTACCGCGACCACCGGAAGATCGCCTGCATCGACGGCGAGGTGGCCTATACCGGCGGCGCCAACCTGGCGGACGAGTACGCCAACCTGATGGAGCGCTTCGGCTACTGGAAGGACTGCGGCGTGCGCCTGACGGGCCGGGGCGCCTGGGGCCTGACCCGTGAGTTCATCCACCTGTGGGAGCGGATGGGCGGCACCCTGGACAACGATTACGACTTCTACCGTCCCCGCTTCGCCGGGGAGGGTAAGGGCTTCGTCCAGCCCTTTGTGGACGGCCCGGACAACAACCCCATCAACACCGCCGAGGACGCGTTTCTCCAACTGATCTGCGGCGCACGGGAGACGCTGACCGTCACCACGCCGTATCTGGCCATCGACGAGCCCATGATGCGCTCCCTGTGCCTGTCGGCGGACAGCGGCGTACAGACCCGGCTGCTGATGCCCGGCGTCCCCGACCACAAGTTCGCCTATCTGGTGGCCCAGAGCTACTGGGGTGAGCTGATGCGCCACGGGGTGGAGATCTACACCTTTACCCCCGGCCTGCTCCACGGCAAAACGGTGCTGGCCGACGGCGAGATGGCCTTCGTGGGCTCGGTGAACATGGACTACCGCAGCTTCCAGCTCCATTTCGAGTGCGGCACGCTGCTGTACGGCACCGAGGTGTCCCAGCCGCTGGCGGAGGACATGGCCCGCATCGTGGCCCGGGGCCAGCGGGTGACCATGGCCCGTTGGAAGGGCCGCCCCTGGTATCAGAAGGCGCTGGGCACACTGCTGCGGCTGTTCGCCATGTGGATGTAAGCATGTGGATATAAGAATGAGGTCAGACCTATGAAATTACTGGAACCGAAATACCGTAAGCTGATGCGGGCGCTGGCCATCCCCGCGGCGCTGATCTTCGTGGCCGCCATCATCGCCATGGCCACCGGCGCTATGTCCCTGTCCTACAGCGGCGTGGCCGCCGATGACGCGGGACGGCTGTATCTGGGCCGCGGCGGCAGGATCGAGGTGTACGAATCGGGCGAGAAGGCGGACACCCTCAAGCCCGACGTGGACAAGAGCTATGTGTTCACCGTTCGGGACGGGCAGCTGGTGCTGTCCACCGGCAAGGTGGCCGTCACCATGGACTTGCAAGGGAACGTCATCGAAAGCAAAACTGACGAGGGCGGCGCGCTGTACAAGGAGCTGAAGCCCCTGCGCCGCAGCTTCACCGCCGCCGACGGCACGGTGTACACCCTGCGCCATGAGATGCTGGCCGCCCAGGTAGTCACCGATGACGGCACGGTGCTGTACTGTGAGCCGGGCTGGGCCAATGTGCTCAAGCCGTTGCTGGCCCTGGCGGGCCTGTATGTGATCTTCGCCGCCGGGTACATCGCTCTGGACCGCTTCGCCACACTGGAGGCCACCGGCCATCTGGATCAGGTGTAAAAAAGTGGTAAATTTTCCTGCCGCCCTATCTTGACAAATACCTACCTGTGTGCTATGATAACTGTACAATACAAGGGGTGCTGGTGCAAACCGGCTGAGATACAGTGTATCGCCGCTGTGATCCCTCGAACCTGATCCGGATAATGCCGGCGTAGGAATGTGGTCATAGTGAATGGTTACTTTTCACCGCATTGCATCGCCTGCAATACGGTGTTTCCGTAAGGAGCCCCTCCCGAAGAAAGCCGCCCGGACAGAGCATGTTTTCTTAGGAGGTTACATCAAATGAATCACATGAAGCTTCGCGCTCTGTGCGAGGGCGCTGTTCTGGTGGCTGTGGCCGAGATCCTCAGCTTTATCAAGCTGTGGGAGATGCCCTGGGGCGGCAGCGTTGTGCTGTCCATGGTGCCCCTGGTGCTGTACGCCGTGCGCTGGGGCCTTGGGCCCGGCCTGCTGAGCGGCTTTGTTTTCGGCGTGCTGCAGTTCGTGTTTGACGGCGGCTTCGCCATCGGCTGGCAGTCCATCATCGGCGACTATCTGCTGGCCTTCACCGTGCTGGGCTTTGCCGGTCTGGTGGCCCGCAGGAAGAGCGGCGTGTTCACCGGTACGCTGATCGCCGGCTTCGCCCGCTTCCTGGTACACTATGTGGTGGGCGCCACCATTTGGGCCGCCTATATGCCCGACGTGTTCTTCGGCATGACCATGAAGTCCCCCTGGTTCTACTCTCTGCTGTACAACCTGGCCTACATGCTGCCCAACATCGCCATCACCCTGGTGGTGTTCGCCGTGGCCTACAAGCCCCTGAAGAAGTATCTGACGGGCGAGGATCTGCAGGCCGCCAAATAAGCTTACAATCGATCTGCTATCGATTCTTCTCTCTCCCCTGTCGTTTTTGCATGGTGCTGCGTCTAGTCCGCGCATCGCCGCAGAAAACCCCGCCCTTGTGGGCGGGGTTTTCTCAGCCTGTCAAAGAACGCCAGTTCTCGTTATGCGAGAGCTGGCGTTTTAGTCG
>ERZ857998.4034-NODE-4034-length-11054-cov-2.298209_pt1 | contig 11054 bp, 9 predicted proteins | sample MGYA00519954_ERZ857998 | MGnify/ENA primary metagenome ERZ857998 (study PRJEB31778, sample SAMEA3449424) | human gut metagenome | biome: human gut; feature: human-associated habitat; material: faeces | place: United Kingdom | collected 2010/2012 ...
ATTAACCCCGTAATCAAGTTAATACCCCTCTTGAAAACCCGCTGTCGTACGTGGCTTTTCACGCCCGCTTCGGTATTGAAAAGTTGTAGAGATTCAGACCGCCCCTCCCCCCAGTGTTGCAACTGTAGCAGGCTTTAGGTGTTGACTGAATTTTTCTTCTCATAAGAGACAACATTATACACCTGCTACATCTGCAACAGAGGATTATAGGGGCTGTGCGGTACCGCCTAATGTGTATCCCATTAGGATTGTGGTTGCATTACCGCCACCTTTAGGGCGCTTTCGTTCCAAGGTTGCGAAGCTGCTAAGCGCCTGGTTAAACTTAGCGGAGTTTTCCGGTCTGCAACCATTGTCCTCGCACCACTGGGTGTATGCTTTATACACCGCGCTTGTCCGCACTTCTGCTCCGTCAATCTTTTCGAGACATTCCTCGGTGAAGCGGGCCACCTTATCACTTTCCTTGCGATATTCCTCGATGGCTTCTTTGACGGAGTCCGGGATCATCAATCCTTCGGACTGAATCAGTCTGTAACCTTCCAGCAGCCAGTTGAGAATTGCACTCTGGCTGTTTGGTGCAGCGAACAACTCTTTTAGGTTTTTGTCCTGCTCCTTTTCACCGAAGTGTCGATCGAAGGTGACGATGATCACACGGTCGCTGCTGAACAAGGTCAGGTCGCTGATCGCCGGACGGTAATTGGTATTAATGTACAGCTTGAACTGCGGTTTGAAATCGAAGCTGTTTTCGTTCAGAAAGCGGGCATTCATGGTGTCGTTACCAGTCATGGTTTTCACCAGTGCTGCGTCCAATCTAAGGCTACGGTCCGGCTCCGAGATGTTTACAAAGCGCACTCCTGCCAGTCGCGCCACATCTTCGCTGGGCGATCGACTGCTCTTATTCGGTTTAATACCAATTGTCTCCGCCTGGGAAGTGCAACCGTAATGTCCGATCACTTTCAGTACGCTCTCACACAGTGTACCTTTACCGTTTCGGGTGGTTGCGCCATAGAAGATGAACATACACTCGAAGCGGGTGTCGCCGCTGAGACCGTAACCCAGCACCTTCTGCAAGAACCTCGCTTTCTCCTGATCGCCGTTGGTGATCTCCACCATGAAGCGTTCAAACCGTTCACAGCGTGCATCGGGACTGTATTCTACATTGCTGTGCTTGGTCAGCTTGTCCTCTGGCCTGTGGGGAGTGAACTCCATTGTCTTTAGATGGAGAGTTCCGTTTTTGCAGTTAAAGATGTAGGGATCCGTATCAAATTCTTCCACGCTAATGGTATGTACGCTCATTGCGTCAGAGATCACTGTTTCGCGCATTTTACGCGTCTGCCAACGGTAGCAGAACTTGGCGTATTCCTCGCGGCGCTTGTCATCCTCAATGGACAAACAGTAAATGCAAAGATGTCTCGCAAGCTGTTTACAGAGTTCCCTTGTCTTGGTGTTCCCGATATCCTGTTCCCACACGACGCCGTTGTAATGGAACCAGCTCTTGCGTTCCGGAACGTAGCGAAGCACATCCTTATAAAAGTCTGCAAAAAGCTGTCCGCCACCGAGCTCCGTCCATGGATACGCTTTGTTATCCTCAGGTTTGATCTTTTTCAGATATTCCTGCGGTGCACCGAACTGCTCCGGTGGAATGTAGCCTTCTGTGCTGCTCATCTCGCGACCGTACTTCTGGGCACTTTGCCAGATAGCATCCAGCTCCTGCTGCTCCAAAGGCGGTACACATTTTGCTGCTTCTGCATCGAAGTGCGCCTTTGCTACTGCTTCACCGTAGCGTTTGATGAGCTGGCAAGCCTTTTTGTGCAGGGTTCCATTGCGTCCGCCAGCCAGAATGAATAGCTTGTCCACGGTCTTCTTACCCTTAAAATACATGACCTGCGGGTTTTCCACTCCGAACAGGAAACGGCCTGCGTCCAGCGCGTTTGCGTCAAATTCAGGGAACTTTTTCTGAATCTGCTTTTTCAGTGCTACATACTGCTCAGCGCTGCTGATCTTTTCAATCGGAAAATAGCAGTGGAACTTGGGTCGAGCCGCCTTGCCGCTTTTTTCCTTCATGTGGTTGCGACTAAAGCTCACCGCGAAAGCCACACCAGGGAACGCTTTCTGGACATCTTCTGGGCCTTTCCAATCGTCTGGATTGTCGCTATGATCGTTGTCGCAGTCCATCGGGATACAATCGGAATACCGAAAGGATTGAATGCCTCTGCGGTTATCCGTGTAGGTTGCACACACATGGTCTTGTCGCATCGCCTGCTCCAGCATAGTCAGATTGTCCACCGTCACCTCGTTGGGGTACACATTATTCTGTTTCGCGCCGGTAGTATTCGCCGTGTAGATTGTAAATGCATTCATATGCTTTGCCCCCAATCCACACCGATTAGTGTCCATGACCGAGAGGAGCACTGATTTCCTCGATCGCCTTCATAACCTTTTCCTTTTGCTGATCATTCAATTCTTCTCTGAGAAGTCTTGAAAAGGTCTCCGGTCGGATCCCGAGCCACTTGGCGATCTCCCAGTAATGGACTCCCATCTCGCATGCTTTTATTCTGATATCTCGATTCGCTTTCATATTTTTTTCCTTTCCGGCCTTTTGCGGGGCCTAACGAATTTTTATGGCCGGTGCTCTGGATAACAAAAAGAGCACCAATACGTTGCTCTTTGTAGCGTCGTATCAGTGCTCTTTGAATCTTTGATTATTGAATTTTGAAGCGTTGTTTCTTTGTAATTTGTTCTTTGTGACGTCGTGCGCCTTAAATGTCTTTCGACATCATGATGATAACATAATCGAACGTTTGTGTCAATAGCAAATCGCAATATTTTGTGTTAAAATTTTATGACTGAGGCATACTGGCACAATATATAGTACTCTTTTAGAATTTTGTTTTCCACAGACTTTTCAGAAATTGCTTCAGTAAGCCTCAGTAATACAAAAACACCGCCGCAGCCATTTGGGATTGCGTTGGCGAGTTTTTAGTTGTAGTCCTTCATGAGGATGGCTAGTACGAACTCGGTGTCTTCATCCACCGGCTTGATGTCCCAGCCGCGATCATAGTTGCACACGATTTCGTCGCCACGCGTGATCATCAGTTTGCTGATCCTTCCGCCTTCAATTCCGTATACAGATCACCACCGTATTGCTTTATCCAATAGTGGAAGATGTCCTCACCGATTTTAATGCTGCCTTCTTGCCACATACCGCCACCGCTTACCATGAAAATCCGGCATTGAGTACCACCGTTCGTATAGCGCTCATTGCTCGTTTCGGGCTACTGTAGTCGCGGATGAATTTAGGATCCGCTTTTCCATTGTGTTTCACAGAAACCAGCGTGTATGTTCCGCTAAGCATCATTCGCACTTCGAGTGTAGTGCCATCTTCTTTCCATATTTTGTGATAGATGATTTTGTTTGTATCTCTTGTGTAGCCCGCTTCTGTGAAGCCATTCCTCATAATCATCTGATTGAAGTCTCTTTGTGCTTTTTCGATCGTCATATTGTTTTCCTCCTGTCGTTTTGGTAGGACAATTAAGCCAGAAAGAAATGGTAAAGTCCAGCTAATAACGCAAGAATTAGCAAAGAAAACACAAAAAGGCACCGCAACATTTCAGCTGCGATGCCTCGTGCTATTATGTCATTTTAGGGTCCGTGATATCATCCATGCTGATCATGGCTTCCACTGCCAATCGCATCCCCAGCTTAAAGCCGAGGACGAATGACATCATTTCATTTTTGTCGCCCAGCTCCGACGCACAGTCCTTGAACTTTTCGAAGGTCTCCTGCTGCGCCTGTGTCAGCATCTGCATCAGCTCATCCTCGTTCTGGGTCACAAGGTTTAGTATGTGCGAATACGTACCGCCTCTGATGATATCCCGATCCGACGGGCTGATGTTGCCGTAATACAGTTCCTCTATGATACTTCGCATGTCGCCACCTCCTTTGGCAGGGACACACAATATCAGAATAGCGCGGCATTATCCAGATAAAAAGCGGTTTATTAGCAATTAAGTAGCAAATAAGATCAACTTATTTTTTGTTGCAATAGTTTTAACACATGGCCGTCACGAATGCGCTTTGATTCAATTTCTTTCACCTTTGGCGAATCGCTCTCAATATATGGCACGCGCTGCTCGTCGAATAATTTGTCAAACTCATCAAAATGCCTTACAAGTTTAACAAGGAAATCGTTCTTTGTATCATCATCTTCGAACAGCAAAATTGCCTCCAGATGCCTTCTGGTTGCAATTTGTGCTTCGCCTCCGTTATTACTGCCAATTTTATTTTCCAAAAAACACAAAAGCAGATATCTAAGACTGTCTTTCGTATAGTAACACATACATATATCGCTATCAGCAGGACGACCATATTCAATATACTTCCACTCGGGGCAAGGAACGGTCATCCTATGTCCATCGACATCTGACGTTTGACAGGAATAGAGCTGTGTGGTGTAGTGATATATTTTCAAAGTGCTATAATATGCACGATGATCAGTCTGCAAATAATGATAGAATTCTGGATATCGTTCGCTACAAAGCCCATTTTCATCCTGCTCCGCTTCAATCGAAATCGTGTATTGCGGGAACTGCTTATGATAGTATCGTTCGTCTTCTTCGGCCCATTCATCAGGATTTTGCAAAAGAACTTTTATTTGTTCCAGTGGTGTTTGTAATAATCCAAATCGTTTTTTCCACAATAGCTCAATGTCACGAATATCCGCGCTTTGATCAATGGGAGTGTTGTTATCCATAACCCTCGTATAAATATGAAAAGCACGAACGGTTTTCCCTTTTTTCTTTCCTGCAGGGACGTAGTTCTTGTCACGATAGTCTTCTATCAAATAGTATGGCACATCTACGGAATTTTTTACTATAAAAACATCCACTTCGTGGTGCTCCAGATAAATTGTGCGCACCTCTACGCGGGGACGTGTCTGCCCAGCAAAATTGGGCAATCGTAGAAAATCAACGATGTTTTGCTGGTTTTTCCTGTGTGGGTCATTTTCAACGCCGACAGTTTCTAATGTTTGATCCTGAATTCCTAGGATCAGATATGCATCTCGATTTGCACGGTTATTGGCTAAGCAAATAATATCATGCAACAAGGAGGCTCTGTCCTCATAATGACATTGCTTAAAATCCCACCAGTCATCTTCACGGCCTGTTCTAATAAGGTCTTCAATTATTTCAGTTAATTGTTCGTCAAAATCTACCATTAATATTCACCACCTTGTGTTACCTCTTTAATATGGTTCGTTTTTCTTAGCATTTCTTTGTCCGCCGGACAGAAATCATACTGATCAACCTCATCAGGTGCGATCCACGCGAGCGCGTTATGTTCCTTCTTTTCGGGAGCGCCCTCTGCGATGTTGCAGAGGAAAAAGTGCAGGTGCACAATGCGATCGGGATATTCGTATGTGATATCTGTCAGCTCCCGCTCCACGCTCAGTGTAACACCAAGTTCCTCCTGGCACTCGCGCACAATGCACTGTTCGCCGGTTTCCCCGGCCTCGATCTTGCCACCGGGAAATTCCCACAGAAGACCGCAATTTTTATCGGCCGGTCGCTGGCAAATGAGAATCTTTCCATTATCTCGTATAATGGCAGCCGTTACTTCAAGTGTTTTCATGCGCTAGTCACTTTCCTTAAACGGAACTTATATTCCTTACGGATGTTACCGTCTTCGTCCTTTTCGTCTTCGTAAGTGTAATCAACGAGCTCAAAGATGCCCTGATAGTAATACTCTTGGGGAGAAAACTTTACGAACAGGTGGATTTCCTTTCCGTTTCGCGCTGCGTCCCTAATCGCAAGGTTTCCTTTTGTCATGGTCTGATCGCCGGTTTTGCCTTCGCCGGAATACAGATAGTCACCATCTGCAGTCCATTTATCATGATACACGAAGTTGCCACTGGCTTTGCCGATCGAGGAAATCAGAACAACGGTGTTGTCTGTCGGATTGATACCTCTGCCGAAGCCGGAAATGCGAATGCCAAACTGATCCTCCACCTGTTGATAAGTAAGGATGGGCTGTCTGGCCAGCTTTTCCGCGTGATAGTCCGGCGCAAACATTTCATCAAGTGTTTTTGCTTTCTTTGCCTTTGGTGCTGCAACCGCAGCAGCGGCGCGGCGCTGTTCTTCTGCTGCTTTGCGTGCAGCTTCTTCAGCTTGGCGCTTCTGCTCTGCAGCTGCCTTTGCATCGTTGATATTTTCCATGATCTGCTGCACAACGGAATCCTCTGCTTTGATGAACTTTTCAAAAGCGTCCGGGTATACAAATTTTGTTGTTTTCGCGGTGAATTCTACAGTGATGTAGTTGCCATCTTTTTCAGTGATCATACCGACACCAAACACGGTATGTTTCACTTTCAATCCGATCAGTTCCATATTTCTATCTCCTTGCTCTAAGTAGAACACTTGTCCCACTTAGGATTTATGCCTCATTCAGAATGTAGGGCACAATGGCGTCGTAAATCTTTTTGCTCATTTCTGCATGGAATTTTCGCATGCGAGGCCAGTCGACTTCATTATTTACACTGATTCCATTCAGCTCGACGTATATTCTGGAGGACTTCTTGTCATCTCCACGATCCCAAAGCACTGTAGTTCCCATGGCTGCTTCCACATCTGATTTATGCGCAACCACAGCGTCAAACAGTTTTTTGTTCAACGCTTTGTCGTTGGTGCCAATATACATTTCGACGCGCGCGCAATCAAAATTAGCAACGCACGAAATGCTACATCCTCCAAAGCCAAAGAATCCAGACAACCAGTTTTCTTTGGATCCGGTCACATTGCTGAAGGATCCTGTATCTGCGTGCGCAGCCTGAATATCTGGCAACGCAAACTGCCAATACTTCTTGCGGGTTTCAAAGCGAGTGCCGACGATTGCAGAGTCTTCTTCTGCCTCATCTCTCATATAGAATACGAGGTCCTCGGGGTCTGCTCCATACAGAGCAAAGAATTTGCGCAGGGTATTAACCTTGTAGGTGTTGGTCCAAATGTAAATGCCGTTATCAATTTCGATACTTTTGGAGAATGCAGATTCCGTATAACTTACATGCAGCGACAGTTCCACCGTGTCATCGGAGGTGTACGCCAATCCTGAAAGAACAGACTTATCCTCGGAATGCAGCAACTTTAACACCTTTTGGTACATATCCACCCAGCTGGTAACCGGCTGCTCCATGCCCTTGTAGCTGAAGCGTGCAATCACTTTGCCGGTAAATTCGACGTCGTCATCCAGGGTGAAACTATCCAACTGCTTTTCAGGTGCAACATATGTAGTAATCGGTGCTGCCCAGATTTCCAGTGCGCGCTGCTGTAGCAGACCATTACGCTCCACCAATTCCGGAAGTCCCCAAGAATCTTTCTGTGCAATGCGCTGGTTCATACGGATACCGCTATCCTTAAAACCGTTTTGCATATCGCGTTTTTCAACGAAGGTATTGTTACTATATTTGGAGTTGTATGCTGTCAGGGTTAAGTTGGCAATTCTATGCAACCACGTTTCATGGATGGCTTCGTAATCTTCGCCCAGTGCTTCAACCCATGCAGGAGTAAGATGCTGTTCAATGGAATAATCACCGCGATCGATGTGATCCCACACAGCCTTATCTTCAGATGTGCCGTGATTCTCCAGGCGCTCAAACAAGTAGTGTTTGTTCTTGCTGTTCATCATGTACATCGGTTTGGCAGCAAAAGCGGCTGCAAATTCTGTGTCATCCGGGAAGCGTACACGCTCCTTCTTGGAGAGCATGGCAAATTTGAACTTCTCAAAATACTGATCGGTGCTGCCGTCGTAACGCATGATCTCTTTATGAAGCATAAGGAAAATCTTGTTCAGTGCGTTTGTGGGTAGATCACAAATTAATCTGCGAAAAACATAGTTTTCGCAGGTCAGGAAAATCTGTGTAACCTCATCCAGCGAAAGTGCATTTTCTGCATTCAGACGCAGCACTTCCAAGAAGAAGGGACGCGTTACAGCGGTTTCCAGTCTGTTCAGGCGGTAGATACAGGAATTGAGCGCTGCGCTGGTGGTGTTGCCAATGCGTATCACCTGATAAAACTTCGCGTATTTCAGCATATCCGACAGCAAGTCTTCTGTCGCAATGTCACGTTCTTCCACGTACAATTTGAATGTTGCATACACGCGGCTGATCTGCGGAATTGCTGCCTGCTTCACACTAAGATAGTCACGGATAAAGGAACTCACATCATAACCGGTACATTCCTCAATGCGATTCCAGTATTTCTCGTAAAAATCCTCCTGCTGCTTGGTGGGAAGGCCCATCAAAATGAAGTTGCGGATTTTATCACCTTCACTAAGCGCCAGACCGGTGGAGTTAAGGCTTTCGAAAATGAGCTGGGGATTGTCGTCATGGTTCAGCTGGATGCTGATAATCTCAAGACGACAAATAGCATCAAACAACTCGTCCATGCTGATTTCGCCGCGTTGGATTCTATCGTAGAAATAGTTGTAGTTAACGGTGAGGTTGGAGTTTTGAATATGCTCTCCATCATCGTCAAACAGCTTGCCAAACGCCTTGCTATCGTTTTTGACTGGCTTCAGCTTAATACGAGTCTCCTGGGGTTGATACTTGTCCACCAAGAAATCTTCGTACAACTGTTGCGCCAGGCTAGGTTCCTGCGGCACAATAATCTTCTTCTCGATCAAATTGTACATTGCAAGGAACAGTAGCGACACAGTCGTCAAACGCTGCTGACCGTCAATAATCAGATATTCGGAGTTGCGGCCGTCTGGATTATACACTGAAACGATGCTGCCGAAGAAATGGCTCTTGCGACCGCTTCGTATAATTTTGACGAGGTCGTCGAAAAGCTGCTTGCAGTTTTCCATCTTCCAGTCGTAGTTACGCTGGTAAACGGGAATAACAAACCGCTTCTTCGCTCCATCCATATATTCTACTAAACGTTGTTCTGAGCCTTTCATACTCGTAACTCTCCTGATAAATCTCAATATTTAGTCATTTCTATTTGCGATCGGTATATTGTGCTTGTTAGAAATTATAAACGCATCACGCTTACAAGAAATTGGCTCCATTTCTGTTATCACCTTATGCTGCGTTTCCGGAGTCCAATATATCTTAAGCTTTTTGCGTGCACGGGTAATCGCTGTGTAAAAGATATTGTGGGTTATTTGTTCCTCGATCTCATTTGTGACAACAACCTTAACAGAATTGTATTCCAGGCCCTGCGCCTTATGTATGGATATAGCATAAGCCACCTGGAACGGAACAACCTCTCGATTATTTTTCTCCCTACCGTCATCGTCGACATAATGATCGACTGTGAAACGGATCAAAGAATGTCCTGGGACGTCACATTCAAGGAGCTCGAAGCCTGCCGCCATTGCAGCAAACTCCGTAAGTGCCATGTCTACTTCGATATCGAACTCTATGGCCGCAGTTTCTTTTTTGATGTTACGAATCCAGCCTTTAAGATTGTTATATAATGTCGGATAGAATCGGTTGTGCTCATTAAAGATTATAGGGTCTCCAACCTTGTATATCCATGAGTCCCAGTATACAGCAGGATTCGGATTGTCGTTTTGCAAGAAACGGTTTAGGTTGTTTATTCCGTAAAGCCCATCATAGTTTAAGCACAGAATAATCTCATCCAGATCTTCGTGCACAAATATGCTGTCATCCAATTCCGAAGCATAGTGTTGCAACGCTATATATTCTTCTGTTCGTTCATCCAATAGACGAACCTTATTCCACAAATCCACCATGCTGCTATGTTTGCTTCGGTACGGGGTATTCAATTCGTATATCACATCTGAAGACAGGAAATAGCGTGCTAAGCTAAACCAGTTACCAAACTTAATGGAACGTATCTGATATACGTCTCCTACCAAAACAAGAAGCCTGCAACGAAGTCTTTTCAACAGATCCTTCATGGCCGCGTTATCTACAGTACTACACTCATCGATAAAAACAATATCATAGCTGTGACCATTTACCAGGGGTCCACAGCTCGCAATCGTGCTAAACTCACTATTGCTTACTTTAATTTGGCGCCGTAAGTTTTCCTTTGCTGGATTCGTATTTGCTAAAAACAGTTTGCTCGAATCAGCAAAATAGGAAGACAAGTGCTTTATAAGTGTTGTTTTTCCCGTTCCTGCTGCTCCATAAATTAGCGCAAGATCGTATTTGCTGAACATGTCCAGCAGAATCGTTTTCTTTTCATCACAGTCCACTGCCGGAGTTGCCTGCAGCCATGCATCCATAGCGTTTCGATAACCGGTCAGTCCGCTGCCTACCCTTGAAATCAGATCGTTAATTATGCTTACGGTATCTGCCTCATACCCTTTGATGTACACTTTGTCTTTTTCTATTACTAAGCTCCGCACAGGAACATGTTTAGGGATTAGCAATGAATTGAATTTATTTGCAAGTTCTTCCACATCGCCAATGTACTCCACATCCTTGGTTGGCGTGAACAATTGCACATTCTGCTCTGTGTTTATGCGAATTTTTCGGGATAATATTTCGTGTTCACGACCCTTACTGCCAATACACGAAAAGACGTCAAATAGCGAGGGGTTATGATACACCAGCGACGCATCAAACGGCATGTTGTCAAATGGGAGGCATTCGTTCCATAGGCAGAGATAAGAAATCCAGTTGTTCGGGCGATCTGCTATCTGATATTTCATTATGTGGTGGCGCATTTTAAGCAGAATATACCGAAGGATGTTACTCCCCGGCGCTGCCGACCTTATTAGCTGTCTGCATCTATCCAAAGAATTGAACAAATTATTTGAGCGACTCAGGTTTTGAATTTCTGTTTTTACCGCATCATAATACTCATCGCCCATGGCAACCAATTCGGTTAAGCTCATTCCGGACACAGTAAGATACTCCATCATGGAGTTATACTCTATAGTGCCTGCGTTAACCTTCGGCATATTAATGATTCGGGAAAAATCTTCGAATTCGACGGGGCGAATTGCCACTTTGTAATTATCAATCACTCTGATAGGCATCCGTCGTCCGAGAATCTCTATCTCCGTGTCGATAAAGTTGAGTTTTA
>ERZ857998.4037-NODE-4037-length-11037-cov-3.209798_pt1 | contig 11037 bp, 7 predicted proteins | sample MGYA00519954_ERZ857998 | MGnify/ENA primary metagenome ERZ857998 (study PRJEB31778, sample SAMEA3449424) | human gut metagenome | biome: human gut; feature: human-associated habitat; material: faeces | place: United Kingdom | collected 2010/2012 ...
GGTCCACGGCCTGTGGGGAGAGGTACAGCGTCCGGTGCACCTGCGCCAGGGTATTGAGCACGCCGGCGCGGCGGAAGGAGTTTTCGTCCAGCATCTCGGCAAGCTGCAGCAGCACGCGCAGGTCAAACAGGAAATCGGCCACAAGCTGGTTCTTGGTGCAGATCAGGATATCCTGTGCCTGGAAGGAGAAGGCCTCAGCGTCCTCTCCGCCCAGAGGGCCGTCCGGCTCAAAGGGCGCGCGGCCGGGCACGGGGTGGCCCGCATAGAATTCCAGCGCGACATCCATGCTGCGGGCGGGGTCCGCCTGGGCGCACAGCATGTCGCAGTAGTGATTGCCGTGGCGCGTTACGACGATTTTGGTGGCAAAGGTGCCCTTCGGCATGCCATCTACCCAGAGCATGGCCTCATAGCCGCCCACGCGGGGCATCAGATAGAGCGCCCGCCCTGCGAGCTGTTCGGAGGGCTGATACCGGCCTTTGAACCAGCAGGTCTGCCACGGACCGCCCCAATGGGGGACCGGCGCGTGGAAGCATTGCCCAGATCCGCCCGCGCCACCAGCCGCTCATCGACCTGGCCTCCAGCTACGGCAAGCCGGTGATGATCCACTGCTGCGGCAGCTCCAGCTGGGCGTTTGAGGATTTCATCGAAATGGGCATCCGGGCGGTCGATACGCTGCAGCCGGAAGCCGCGGACATGGACCCCGCCTGTCTTGCACGGAAATACGGCGGCAGGCTGGCGTTCCACGGGTGCATTTCTACGGCAAAGCTGGCCGTGATGACGCCCGAAGCGGTGGTACAGAACGTGGCGGAGACGCTGGAGACGATGATGCCGCACCACGGCTACTGCCTTGCGCCCACGCATTATCTGCAGGACAACACGCCCGTGGAAAACGTGATCGCCATGTATCAGACTGCCCACAAACTGGGCCGGTACGGAAAATAAAAAAGGGCCGCGCGCCCACAACAGAAAAGGATGGCTTTTTATGGGATGCTTTGAAATCGTACAGTGCACCTGCAATCATCAGGAAAATCCGCTGGGGCTGGACCGTACGCCACGCTTCGGCTGGAAAATGCGCTCGGACACGCGGGGCGATGCCCAGACGGCGTACCGCATCACAGTGTCCACAGACGCGCGGCGCGCACAGGCGGGGCAGGGAGACGTGTGGGATTCCGGCCAGACCGCGGGTGATGGGAATGTGAGCGTGGCCTATGCCGGCCCGCCGCTGCAGCCCCGCACCCGGTATTATTGGTGTGTGACGGCGTGGAACCGTGCCGGAGAAGCGGCCGTCAGCCGTCCGGCCTTTTTCGAGACGGGCAAGCTGAACGAGGCCTGGCGCGCACGCTGGATCACGGCGCCGTTTCTGAAAATGGACAAAACGGACACAGGCGCGCCCTATCTGCGCCGCACGTTTCCGCTGCGGGGCGAGGTGCGCAGCGCGCGGCTGTATATCTGCGGGCTGGGGTACCACGAGGCGTTCATAGAGGGGAAAAAGGTTTCTGAAAATCTGCTGGAGCCTGCGTTCACCAAATATGACGCGCTGTCGTATTACCGCGTGTATGATGTAACGGAGCACCTGCCGGCGGCAGGCCCGGCTACGCTGGGCGTGGCGCTGGGCAACGGCTGGTACAACTGTTTCACCGAGGACGCGTGGAACATCCGTCAGGCAAGCTGGCGTGCGGTGCCCAAGCTGCTGTGTGAGCTGTATATCACATACGCCGACGGTACACAGGACTGCATCTGCAGCGATACAGGCTGGAAAACCTCGCCCGGGCCCATCACGTTCAATTCCATCCGCAATGGCGAGTGGTACGACGCGCGGCTGGAGCTGCCGGGATGGAGCGAGAGCACGTACGGCGCAGACGGCTGGCAGGACGCCGAGTTGGTGCGCGGCGCCGGCGGCGTGCTGCGCGCGGCTGAGATGCAGCCTATACGCGTGATGCAGGAGCTTGCGCCCGTGAACGCATACCGCACGCAGGAGGGGCGCTGGATCTTCGACCTAGGCCAGAATTTTGCAGGCAAGGTGCGCCTGACGGCCTATGGCCCCGCAGGCAGCGAGATCGTGCTGCGCTACTGCGAGGACCTGACCGGGGACGGACAGCATGTGGAACAGAAGCACATCAGCGGCTTTGTGCGCACCGGGGAATTCCAGACGGACAAATATATCAAAAAGAGCGACGGGCCGGAGGAATGGACGCCGCAGTTCGTATATCACGGCTTTCGCTATGTGGAGGCCGAGGGGCTGCCGGAAGAACTGCCGGGACCGTGCATCATGGGCCTTGTGATGCACACGTCTTTCGAGCGCACCGGACATTTTGAATGTTCGGACGATACGCTGATGACGATTCAGCGCCTATGCCATTGGTCCAGCATCTCCAACTGCCAGGGCGTGCCCACAGACTGCCCCCACCGGGAAAAGAATGCCTGGACGGGAGACGCGGGTACCGTGCACGATCAGCTCCTGCTGAATTATGACGCATTCCTGTTTCTGGAAAAATGGCTGGACGACCTTTGCCAAAGCCAGAGACCCAACGGTTCCATTCCCTGCGTATGTCCGTCAACGGGCTGGGGCTATAACTGGGGCAATGGGCCGGACTGGTCGATGGTATTGACGACGCTGCCCTGGGCGCTGTACGAACAGACGGGAGACGCAGCCATTCTGGCGCGGTATTATCCTTTCATTTGCCGCCATTTTGATTTTATGTCCAGCATGGCTGTGGACGGCATCGTGAACTACGGCATCGGAGACTGGTGCGCACCCTTCGACGGCCCGGCAATCTCTGTCAACATGAGCACGTTCAAAGCGCCTGTGGCCCTGACGGATACCGCCTGCTATTACCGCAGCGCCAGGATGCTTTCCAAAATGAGCCGTGTGCTGGGCCTTGACGACCCGTATCTTGCCAGGAGCGAGGAGATTCGTGCGGCGCTGCTGCGCAATTTTGTGGATGCGGATACCGGCGAGGTGGCGGGAGCATGCCAGACCTCGGACGGCTGTGTGGCTTTCCATCATCTGCTGAAGCCGCAGGAGGAGGCGCGGCTGATGGAGCGCCTGGCAGAGCGCATCGCGCAAAACGGCTGGCACATTGATTACGGCATTCTCGGCTCGAAATATGTGCTGAACATGCTGGGCGAATACGGGCGCACGGACGTGATCTACAAGATGCTCACGCGGGAGGACTACCCCGGCTATCTTTACTGGGTGGATCACGGCTGCACGACGCTGGCGGAGTGCTGGAACCTGGGCGGCTCGCACAACCATTACATGTTTTCGGATGTATCGGCGGTGTTTTACCGCTATTTTGCGGGCATCCGCCCCGATGGGGACATTCCCGCATACCGCAGCTTCCTGCTGGCGCCCGCGCTGGATTTGGCCATCGACACGCTTTCGTGCAGTGTGGAAAGCCCGCACGGCACTATTTTTGCAGGTTGGAAAAAGGACGGGGACACGGTGACGTTTACCGCCGGGGTGCCGTTTGGAACGACCGCACGTCTGCGGTTGCCCGCCGGTGTGCAGGCGCCGGAAAACGGCGCCGTGCTGGACGGCGGCCGGCATGAATTCTGCTGGAAAATCGCTCAGTCCGCGGGTTGAGCGGCCGAAACGGAGGGAACGACAATGAAAATGGATAAGGCAAAGGTTGAAAACTGCATTGCGAAAACGCGTGCTTTTTATGATACGAAGGCCGTGGGCTGCGCGCTGCTGAAAGTGAAAAACATCGCCACGCTGCCCTCGCCTGCGCTGTCGCTTACGGACTACACATTTCCGGACGATGTGTACAAATATCTGGACGCCCGCGCCCAGTGTACCATCGAACGTCTGGCGCAGCGGGCGGAGCTTGCGGATGATACGGTGCCCGCGGAAGGGCCGTGGTACGGCATTGCCGAACACACGGCCTTTCTGGGCGGCCGGGTGGACTACGAGAGCGATACGAGCTGGCATTACGCGATGCTGGATGCGCCCGGAGAACTGGAAAAGCTGGCAATGGATGAAAACAACCCGGTATTCCGGATGGTGAACGGCGGTATCGCATATCTGCGCGAGAAGTACAGCGATTATTTTCTGCCCATGGTGCGCGGCGCGTCCGGCGCGCTGGAGATGGCAAACACGCTGCGCGGCAACGACTTTTTCTACGATTTCTATGAAGAGCCGGAGGACCTGAAGGCGCTGCTGGATTACTGCGCGGACGCGCTTGTATGGAACTATGAAAAACAGATGGAGGCGGCAGGAGACGTATACGGCGGCGTGGTGACGGGCTTTGGCGAATGGCTGCCCGGCTGCAGCCTGGGGCATGTGTCCGAGGATACGACCACAATGATCTCTCTGGAGCAGTTCGAGGAGTTCGGCCGGCCGCGCACGGAGCGCATTTTCCGCAAATTCGACGAGGTGTTTATCCACATGCATGCCCTCAGCGAACGATGCCTGGCCTCTGTCGCATCGCTGCCGAATATCCGGCTGATGGAGCTTTCCTCGGACCCGAACACCGACCGTGCGGTGGAGGTGTGGAAGCGCAGCCGGGAGAAACTGACCCGGGTGATCCCGGTGCTGCGTCTGACACGAGCCGAGATCGAGTCGAACATGGACCTGCTGAAGAGCCAGAAAACAGTGGTGTGGTATGACGCCGCCTGTATGGAGGACGCGCAGGACATGTGCGCTCTGTTTGCACGGGAGCTGCCTGTGCGCTGAGCAGCGCGCAAAAAAGGAGAACCGGTATGGACGAAAATGAAAAACGGCTGCTCCGGCAGATCGACGCATTTGTGAAGCGCAGCCATGAGGGCATCCTGCGAGATATGAAAACGCTGGTGGACATTAAAAGCGTACAGGGAGAGCCAGCGCCGGGCGCGCCTTTCGGCACGGGGCCGAAGCGCGCGCTGGAGGCCGCTCTGGAAATTGCTTCGGGTATGGGCCTTTTCACGCGGAACTGCGAGGGCTATGTGGGGTATGCCGACTTGCCGGGCAAAAGCGAAAAACAGATCGCGCTCATCACACATCTGGACGTGGTACCCGAGGGCAGCGGATGGACAGGCGACCCGTTCTGCATGACGCTGCGGGACGGATTCGCGGTGGGGCGCGGCACAGCCGACGATAAGGGGCCGGCCGTCATCACACTGTATGCCGCAAAATTTTTTAAGGAACAAGGCGTGAAACTGCCCTATACGCTGCGCGTTTTGTTCGGCACAAATGAGGAAACGGGCATGCAGGATGTAGACTACTACCTTGCCCATTATCCGCAGCCCGCATTTTGCTTTTCTCCCGACGCGCGTTTCCCGGTGGGATATGCGGAAAAGGGGGGATACAGCGGCTGGCTGGTAAGCGCGCCGCTGAACGGCTGCTTGAGGGAATTTTTTGGCGGCGAGGCAAAAAACGTGGTGCCGGACCGCGCCTATGCGCTGGTGCGGACAGAAAAGACCCGCCTGCCGGATACGGAAAACATAACAATACGGGCCGAAAACGGCTGTGTGCGAATTGAAGCGCGGGGAAAAGGCGGGCATGTGGCCGGGCCGCAGGGGTCTGTCAACGCCATCGGGCTGGTGGTGGGTTATTTGCTGGACAACGGTCTGTGCACGCCGCAGGAGGAGCGGGCACTTCGGATGCTGCGCACGCTGCACGCGGATACAGACGGCAGTGCGCTGGGCGTAGCGGCCCGCGACGATGTATTCGGCCCTCTCACATGTGTGGGCGGGATGGTACGTCTTGAGCAGGGCCGCCTGCGTCAAAGCGTAGATATCCGTTACCCGGCCGCCATGGACGGCGAAAGGCTGCGCGCGGCGTTGTGCGCGTTGGCGGAAAACGCAGGCGGCAGCTTTGAGCCGGGCGCCATGCGCGCTCCGTTCTGCATCGACCCAAATTCTCCGGAGATCCGCACGCTGACAAATACCTATAACGAACTGGCGAACCGCAGCGACGCGCCTTTTGCGATGGGCGGCGGAACCTATGCGCGCCGGTTTGCAAATGCGATCAGCTACGGTCCCGGCGAGACGGACCAGCCCCGCCCTGTTTGGGCGGGCGCCCCCCACGGTGCGGACGAGGCCATGGAAATGGCGCAACTGTACAAAGCGCTGCGCATCTATATTCTTGCAATTGCACGACTGATGAAGCTGGAGCTTTGAGGCAGAGACAGACGGGGAAGCAAAGATGTCCTGTGAAAGAAGCCCGTGCCGAAGGGCACGGCGAAAGGAGCGGAAAGCATGAATGCGGATCAACAAATTCTTACACAACTGGCAAAAGAATACCGGGAGGTCGCGTTTGCGCCCGTAAATGAAGAGCGGCGCGCTCTGTGGAAGGCATTGAACGGGCTGCGCGAATGCCGCCCTCTGATCATGATGGACCAGCTGCCCTGGCATGAGCTGGATGTGGACGGGGACTTGAAGCTCCGGTGCAGGGATGCGGACGCCCGTATTGTGGAGGATGCTTTGCGCAAACAGCTGTACCAGGCAAAATATTTTCCCGCGGACAAAGTATTCGAGCCGTATCTGGAACTGCCCAAAACCATCGAGGGGTACCACCACGGCGTTGTGCGCCGGGAAGTGACGTTGGCCGCTGACGAAAAAAATGATGTGGTGAGCCACTCGTATGTCAGCCAGCTGAGCAGCGAAAGCGACCTTGAAAATTTGAAATTCCCGGACATCCGCGTGGACGAGGCGAAGGACAAAAAGCGCTGGGAAAAGGTCAGCGAAATGGTGTCGGGGATACTGCCGGTGCGCCTGACAGGCGTGCGCATGTTCCACTGCGGTATCTGGGACGACCTTGTGGAGGCGATCGGGACGGATAACTTTTTCTTCTTTTTTGCGGACGAGCCGGAGCTGCTGCACAAGGCGGCCAGACGCATGGCGGACATTTGCCAGAGCCTGATCGACCAGCTGACGGAAAAGCAGCTGTTCGACGCATATGAGCCGACGGTACATTGTACGGGCGCGTATACAGATGAGCTGCCGCAGGACAAAGAAAAAAACGTTCGGCCGGGAGATGTATGGACATTTGGCCTGGCGCAGATGCTGGGGTCTGTCTCGCCCCAGATGTTTGAAGAGTATGAGGTCGAATATGTCAAGCCGCTGCTGGAGCAGTTCGGCCTGGTCTATTACGGCTGCTGTGAGCCGCTGCACAACCGGATCGATTACATCCGCAAGATCAAAAACGTACGCAAGATCTCCATGAGCCCCTGGGCGGATATCAGAGCGGGAGCAGAGCATATCCACGGCGACTATGTCATCTCCCGCAAGCCGAACCCGGCCTATCTGGCGGCTGCTTCCTTTGAACCGGAGCTTGTGCGCAGGGAACTGCAGGAGACCTGCCGCGCGGCAAAGGAGAACGGATGTACCTGCGAGCTGATTTTGAAAGATGTCAGCACGGTGCAGTACCATCCCGAGCGGCTGGCGCAGTGGCACAAGATTGCAGTAGAGGTTGCCGGTGAATGGTAAAACGGCGGCTCATACCGTATAAAGCGGATGCGGCGCAGTCGGTAAATGCTGCCTTTGGGATTTTTTTGCTTTAATGTTGTTGATGTTCCAAACGAAAAATTGTATGATAAAGGAGAGAAAAGCAGCGCACGGGGAAAGGCGGGAACGCAGATGGAATACGAGCAATTCGACCGCAGGCTGGCGCGGGAATGTGCAAAGGCCTTTTCCCAATCCACAGGTCTGGGCTGCACGCTGTCCGACAAAACCGGCAGGGCTTTTGATGAATACGGGTACGGCTGCGAGAGCTGCGGCATGTGCGCCGCCGCAGGCGCCTCCCATGACCGGTGCGTGCAGGCGCATATCTACGGTATGACGGAGGCCGAGCGCTTCGGCGGCAAGTATATCTATTTTTGTCCGATGGGGCTCACATGCTTTGTCTCTCCGATTCTGGGCGAAGGCGGCGCCGAGGCGAAAATCACGGTCGGCCCGTTCATTATGGTAGAAAAACAGGATTTTATCGCCTGCGAGCTGACGGAAAATGTCCGCCTCACAGAGGCACAGAAACAGGCCGCGGTGCAGGTGCTGGAGAATATTCCCTTTGTGCCGACAGAACGGGTGACGCAGCTTTCGGTGCTTTTGTTCATGGCCGTTGGGTTTATGAACAATGTTTCGGCGGAAAACAGGATGATGGAGTCGGGCCATTCAGAGGAGCTGCAGGGGCAGATCACTTCCTATATCCTGGAGCTTAAGCAAGAGGAAGCGCCGCCGCCCTATCCGTTTGAAAAGGAGCATGTGCTGCTGCAGTGCGTGGCCCGGAAGGACCGCGACGGCGCGCGCCGTCTTTTGAACGAGCTGCTGGGCGCGATCCTGTTCGTGGACGGCGGGGATATGGAGCTTGTGAATTCCCGTCTGTATGAGCTGCTGGTGCTGATTTCCCGGACAGCCATCGAGAACGGCGCGGACGCAGAGCACACGATGCGGCTGAGTCATGAATACCGTTACAGGATCGGCGCATTCACCACCATTGATTCGCTCTGCCTGTGGCTTGCAGGTGTGGTGAACCACTTTATGGACGACCTGTTCCGCTTCTCGGACGCCAAGCACGCCAACATCATCCACCGGTGTACACAGTACATCAGCGCCAATTACAAAGAGCGCATCACGCTGGAGGACACCGCCCGGATGGTGTATCTTTCTCCGGCTTACCTGAGCCGCATTTTCAAGCAGGAGACGGGCGTGACGTTCAACGAGTACCTCAACCGCGTGCGTGTGAACAAGGCGAAGGAACTTTTGCGCCGCCGCGAGCTGCGCATGACGGATATTTCCCTGGCTGTGGGGTATGAGGATCAGAGTTATTTCACAAAGGTGTTCAAACGTGTGGCGGGGATGCTGCCGCGGGAATACCGGGAAAAAATACTGGTCTCCCGGAAGGACTGACGGAAGGAACAAAAAGCAGACGGAGCTGAAAGCTCCGTCTGCTTTTTATATAATACAGTTTATGCCTGCGGCCCAAGCTGCTTTGTACGCTGCAGGCAATAGCGCAGCGGCTTATAAAGCAGCAGCGCCACAACAAAATTGCCCGCGCCGTGCAGCAGGTCGAATGGGATGCCTGTTACCCACCAGGCAACGCCCGCGGCAATGCCGCCGTTCATCACCGCGTAGGAAACAGCGTACAGCGCGCCGTAGCAAAGACCAAACAGCCCGCTCAGCAGGGCCCAGAGCAGCACAGAGCGGTTTTGACGCATCAGCCGGGCGAACAGCATCAGCACCGCCCAAATATACAGCTGCGGGAACCACCAGATGCCAAAGCCGTTGAGCAGGCCGTACACAAAGACATAGGTATAAACGGCGGGCACGGCCAGCCGCGGATATTCCAGCGTGTACAGGATGACCAGCAGGCTCACCAGCTCGATATTGGGCAGGCCGTCCAGCGCGAATTTAGAAGCCACCAGCACCGCCGCGAGGAACGCGGCGGTAACAAGGCTGCGCGTCTTGCCCATCTCAGTAGCCGGTTTTCAGCGTGATCTCAAAGTGGTCGCCGTCCGCGACCGGGGTGGAGTCAACGCCGGTCATCACATCCTCGCCGTCCTTCGTGAAGCACCACCACTCCTCTTTGGCCTCGTCGGCCGTCACGCCGTTGACTGTTTTTACATACAGACCGTATTGGGATTCTTCGCCTTCGACAAGCTTCTGCTCCTCCAGTGCCTGGCGCAGAAATTCCGCGTCGGTAGAGAAGCTGAATTCATCGGTGGTCGCGTCGGCGTATACGACGGTTACGCCGACGGCCTTCTGCCCGGCGGTACCCTTCGGGCCAAAGGCAAACCATACCGCCAGCATTGCGGCCACAAGAACGACCGCGGCGCAGACGATGATCAGCGTTTTTTTCTTTTGTGCAGACATGTTTCAATTCCTCCTGAAAGCAAAAATAAAAAGCCGCGCCTCCCGGACCGGGAGCGCGGCTTTTTTGACAAAACAGACGCGCACGATCCATCCATCGTAAATCGTGAGAACAGCGCCGTGCCCGGTACCCCGGCTGAGGGCAAAGCCCAATACGGTGGCGGGACCGCGCGGGAGTTTCACCCGCTTCCCCGGAAATGCGCGGCGCAATATGCAATTGTATATGCTACAGTGTACAGGACAGGCACGTTTTTTGCAAGCCCCTTTGGGAGCGTCAGAAAAACATACCTTCGGTATAGGCGTTCATGAATTCCGCGCTGGTGGAAAGGTCCACCGTCCTCGCTCCGGCAGCCAGGGCCTCGCTGCGGGGGATAAAGCCCCTGTTCAGCAAAAGCATGGCCGCGCCGCTCAAGGCCGCGTTTCCCAGCACGCGCACACGGGGAACGAGTTCTTCGGGCAGAAGGCCGATGCGGCCCGCGCTGTCTACATCCAGATAGCTGCCGAAGCCGCCCGCGACGGCCAGCTCGGCGGCGTCCGCCCCGCAAAGCCCTTCCACGCGCAGCAGCGTGCTAAGCCCGGCGCAGATGGCGCTTTTGGCAAGCTGTACCATGCGGACGTCTTTCTGCGTCAGGCATACAGGCGGAGCAACGGGCGCAGGGTCCTGCTCCAGAAGCCCGGTTTCGTCCAGCTGCTCCAGCTCCACCAGGCAGGCAAGCGCGTCGATGACGCCGCTGCCGCAGATCCCTTTCGGCGCGCCGCCCCCAATGACGTGGGCCTGCAGTGCGCCGTCCTGTACGCGGACGTGATCCACTGCGCCCGTCTTTCCGGCCATCCCCATGGAAAGCCCGGCCCCCTCAAAGGCGGGCCCGGCGGCCGTGGAGCAGCAGGAAAGCTGCCCGCGATGCCAAAGAGCGATCTCGCCGTTGGTTCCAATATCCACCAGCATGCGGGTGTCCGGCTTGGAGCAGATGCCGCTGGCCAGCAACGCCGTGGTGATGTCCGCACCCACAAAAGCGGACATACAGCGGGGCAGATATACCTGCGCATGGGGGCAGGGCAGGCCAAGCTCCCCAGCCGCAAGCGTTTCTCCAAACAGGCGGGAAGCGGCGAACGGGGCATGGGAAAGACAGTCCGGGTCTGTCTGCGTGAGCAGGTACAGCATCGCGGTGTTCCCTGTGATGACCAGCGCGTCCACTGCTTCAGCGGAGATATGCGCTGAAGCGGCCATTTCCAACACCAGTGCCCGCACAC
>ERZ857998.4039-NODE-4039-length-11024-cov-2.763789_pt1 | contig 11024 bp, 7 predicted proteins | sample MGYA00519954_ERZ857998 | MGnify/ENA primary metagenome ERZ857998 (study PRJEB31778, sample SAMEA3449424) | human gut metagenome | biome: human gut; feature: human-associated habitat; material: faeces | place: United Kingdom | collected 2010/2012 ...
GGCGCGGCACAAGTGCGGAGGAAAAAGACGCTCCGCTCCGGCAACAAGCCGGGGCGGAGCGCTGAAAGGAGGGGGTAGAATCAGTTTTTCGGAGCGGCGGACTTGGCGGCCTGTACATCCTCGTCAAAAAGTTTAAAGTTGGGATCGACTTGGCCCCGGCCCAGGTAACGGGCTCGGTAGTCCTTCAGGGGCTGGAAGAACTTGCCGCTCAGGAAAATGATGACAACCAAATTAATAAAGGCGGGAACGCCGGTGGTAAGGTCTGCAATGGCCCAGATGTCGGCGCCCGAGACGTCGCTGCCCAAGGCATACAGCAGCACGACAAGGAAGCCGAGATAGTAGCAGAAGCCGGAAGATATGATATGGTTACAATAGCAACCAATATGGCCGGCAGAGGTACAGATATTATCCTTGGCGGAAACCCTGAGTTTGAAGCCAAGAGAGAAATGGCAAAGAGGGGCTATGACAGTGAAACCATTGCCTTTGCAACAAGCTTTGTGACAACAGATGATCCTGAGCTTCTGGAGGCAAGAAAGCTTTTCCACGAGCTTCACGAGGATTTCAAGGATCTGCGTAAGGCAGAGCAGGAAAAAGTAAGAGAGCTGGGCGGACTTTGCATTATAGGTACGGAGCGTCACGAGTCAAGACGTATAGACAATCAGCTGCGAGGCCGTTCCGGACGTCAGGGAGACCCGGGCTGCACACAGTTCTTTATCTCACTTGAAGACGACCTGATGAGACTGTTCGGCGGCGAAAGAGCCAAGGCTATAGTAGACAGAATGGGCGTTGGAGAGGACGAGGCTATCGAGTCGGGTATGCTGACAAGATCCATTGAAAACGCGCAGAAAAAAGTCGAGGGCAAGAACTTCGGCATAAGAAAATACGTACTCCAGTACGACAACGTTATGAACAAGCAGCGTGAAATCATCTACGGTGAGCGTCACAAGGTACTGCTGGGAGAAAACCTCAAGGGATATATCAGAAATATGACAGAGGAACTTGTATGCGGAGTTATAGATCCTGTAGTTATAGCGTCAAAGCACCCTGGCGAATGGGATCTTGATGAAATGAACAGAGGCCTCAAGAGAATTTGCGACAGATATGTTCCTGTGGAGTTTACTGAAGAAGAACAGTATTCTCTTACAGAGGAAGAACTTAAAGAACAGGTTATGGCTCAGTTCGATAAGCTCTACGAGGAAAAAGAAGCTGAAATCGGCGAAGAAAAGATGCGTGAACTGGAAAGAATGATACTCATAAGAGTTGTTGACAATCAGTGGATGGATCACATTGACGCTATGGATCAGCTTCGTACAGGTATCGGCCTCAGAGGACTCGGACAGCAGGACCCTGCCGCTGCATATGCGCAGGAGGGCTTTGCAATGTTTGAGATGATGATAGGAGATATCAAGGAGCAGACAGTTAAATTCTGCTACAATGTAACCGAGCAGACAAGAACCGAAAGAAGAAATGTCATTGGCGCAGGTAAAGAAAGCAAGGCTGAATTTGACGGCTCAGCGCCTGCTAAGGCTGCAGCTCCGGATATGCCGCAGCAGACTGCAGTACCTGACAGAAATCAGGGCAAGAAGCCTCAGACCTACAGAAGAACAGAAGAAAAGGTCGGAAGAAATGACCCTTGTCCTTGCGGATCGGGTAAAAAATACAAGAACTGCTGTATGAACAAGCAGGAACAGTAAGGAGAAAATACAATGCTGGAATTAGAACAGATAAAACAGAATTTACCTAAGCTGTCCGAAAAACTGGGAGAGGTCGGTGACTCTCTTTGACCCGGCAGGGCTCAAAGAAAGACTTGACGAACTTAACTTCATAGCGGAGAAACCGGATTTCTGGAGCGACCAGAGCGCGGCCCAGAGGCTGCTGAGAGAACAGAAAACTCTCGAGAAAAAGCTCGCGTCATATCAAAGATTGGTATCGGGCATAGAGGATATTGAGCTTACCATAGAGCTGGCGGAGTCGGAAGCTGATGCGGAGCTTGCCGCATCGGTTATTTCTGATTATGACAGTCTTGAGGCTGAGATTGAAAGCCTCAGACTTGAGCTTCTGCTGAACGGTAAATACGACAGAAACAATGCGATACTTTCAATTCACGCAGGGACAGGCGGAGTTGACGCAATGGACTGGCAGAGTCTGAAACAGGACGAAGTCCTGGAACGCTTAAAAACCGATGCGGTTCATGGAATTTCGGAATTGCAGGCGGAAAAGCGCAAGCCGCCCGAGGAGTTGGCCGCGCCCTTTCTCAGCGAAGAAAAGGGTGTGGAGAGCGAGCAAGCCGCGCTCGCGGGGGCGATGGACATCCTGGCCGAGCGCGTGAGCGACGATGCGCGCGTGCGCGCAAAGCTCAAGGCGCTTTATCTGCGCACGGCCCAGGTGCGCACGCGGGCTGCGAAGGAAGAGGACAGCGTATACCGCATGTATTACGAGTATCAGGAACCCATGCGCCTGATGGCTTCCCATCGCGTGCTGGCGGTGAACCGCGGCGAGGCCGAGGGCTTTTTGAAGGTCAGCCTAGAGGTGGACGCGCAGCAGGCGGAAAACGAAGTGTGCGCGCTGTATGTGCGGCCGGGCAGCACCACCACGCCGCTGGTGGAGGCGGCCGCGCGGGACGCTTACAGCCGCCTGATCGCCCCCTCTTTGGAAAATGAACTGCGCGGCGACTTGACCGAGCGCGCGCAGGAAGCCGCCATCCGCGTGTTTGCGCTCAATTTGAAGCCGCTGCTCATGCAGCCGCCCGTGCGCGGCAAGGTGGCGATGGGGTTGGATCCGGGCATCCGCACGGGTTGCAAGGTCGCGGTGGTGGACGCCACGGGCCGCGTGCTCGATACGAGGGTGATCTATCCCCTGCCTTCGCACGGCAAGGTGGAGCAGGCGAAAAAGACGGTGGAAGCGCTGATCCGCAAGCACGGCGTTTCGGTGGTTGCCATTGGCAACGGCACGGCTTCGCGCGAGACGGAGCAGTTTTTTGTGGACGTGATGCGCGAGATGAGCTTGGGAAGCGGGCTTTCCTACATGGTGGTGAGCGAGGCGGGCGCGTCGGTGTATTCGGCCTCCAAACTCGCGGCGGAGGAATTCCCGCAATTCGACGTATCGCTGCGCAGCGCGGTGTCCATCGCGCGCCGGTTGCAGGATCCGCTGGCGGAACTGGTGAAAATCGATCCCAAGGCCATTGGCGTGGGCCAGTATCAGCACGACCTCAAAGAAGCCCGGCTGGACGAGGCGCTCGCGGGCGTGGTGGAGGACTGCGTGAACGCCGTGGGCGTGGATGTGAACACGGCCAGCCCTTCGCTGCTTTCGCATGTGGCGGGCATCAACGCCGCGGTGGCGAAGAACATCGTCGCTTACCGCGAGGAAAACGGCGCGTTCGCTTCGCGCGCGGCGCTCAAGAAGGTGCCCAAGCTGGGGCCGAAGGCGTTTGAGCAGTGCGCGGGCTTTTTGCGCGTGCCGGGCGGCAAGGATCCCATGGAAAATACCGGCGTGCATCCGGAATCCTATGCGGCGGCGAAAGCGCTGCTCAGGCTGTGCGGCTGCTCGCTGGAAGACGCGCAAAAGGGCCTTTTGCGCCTGAAGGCCGAAGAGAGGGGCTACAAAAACCTGGCGGAACAGACGGGCGCGGGAGAGCCGACGCTGCGCGATATCGTAAAAGAGCTGGAAAAGCCGGGCCGAGACCCGCGCGATGAACTGCCCCCGCCGCTTCTGCGCACGGATGTGCTCGATATGGACGACCTCACGGAGGGCATGGAGCTCAAAGGCACGGTGCGCAACGTGACGGATTTCGGCGCGTTTGTGGATATCGGCGTGCATCGGGATGGGCTGGTGCACATTTCACAGCTTTCCGGCCGGCGCGTGCGCCATCCCAGCGAAGTGGTTTCGGTGGGCGATGTGGTGACGGTGTGGGTGCTTTCCGTGGAGAAGGATAAGAACCGCATTTCCCTCACCATGCGCAAACCGGCAGGCGCGCCGTGAAGCAAATTTTGCTTGCCGAAACGCCCGGAATATGGCATAATATAGGGGAAGGAACTTTCAGGAAACAAAAGAATGTAGCGATAGGTTTCAGGAAGGAGAATGCCCATGCATCAGAGAGATTTGCGCATCCGCCGCATCTTGGAAGAGCTGAAGGAGCGGATGTACATCCACAGGGAGCCGGTTGCCGGTTTGGAAATTTCCCCGCGCGGGGAAAACGCCTTCAAGCCGTTTGAAAATGGCGCCCTTTGGGGCGGGGAAGGCGAATGGTGGGATTTCCGCGTGCACGCGCAGGTACCGGCCTCGTTTACGGGCGCGGTACTTTTGGCCGCCACCACGGGTTATGAATCCGGCTGGGAAGCGGTCAACCCGCAATTCGTCGTAAAGCAGGATGGCAAGATCATCCAGGCGCTCGACACGCGCCACACCACTTGCCTGTTGATGGACAAGGCGGTTTCGGGCGCGCGGATTGAACTGGAGCTTAATGCCTACGCCGCTGATGTGAAGCAGCCGCCGCGCCTGTATCTGGAATTGTGCGACCGGGACGACGAGGTGATGGGCCTGGTGTACGACATCAGCGTGCCGTGGGAAGCCGTGAAGCTGATGCCCGAGCACGAGCGCGAGCGGGAAACCACGCTGTTCACGCTGTGCGAGGCGATCAACATGCTGGACCTGCGCAAGCCGCACAGCCCGGAATTTAACGCCAGCATCAAGGCCGCGCGCGAATACCTGCGCACGGAATACTATGAGAAGCGCGCGCAACTCCCGGCCATCGCTTACGCGGACTGCGTGGGCCACACGCACATCGACGTGGCCTGGCTGTGGGATCTGTATCAAACGCGGCACAAGGCCGTGCGCAGCTTTGCCACGGTTTTGCACCTGATGGAGCAGTATCCCGAATACAAGTTCATGTCCAGTCAGCCGGTCTTGTATAAGTTTGTGAAGGAGGACGCGCCGGAACTGTACGAGCGCATCAAGAAGGCGATTGCCGATGGCCGCTGGGAGCCGGAAGGCGGCATGTGGGTCGAGGCCGACTGCAACATCTCTTCGGGCGAAGCGCTGGTACGCCAGTTCCTGTATGGCAAGAAGTTCTTCCGCGAGGAATTCGGCAAGGACAACCGCATCCTCTGGCTGCCGGACGTGTTCGGCTATTCCGCCGCGCTGCCGCAGATCATGAAGCTGTGCGACGTGGATTACTTTATGACCAGTAAGCTGAGCTGGTCTGAATACAACCTCTATCCCTACGATACTTTCTGGTGGAAGGGCATAGACGGCACCAAGGTGCTCACGCACTTTACGCCGTCCCGCCAGTACAACCGCGCCGAAGTGGGCGATTTGCAGCACTTTACCACCTACAATGCCATGCTCAATCCCGAGGAGATGAAGGGCGGCTGGCAGCGTTTCCAGCAGAAGGGCCTGGACAACGAATTCCTCGTTTCCTATGGCTTTGGCGACGGTGGCGGCGGCCCCACGGACTGGATGCTGGAAAACGGCCGGCGCATGGCTGTGCCGCTGCCGGAAGTGCCCGTGGTGCGGCAGGAGTTCCCCAGCGTTTTCTTCGACACGCTGAACGAGCGCGTGAAGGGCGCCAAGGATATGCCCCAGTGGGATGGCGAGCTGTATCTGGAATACCACCGCGGCACGTACACGGCCATTGCCAAGAACAAGCGCAACAACCGCAAGACCGAGTTGCTTTTGCGCGAGGTTGAGCTGTGGCGCGAGCGCGCCTGGCGGCTGAAGGGACTGGAATATCCCAAAGCGGTGCTGGACGATATCTGGGAGGAAATGCTCACCCTGCAGTTCCACGATATCCTGCCTGGATCTTCCATTGAGAAGGTTTATCAGGATTCGGACGAGATGTATGCCGACATCACCGTGCGGCTCAACGCGCTGCTCGATGAGGCGCTCGCCGTGCTCGCATCCGATGCGAAGGGCGATATCGCGGCGTACAACTCCCTTTCTTACGCGCGCGACGACGTCATTTGGTTCGATGGGCCCGAGGGCGTAACCGCGCTGCGCGACGCGGCGGGCAACGAATATCCCGCGCAGCAGGATAAGGGCCGCTACTGCGCCTTTGTGCGCGGCCTGGCGCCGATGGCCAGCACGCCCCTGTGGTTTGTGAAGGGCGAAGCTTCCGGCGAGCGCATGGCGGTGGACAGGAATGGCTTCGAGACCCCGTTCTACAAGGGCACGTTCGACGCGGCCATGCGGATTCCCTCGCTGTTTGACAAGCGCGCGGGCCGCGAACTGGCGCGCGAGCCGCTCAACCGCATCGTGTGCTACGAGAACAAGCCCCACAATTACGATGCCTGGGACATCAACATCTATTACGACCAGCGGTTCTGGGAAGTCGACGATGTGCGCAAGGTGGAAATCCTCTCCGAAGGCCCGGTGCTCACGCGCGTGCGCGTGGTCTACGCCTATATGGATTCGCTCATCGCGCAGGATATCGTGCTGTATCGCGATCTGCCGCGCATCGATTTCGAAACGGAAGTGGAGTGGAAAGAAGTGCAGTACATGCTCAAGGCGCACTTCCCCACGAACCTGTTCTATGAGGACGCTGCCTTCGATATCCAGTATGGCAACGTGCGCCGCGCTACGCATAAGAACACCAGCTGGGATCGCGCCCGCTTTGAGGTGTGCGCGCACAAGTGGGCGGACATCGCGGAAGAAGGCTATGGCCTTTCCGTGCTGAACGATTGCAAGTATGGTTATTCGGTGGACGAGAATTCCATCGCGCTCACCATGCTCAAGAGTTCCGCGTATCCCAATCCGCACGGAGACCAGGAGCACCACACCTTCACGTATTCCATTCTGCCGCACGAGGGCACCTGGCGCGAGGGCGGCACGGTGGAGCAGGCGTATCAGCTCAACATTCCGGTGCGCGTGTTCGCCGCCGGGAACGGACAGGCCGAGCTGGCCTGCGCCGCGCGCGTGGATCAGCCGGGCGTGCTGGTGGAAGCGTTCAAGCGCGCCGAGGACGGCGAGCACACCGCGATCCGTCTATACGAATGCTTTGGCCGCCGCCGCAAGGGCGTGCGCCTCGAGGCGAACTGCCAGAGCGCCCAGGAATGCAACGCCATCGAGCGCGTGCTGGGCGACGCCGTGGTGGACAACGGCGCGATCGTATTCGATCTGCGGCCCTATGAAATCAAGACGTTCCTGATCTAGCGGGAACGCGCGCAAACAAACAAACAAACCGGCCCGCAAAGCGCCCTGTTCGGCGTTTTGCGGGCCGGCTGCTTTTGTGCCGCGCTTGTGCGCGGGGGAGGAAAGCGGCGGTTTCAGCCCTTGACCGCGCCTCCCGTGACGCCCTCCACATAGTACTTCTGGATGCTGATGAACAGAAGCGTGATGGGAATGGCCACCAGGATTGCGCCCGCGCAGAAGCGGGTGTAGTATTCATAGATGTTTTCGCGGTCGATCATGCGGTAGAGGCCGACGGCGACGGTGTAGTTGTCGTAGTTGTCCTTCATGATGACCGAGGCGAATATGAAGTCCACCCACGGGGCGATGAACGAGGTGATCGCCGTGCTGATTACGATGGGACGCGACGTGGGCAGGATGATTTTCCAGAACACGCCGTTGCGCGTCGCGCCGTCCAGCATGGCGGCCTCGTCGAGCGAGCGGGGAATCGTGTCGAAAAATCCCTTGGAAACGTAATATCCCAGCGCCGCGCCGCCCGAGTACACCATCACCAGCGCCGCCAGCGACTGCGCCAGCCCCAGCGCCTTGAGGAAGTGATAGATGGCGATCATGCTCATAAAGCCCGGGAACATGCCCAGAATGAGCGAGACGTTCATCAGCTTTTTGCGGGCTTTGAAGCGCAGGCGGGAATATGTGTACGCCACCATGAGCGTAAGGAACGTGGTAATCGTGCAGCTGAGCACCGCGACAATCAGTGTGTTCATGTACCAGCGCGGAAAATTGAACAGCTCGGTTTCCGTGAACAGGCGCGTGAAGTTGTGAATCGTGTATCCCTTGGGAAGGATGTAGGTGGTGTACGCGCCGGATTCCTCGCGCAGGGCGCTGAGCAGCAGCCAGACAACGGGCAGCAGCCACAGGACCGACATGACGGAAAGAATGATGTAAATCGCCGTGTTCGCGGCGCGCGTGCGCGCCTTTATGCCCATTTTGCTCATTGGAACTGATCCTCCTTTTTCACCGAGCCGGTCAGGTTATAGACGATCAGCGAAAGTGTGGACACGATCAGGAAGATAAAGATGCCGATGGTGGAAGCGAGCGAGTAGTCCTGCTTGTCCACGGTGAGCTTATACAGCCAGGTCACGAGCAGGTCGGTTTTGCCCGCCTGATAGTAGTCCAGCGAGAGCGGGCCGCCTGCGGTGAGCAGGTAGATCACGTTGAAATTGTTGATGTTCCCCACGAAGGTGGTAATCAGCGAAGGCGCGGTCACAAAGAGCATATAGGGCATGGTGATGGAGGTAAACGTGCGCACCGGACCGGCCCCGTCGATGGAAGCGCTCTCGTACAGATCCGCGGGAATGTTCATCAGGATGCCGCTCGCCGTCAGCATGGTGTAGGGAATGCCGACCCACATGTTGATTACGATTACGGTGCAGCGGGCCCAGGTGGGATCGGTCAGGAAGGGGAGCGGCTGGCTGATCCAGCCCAGCTTTTGCAGCAGAACATTCACGACGCCCGTGTCGGTAAGCATTTTGGAAACCAGCATCAGGCTTACGAACTGGGGAATCGCGATGGTGATCACGAAGATGGTGCGCCACATTTTCTTGAACCGGATGCCCTTTTTGTTGATCATGATGGCGAGAATGATGCCGAATATGTAATTCGTGAACGTGGCGAATACCGCCCATACCATCGTCCAGCCGAAAATGCCGAAGAAGGTGGCGCTTTTTACGGGATCGCCCCAGAAGATATCCGTCACGTTGGTCATGCCGACCCAGGTGAACAGATTGCCCGGGGGCTGGTGGCTTTGGTCGAAGTTCGTGAACGCGATGAGGATCATAAAAATAATGGGAAGCACCGTGAAGCACACGAGCGTGAGCATTGGCAGGGAGAGCAGGGTGATGTGGAAGCGCTCGTCCACCAGGGTTTTCAGATCCTGCCAGAAAGAATTGGGCTTTTTGCCGTTTTCGATCGCCTGCTGCGCCGCGAGCGAAGACTTGATGTTCAGCCACCACAGCACGAAAAAGGGCACGAGCGAGGCGAGCGTCAGCACGCCGAAGAGCAGAATCAGCATGGAATTGTCTCCCGGGACGCGCTGATAAATCTGCAGTTCCTCGTTCCACACGCGTTCCTGCGCCGCGGTGCCGAGCGTGCCGAAATCCTTGAGGTATTGCCAGCCAAATCCGAAAAAGAAGTAAAAGTAGAATATCTCAAACGCAAAATAGAGAAGTCCCTTCATGACCTGTCCGTGCGTCAGGCTGCCGAATCCCATGATCAGGCAGGACAGGCGCGTGCGCGCGTCGCCCTTTTGAAGGATTTTGGCCCCTTCGACCAGGCGGCGGCCAATGGTTTGGGGAAGCTTTGTCAACGCCGCTTTGAAATTCTTCATCCCGCATCCTCCCAACTGCTGATTCCGTGCGTTACCTTACCGTATTGTGCGCAAAAGGCGCAGCGCCTGCGCCGCGGGGCGACGATTGCGAACTGTGGGCACGCGGCCCGGGTGGCCGCTTCCTGTATCATTTTCCGGCCGTTGCCGCCGTTGGCAAAGTCAACACTCGGAACCGCCGCGCAACAGCGCGGCGGTTCCGAGGGAACATCCGGGGATCAGCCGATTATCTGGGCAACCATGGAATCAAGCAGGCTCTGCATATCGTCGGTGGACTGGTTCTCCATCGCGAGGCCGAACGCTTCGGAAGGCGTCCAGAAATTGCCGAGCACGTACTTCTGGCTCACGCCGTACTGGCTCTGCTCCGCCAGCGCGGCAAGCGCGATATTCGCCTGCACTTCTTCGGAAGCGGCGACGTTGCTGTTGCTCGGGCCGATTTCGCGCATTTCAAAGCGGAGCTGCTGCGCTTCTTCGTTGGTGAGGAATTCGGCCAGCATCATGGCTTCCACCGGATGCGCGGTCTGGGTGTTGACGCCGATCAGCTTCGTGCCGATGAAGGAGGACATCTGAACCTGTTCGCCGTTCAGGGTGAAGGTGGGCAGCTTGCACGCGGCGTAGTTTTCGCCGAGCTTCTCCTGGATGGCGGCAGCGTTCCAGGTGCCGGAAACGCCCGCGCAGATGGTGTCGCCCATGCCGCCGGTGAGCACGCTGTCGTCGCCGGTCAGGAAGGCGGGATCCGCCGTGAAGGCGCGGATGGCTTCGCCCGCGGCGACGCCGGCTTCGTTGTTGAAATCGCAGGTCTGCTTGCCGTTCTCGTCAAGCCCGAGCGTGCAGCCCGCGCCCAGGAAGAAGGAAGCGATGTACCAGCCGTTGGAAACGTCCATAAAGACCTTCTTGCCGGCCTCGTTCGCCTTGGCGAGGATGCTGTCGAGGGTCTGAACGTCTTCCTCGGAGAGGACGGACTTGTCGTAATAGAGGAAGTAGCCGTTGTCGGCGGTCATCGGATAGCCGTAGAGCACGCCGTCCAGGGTGGCGGATTCGATCGAGCCGGCGCTGTTCGCGGCGACAATCGCATCCAGGTTGCGGGTGACTTCGTAGAGCGCGTCGGCATTCACGAGGTCGAGCAGCTGGTCGTTCGAGAAGGCGAACACGTCCGCGGCGGCGGCGGGGTCTTCCAGATAGCGGGCCTTGGCATCCGGCTCGCCGACCACGCCGAGGCTGATGTCCCACGTGGTGTCGGGATTGGCCGCTTTGAAGTTTTCAACCAAAACGCCCAGCAGTTCCTGGTCTTCCTGCGATCCCCAGACCTTGAGGGTGACGGTTTCGCCTTCGGCCAGGCTCGAGGCGGCCAGGCCGAAGAGCATCATGGCGGCCAGTGCGAATGCAAGCAACTTTTTCATGTGAGCATCTCCTTATTAGGTAGAATATGGATCTACGCGCTTTCGCGCGCGGATTCCCGAGTGGGTGGTTCCTGCCCGTCCAGGCGGCGCACCGTGCCGCCCTGTACGAGCCGGCTGGG
>ERZ857998.4045-NODE-4045-length-10994-cov-3.614133_pt1 | contig 10994 bp, 16 predicted proteins | sample MGYA00519954_ERZ857998 | MGnify/ENA primary metagenome ERZ857998 (study PRJEB31778, sample SAMEA3449424) | human gut metagenome | biome: human gut; feature: human-associated habitat; material: faeces | place: United Kingdom | collected 2010/2012 ...
AGCTGATGCGGCTGGTCCTTGAGCGGCACATCAACCACGGCGGGCATCCGGTGCTGCGGTGGAACATGGACAACGCCTTCGTGCGCACCGACCCGGCTGGCAATCTGAAGATCGACAAAGAGAAGTCCACGGAGAAGGTGGACGGGGCGGTAGCGCTGGTCATGGCGCTGGACCGCGCCATGAAGAACCATGGCGGCGGCAGCGTCTACGATGAACGTGGGCTGCTGTTCATCTGAGTCTCTACTTAATAAAATGGAGGTCTGCCGTCATGCCGAGAAGTCCCAAGCGGCCATGCCGCTATCCGGGCTGCCCCAACCTGTGCGAGAGCGGCACATACTGCCCGGAGCATAGCGCCGAGTCGCCCGATCGTTTGCGCGGCAGCGCCGCCGAACGCGGCTATGACGCCAAATGGCGCAGGGCAAGGAAGCGCTTCCTGCGGAGCCATCCCCTGTGCGCAAACTGCCTGTCGCAAGGGGTCCTCACGCCGGCCACGGTCGTGGACCACATCGTCCCGCACCGTGGTGATCATCGGCTCTTCTGGGATGAACAAAATTGGCAGCCGTTGTGCAAAAGCTGCCACGATCAAAAGACCGGCAGCGGTCTTTAAGAGAAAACGATATGCTTATAGAACGCAAGTGGGCGATGCCCAGTGCATGGACATTTACCATAAAACCAATAAGGGAACTACTCGAAGAAGAGATGACACAGGGTTTATGGGTCGATCCTTTTGCGGGCAAGTTTTCACCAGCTGCTGTACGCAACGATCTCAATCCGCACTATGGCGCTGAGTATCACTTGGACGCCTTGGATTTTCTCGCCAAGTTTGCCAATGAAAGTGTCGACGGCATTCTTTTTGATCCGCCATATTCACCACGTCAGGTAAGGGAGTGCTACGACGGCATTTCTGGCAATCTCCATTGGGATGGCAAGACAACATTTTGGAGCCGTGTCAAGGATGAATGCGCGCGTATCCTGCGTCCCGGTGGAAAAGCGCTATGCTTTGGTTGGAACAGTATGGGATTCGGGAAGAACCGTGGTTTTAAGATGCTGCGCGTCTTGCTTGTCCCGCACGGCGGCAACCGGAATGATACGATTTGCACGGTTGAAATCAAGCGTCTTGAAAACTTAGCTCAAAAAACGCGGAAAAGCGAGGAGTCAACTGATAGCAAGCGGATACCGAATCCAAAGGAGATCTAATATGCGTAATCCATTTTTCGGCCTGTTCCACGCGCGAGACAAGCCCGGCAAACGTGCTTCGCCGAAGGACGCCGTCTCCGCCGCGCCGACGTTTTACTTTGGCAGCAGCATATCGGGCAAAAGCGTCACCGCGCGCTCGGCCATCCAGCTTTCCACCGTCTACGCCTGCGTGCGCGTCATCGCCGAGACTGTGGCCAGCCTGCCCCTCAATGTGTTTGAGGCCACCGACAAGGGCGGCGTCAAGGCGCTGGAGCATCCGCTGCAAAGACTGCTCCACGACGAACCCAACCCGGAGATGACCTCCTTCGTCTGGCGGGAAACGATGCTTTCCCACCTGCTCTTGTGGGGCAACTCGTACTGCCAGATCCTCCGCACCGGGCGCAACGGCATCGTCGGCCTGTACCCGCTGCTGCCCGACCACATGGAGGTAGACCGCGACAGCAGGGGCAAGCTGACCTACACCTATACCACCAGCGAGGGCCGCATGGTGCGCCTCGACCCCACGGACGTCCTGCACATCCCCGGCCTTGGCTTTGACGGCGTCATGGGCTACAGCCCCATCGCGCTGGAGAAGAGTGCGGTCGGGCTGAGTATCGCCGCTGAGGAATACGGGAGCAAGTTCTTCGGCAATGGCGCGATGCCAAGTGGCGTTCTCACGCACCCCAATACGGTCAAAGACCCCAAGCGCCTGCGGGAGAGCTGGAACGCGGCCTACGGCGGCTCCGCCAACTCGGGCAAGGTGGCCATCCTCGAAGAGTCCATGACCTTCACGCCCATCAGCATCCCCAACGACGCGGCGCAGTTCCTCGAAACGCGCAAATTTCAGGTCACGGAGATCTGCCGCATCTTCCGCGTGCCGCCGCACATGATCGGCGACCTCGAACGGGCGACGTTCTCGAATATCGAATCGCAGAACATCTCCTTTGCCGTCCATACCATCCGCCCATGGCTGGTGCGCATCGAGCAGGCCATGGACCGCGCGCTCTTCCCGGAGACGGAGAAGGGCCGTTTTTATGTGCGCTTCAACCTGGACGGCCTGATGCGCGGCGACTACAAATCCAGGATGGAGGGCTACGCCATCGCGCGGCAGAACGGCTGGATGTCCGCCAATGACATCCGTGAGTTGGAAAACCTCAACCCGCTGTCCGACGGGGAGGGCGGAAACCTGTACCTCGTCAACGGCAACATGATCCCCATCACCATGACAGCGGCTGGCACAGGAAAGGAGGGGGCTGATGCGCAGGCCATTGACGCTGGGAAGCCTGTTTGACGGCATCGGCGGCTTCCCCCTCGCCGGGAAGCTGGCGGGGATGCGCCCCGTGTGGGCGTCGGAGATCGAGCCGTTCCCCATCCGGGTGACGGAGAAACGGCTCCCCGGGATGAAACACTATGGAAATATCTTCTCCCTGCGCGGCGCGGGGCTGGAACCCGTGGACGTTGTCACCTTCGGCTCCCCCTGTCAGGACCTGTCTATCGCGGGGAAGCGCGAAGGGCTCGGCGGCGGGCGTTCCAGCCTGTTCTTTGAGGCCGTGCGCATCATACGGGAGATGAGGGAGGCGACGGATGGAAAATACCCAAGGTGGGCTGTCTGGGAAAACGTGCCGGGCGCGCTGTCCTCTCACGATGGGGAGGATTTCCGGCAAGTCCTCGAAAGCCTTATCCGCATCAAAGACCCCGGGGCAGATGTTCCTCTGCCTGCGCCAAGGCGCTGGCTGCCCGCCGGCGAGATCATGGGCGACGGTCATTCTCTCGCCTGGCGCGTCCTCGACGCCGCGCAGGGTTGGGGCGTCGCACAAAGACGGAAACGTGTATTTGCTGTCCTCGATCTTGATGGAGGACGTGCCGGACAGGTACTCTTTGAGTCCGAAGGCGTGTCAGGGTATACTCCGCCGGGCTGCGAAGCGCGGCAAGGAGCTGCCGGAGGTACTGAAAGCCGCGTTGGAGCAGCAGGCGCGGGATGCGCCGGAGGGTCCTGCACAGGGCAGGGCGACAGGAGCCGGAGCGACGGACATGGAACGGAAAGCTCGCCCACGATCCGCGGCCAGAAACCGCCCGGCGTCGTCATAGGGTATAACCCCACGGCCAGCCGCGTCACCTTTTGCAAAGACGGCGTATGCCAAACGCTCTGCGCGCGGATGGGGACAGGTGGGAACAACATTCCCCTGACCCTGAAGATCCGTTCGGGCTGCGAGGGCGGGGGCAAGGGCGCGCTGGTCCAGGAAGACCTGTCAGCGACGCTGGGCTGCCACAACGACCAGACGCTGTTCGCGCCAAAAGCCTTTGGCATAGGCTCCGCGACGAGCAAGGGGATGCTCTCCCCAAACCCGAAGAGCGGGTTTTACGAGGCCTCGACCAGCCGGACGCTCGACCGCGGCGGCGGCAACGCCTGCTGCAACCAGGGCGGCACGGTGGTCGTGGAGACGAGGGCTCCCGCCTATTGCGTCACCGCCTGCTCATACATGCAGATAGACCGGGAAGTCGCTTCCCCCATCATGGCGCGGGACTGGAAAGACCCGCCGGTCATCGGCCAAGGATCCCCGTCATACTGTCTCGACCGCGCCTGCTTCACATCCGGGGAGAACGCGCAGTACCGCATGAACGTGGTGGAAGAAGTCTCCGCCACGCTGGTGGCCGAAGGGCCGGGCGCGGTGTCCGCCCCGCAGGGCGGGTACATCGTGCGCCGCCTGACGCCCGGAGAGTGCTGCAGGCTGCAGGGCTTCCCGGACGGCTGGTGCGAACGGCTGGGCGACCCTTCGCCATCCAAAGCAGAGATACGGCGCTGGGCGGCGATATTCGAAGAATACCGGCAGGCGTCGGAGGCGTCAGCGAAACGGAAGAAGGAAGCGCAACTCATTAAATGGCTCAAAGACCCGGGCTCGGATACGGCGCAGTACAAGGCATACGGCAACAGCGTGGCTGTGCCGTGTGTCTTTTTTGTGCTCGCCGGCATCGCCTGGGCGGAAGAAATGGAGGTGGGAAGCCTTGCGGACGGTAGAACTTAACGGCTACATCGACGAAGAGGCGTGGTTCGGCGACGAGGTCACGCCGGAGTCCCTGCATGCGCTGCTGTATCCCGAGGGCGCGGACGCACAGGAGGACCTGCGCATCATCCTCAACAGCTATGGCGGCTCCTGCAACGCGGCGGTGCGCATGTTCGACGACCTGCGCGCCTACCCGGGCAGCGTCCACATCATCGTCTCCGGCACCGCGGCTTCGGCGGCGACAGTGCTGGCGACAGCAGCGGACCGTCTGGAAATGACGCCCGGCTCGCTGTGGATGATCCACGACCCGTCGGTGGCCGCGTGGGGCAACGAGCGGGACCTTGAGGAAGCGATACGCCTGCTCAGGGCGTGCAAGGAAAGCATCCTCAACGTCTACGGCCAGCGCTGCCGCAGGCCCCGCGGGGAGATCAGCGCCATGATGCGCGATACGACATGGATGGACGCGGGCGCCGCGCTGCGCGACGGGTTCATCGACGGCATCGTGGACATGGGCAGCGGCGCGGTCAACACCGCCCCCTGCCACGAAACGAGCCTCGCGGAGGCCAAGGCAAAGGTGGCGGCATGGCTGGAGCGCACGCGCCCATTGCAGATGCGCAAAAGCCCGGAGGCACAGCCTGCGGCCACTGTGAAAGAAACCCCTATAGCGGAGATACAGCAGGTTGCCGAACAGGAGCAGGCGGACAAGGCGCCGGCAGCTCATGCGCCCGGCGTCCCCGCCACCCAACTCAGGCGGCGGCTGGAACTGATCACACCGACCCAACGATGATACAGGAGGGAAATCTTATGAACAAGATCCTTGCGATGCGCGAAAAGCGCGGGGAGGTCTGGGACAAGGCAAAGGCCTTCCTCAACGAACATCAGGATGAGAACGGTATGCTCTCGCCGGAGGATGCGGCGCAGTACGAACGCATGGAACAGGAAGTGGTCGACCTCGGCCACGCCATCGAGCGCGAGGAGCGCGCCGCCCAGATGGAGCGGGAACTGAACGCCCCGACGATGGCGCCGCTGGCCTCCCGGCCGGAGGCCCGCCCCGACTCCCGCACCGGCCGCGGCTCGAACGAGTACAAGGCCGCTTTCTGGACCGCCATGCGCAACCGCGGCGGCCATCTTTCCGTCCAGAACGCTTTGCAGATCGGGACGGACAGCGAGGGCGGCTACCTCGTGCCCGACGAATACGAGCGCACGCTGGTGGACGCCCTGCGTGAGGAGAACCGCCTGCGCGGCCTGTGCAAGATCATCCGCACCTCCTCCGGCGACCGCAAGATCCCGCTGGTGGCTTCCCACGGCACAGCGAGCTGGGTCGAGGAGGAAGGCACGATCCCCGAATCCGACGACGCCTTTGGGCAGATCACCATCGGCGCGCACAAAATCGCGTCCATGATCAAGGTTTCGGACGAACTGCTGCAGGACAGCGTGTTCGATATTGAAAACTACATCGCCACCGAATTTGCCCGCCGCGTGGGCGACGCCGAGGAAGCGGCGTTCATCAGCGGCGACGGCTCCGGCAAGCCCTACGGCATGCTGCATTCCACCAATGGAGCGGCGGCGGGCGTCACGGCGGCCAGCGCCACGGCCATTACCGCGGACGAGCTGCTCGACCTCATCTATTCCCTGAAGGCCCCCTACCGCAAGCGCGCGGTGTTCCTCATGCACGATTCGACCATCAAGGCCATCCGCAAGCTCAAGGACGGCAACGGCCAGTTTTTGTGGCAGGCGGGGCTGAAGGAAGGCGAGCCGGACATGCTGCTGGGCTACCGTCTGGTGACCTCGACGCACATGCCCGTGATCGCCGCGGCCGCGAAACCCATCGTCTTCGGCGACCTGACCAGCTACTGGATCGCGGACCGCGAAGGCCGTTCCATGCAGAGGCTCAACGAACTGTACGCGGCAACGGGCCAGGTCGGCTTCCGCGTGACGCAGCGTGTGGATGGCCGCCTGGTGCAGACCGAAGGCATCAAGTGCCTGGCCATGAAGAGCGCTTAAGGAGGAGACCGTATGACAAACTGTATCACCAGGAACTACCATGCCCACGGCGGCAGCGAGTGGGTCATCGGCGGGAAGCTGACCTTCCTGCCCGGCGCGACGGTCGAGGGCGCGGAGGGGTTGTTCGACCTGCCCTCCGCCCCGACGCCGGCAAGCCCGACGATCCCCTACATCGCCGACAGCGAAGCCACGACCGTCGCCGCACTGAAGGATAACTTCAACGCCCTGCTCGCGGCCCTGCGCACTGCCGGCCTCATGGCCGCCGCCCCCGAAGGCGAAGACGCCTGACCATGGCCGTCACGGTAGACGAAGTCAAGGCGCACCTGCGCATCCAGCACGATGAGGAAGATGGGTTCATCCTGTCCCTCATCGCGCAGGCGCAGGCCGCGGCGGAGGATTTCTGCCGCGTGGAGTTCGCGGAGGACGCCCCGCAGCCCGTGCGCCTCGCCATACTGCTGTTTGTCGGTTTCTACTATGAAAACCGCGACGTGCCCGACCATCAGACCTACGCCACCATGCGCGAGGCGTTTGAGAACCTGCTCTATCCCTACCGCGACCCTGAGAAAATGTTCTGAAAAAGGTGGTGAGGACGCTTGCGCGGCTACAAAAACTTCGAGTCCGACCCGCATCCCGGCGACCTTCGCCACCTCGTGGAGATCGGGTATACCGAGAACAGCATCAATGCAAACGGCTACCCCGAACCCAAAGATGTGGTCGTCTGCAAGGTCTGGGCCGCCTGTACCGACGCCGGGAACCAGCACTACCGCGCCGCCGACGTGATGAACACCGAGCAGGTCATCAACTTCACCATCCGCTACCGGGACGACATCAAGCCCGGCATGTGGGTGCGCTTCCGGGGTGAGAAGTGGGACATCTCCACGCTGGGCGAGTATTCGTTCAAGCGCACCTATCTCGGCCTGAAGGCGTCCCTGTCGAAGGGAGTGAGTGGATGAAACAGGTGCAGGAAGCGCTCAAGGGCATCGGCATCCCGGTCATGGCGGGCGTGTGGCGCGCGACTTCACCGAACCAAAATCCGCCCACCCAGTATGTTGTGTACTCCTCTACGACCACCGAGGCGTCCCATCAGGATGACCATGTTACATCCTATCGCACTTTCGTCTACCTCAACCTCTGGAGCGATATCGACCCGACAGACATGGCGAACCGCATCCGCGAGGCGATGTACGCATACGGCTTTTTCATGGTGGAAGAGTCGGATAAAGGCTACAATCAACCCGCCTACGACACCGCCACCACGCAGTACACGGTGCAGTGGACGTGGTGCTGGCGGGAGGAGGTGGCGCCTCATGCCCCTTGAAACGGACGGCTTTGACGGCCTCATGACCGACATTGCGGGCATGGCCCGGCGCATGGACGCAGACGGCGAGGGCGCGGGAACCGCAAAGCGCATTCTGGAAGCCGCCGCCGTGCCCATCCATCAGCAGATGAAAGCCAACGCCACGAGGGACCCACGCAGGCGTTCGGGCGATCTGCACGCAGCGCTGAACATCGGCAAGGTCAAGCGCAGCAAGAAGCGCGGCACGCGCATCACCATAGGTGTGCACCGCAAGGACTGGAACCACGAGGACTACTATCCCGCTTACGTGGAATATGGTCACGGCGGACCAGCGCCCGCGCCCGCGCATCCCTACATCCGTCCCGCGTATGACGCCCGAGCGGATGAGTCCTATGAGATCATCCGCGAGGGCCTGAGGGACGCGATTGACAAGAACGGATGAATTAAACTGACAAAAACCGATGGATTGGAGGAATGAACCATGCCTACCCCTACCGCATCCCCGCAGGTCTCCTCGACTGTGGGCCTCAAAAACGTGGTCATCGCGCCGCTGACCGAGGACACCGAGACCAGCCATACCTACGGCGAATTGCAGCTCATGGCGGGCGCGATTGAGGCGTCCATCACCCCGGAGAACGCCGACCCGGACGTCCAATATGCGGATGATATCGAATTCGATACGCTGTATCCCGACCCGGAGCTGACCTTCTCCACCTCCATGGCGGATGTGCCGCTGGCCATCCAGGAGATGATCTTCGGCAACCAGATCGACGACAACGGCGTGCTCATCCGCTCCGCCAACGACAAGCCCGGCTACTTCGCCGTGGGCTTTATGTCCGAAAAGGCCAACGGCAAGTACCGCTATGTGTGGCTGTACAAGGTACGCGCCAAGCCGGTCACGGAAAGCTACGCCACCAAGGAGGGCACGACCATTACCCGGCAGACCGGCGAGGTCGAATGGACGGCGATCAAGAGAACTTCGGATGGGCGCTATCAGGCCATTGCCGATGAAGGCGAGGGCGGCTTTGATTCCTCCAAGGCCGCGACCTTCCTTGAATCCGTCTATTCGCCCACGTTCACGCCGGAGGAAGATGGGCCGTAATTGTCGCACCCGCACCACAACATACCGCGCCTGCCGTTTTTTCGGCGGGCGCTTTCTCTACCACTGTATAGGGCTTATGGGAGGGCACGCGCATGATCACCTGCACACTGAGGGACAAGAAGTATTCCGTGGATTTCATTTCGGGCCGGGCGCTGCGGGAAATGGAGCCCGCCGCGCAAATGTACGCGAAAATCGTACACTTGTCCGAACTGGCCGCCAGGGGCAAGGAGATTTCCGAGGACGCAAAATTCACCATCGCCGACGCGATGGACGTCATGATCCGCTGGTTCTGCATCCTCTTTCAGAACCAATTCACCCCGGACGACGTGCTGGACAACTATCCCGTTGACCGGCTGATGCACGACATTGCCCTCGCGCTCATGGCCGTGCAGACGCAGACCACGGACGTGCTTTCCGATTTCCCTACGAAGGCGGCGGAGGCGACGCCGCAGACGGAAACGCCAGCGACCGCCTGACGCTGCCGGACTACATCTACGCCACCTACAACGCCCTGATGTCCAGCGGCTGGAAGTTTGACGAGATCGACCGCATGGACATGCTGGGCTTTCTCAGCGTCCGGGCGTGGCAGGCCCGCCGTGAAAACCAGAAGAAAGCACCTCGCCGGGCTTATATCGACGAGGTGTGGCCGGATTTGAAGTAGAGAGCGCCATACCTCACAGGTTATGGCGCTTTCTGCGGCGCTCCGCCTCGCAATAGACGAGATCGTCCGCGCGGGCGGAAATGATGATGATCGTCATGATCTCGTCCTGCTTTTGCAAAGCATAGACGACTCGCAACCCCGCTTTCTTGAATTTGATCTTATACAACCCCGCAAGATTGCTCGCGGCAAAATTCCCCAACGGCTTCCCATAACCGTCGGGATAGCCGGGATTCTGCGCGACCTTGCGGATGCCCTTCAAAATCTGTGGACGAACGGACTGATTCAATGCGGCGAGGTCATCTTCCGCTTCGGGCAAGTATTTGATCTGCCAGGTCATTCCAACTCCACATCCTCTGCCGCGTTGATTTCATCTTCTGTGACGCCAAGGTTTTTCATGACGTCTGCTTCGCTGCGCGCGCGCGAAAGATTGTCCCCGCTTAAGCGTTCCTGCGCCAGCACAAGCAGGCGGTAGTTTTCTTCGATTTCCGCAAGGCGTCCATATTCCTCCGGCGAGAGCAGTATCGCGGCAGGCACGTTGTTTTTGAGCACCACGAGCTGCGGTTCATTTTTGAGCCGGTCAAAGACCTGCGTGGCTTGCCCTTTGCTGAATTGCGAAATCGACACGAGGGAACGAAGCGTTTCCGTGCTGATGGCCATATCGCCACCTCCTTCCTGTCCTCGATTCTATTATACGCCATTTCGACCGGATTATCAACTATATTCGGAAAATAATCCGCTTATATTCCGACTCAAGAAACGAAAGCGACCAAATGAGCGAAGTCCTGCGCGACCTTGTGGTGTCGCTTTCGCTGGACGGGGACAATTTCTCGCGCAATCTCACGTCCATCAACAAACAGATACAGGAGGCGGAGAGCGAATTCAAGCGCGCCGCCTCGGGCGTGGACAATTTTGAGAAATCCGTCAAGGGCACGCAGGCGCAGCTTTCCTCCCTGCAGCAGAAATTGTCGCTGCAGCAGAAAGCCGTCACGCAATACCAGCGCGCGCTGGAAGCGGCGAACAAGAAGCTGGAAAACGCCTATACCCGGCAGGGCAAACTCTCGGACGCGCTGGATCAGGCCAAGCAAAAGAACGCCGCCCTCGAATCTCAGGTCGCCGCCGCCACCCGGCAATATGAGCAGTACGCCCGCACGCTGGGCGAATCGGATTCCGCAACCATTGCGGCTAAGGCCAATCTGGACGCGCTGTCGGAGGAATACGCGCAGTCCTCCGCCGAGGTCAAAAAGCTGGAAGGCCAGCTCGCCGCCAACGCCAAGACGCTGCAGAACAACGCGGACGCCGTGACGAAGGCGCGGACGAACCTCAACAACGCGCAGGGTGCGCTCAGGCAGACCGAGGCGCAGATCAAGAGCGCCACCGAGCGGCTGGCGCGGATGGAATCGGCGTGGACGAAAGCTGGCGATTCGCTCGCCGCGTTTGGCAAGAAATGCGCTTCCGTCAGCGACGCCATGAACCGCACGGGCAAGGGCCTGACCGCAGCGCTCACGACGCCGGTGCTGGCGCTGGGCACAGCGGCGGTCAAATCCTCCATGGACTTTGAATCCGCGTTCACCTCGGTGCGCAAAACTGTGGACGCGACCGAGGCGGAGTATGGTGCGCTCTCCGATTCGGTCAAGCAAATGTCCACCGAGGTCGCCACCTCTGCCAGCAACATTGCCGAGGTAATGGCGAACGCCGGACAGCTGGGCATCCAGAACGACTATCTGGTGGACTTCACCCGCACCATGATCGACC
>ERZ857998.4048-NODE-4048-length-10985-cov-4.613449_pt1 | contig 10985 bp, 7 predicted proteins | sample MGYA00519954_ERZ857998 | MGnify/ENA primary metagenome ERZ857998 (study PRJEB31778, sample SAMEA3449424) | human gut metagenome | biome: human gut; feature: human-associated habitat; material: faeces | place: United Kingdom | collected 2010/2012 ...
CGCGAGCTGGGTTCAGAACGTCGTGAGACAGTTCGGTCCCTATCCATCGTGGGCGAAGGACACATGAGAGGAGCTGCTCCTAGTACGAGAGGACCGGAGTGGACGCATCACTGGTGCAACTGTTGTCGTGCCAACGGCACAGCAGGGAAGCGAAATGCGGACGGGATAAACGCTGAAGGCATCTAAGCGTGAAGCCCACCTCAAGAATAAGTGTCCCATTCGAAAGAAGTAAGACCCCTGGAAGACTACCAGGTGATAGGTCATCGGTGAAAGAGTGGTAACATTTGGAGCTTGATGATACTAATCGGTCGAGGACTTGATCTAAAAGAATTGAGTTGAGACCAAAGGGAAAATTGGAAAACTGGTTATACGAGATGTAAGCAATCTGGATGTGCGGTTTTCAGGGTACGCAAAAACCCTATACGATTTCCGGTGACAATGGCGAAAGGGATCCACCTGTTCCCATACCGAACACAGAAGTTAAGCCTTTCAGCGCCGATGGTACTTGGTTGGAGACGACCTGGGAGAGTAGGACGTTGCCGGATTCCATGAAAAGAAAGACCTGCCCGTGAGGGTGGGTCTTTTCTTTTCATATAACCGGAAAGTTTTGTTTTCCGGATTATCCCGACCAATGTGCGACATTGTACTTGGTTAGGATTTTTTCTGCCGCCCGCTGTGCGGGATTCAGGCAGAAAAAATCACCTGGGAGAGTAGGACGTTGCCGGATTGCGCCAACCCGAAATCCAGCGCACATTCGGCGGGCGCGTATTGCGCATCCCTACGGTCTACGAAAAAAGCTGCCCGTTTTAAACAGCGGACGGCTTTTTGCATATTCGAGTGATTTTGAAACGTGACACGGAACGCGCGCGGCATCTGCGGGAATCAGTCGTCCTTCCTGCGTCGGAAGCAGAGCAGCGCGATCAGGGCGGCGGAGGCAACCGCCAGCAGCATCCACAGCGCGGGCTGGGTTTCATCGCCGGTCTGGGGCAGAGAGAACACAGACAGCACGGCGGAATCGGAGGTCACGCTGTCGCCCGCTCCATCCGTGACCACGCAGCGCAGGGTCAGTCCGCTTTGCGCCAGCGTGACCTTGGGGAGCTGGTAGCTGTTCTGGTTCGCGCCGGGCAGATCCACCCATCGCCCTTCGGCGTTCAGTTTCTGCCACTGATATCGGTACGGCCGCTGACCGCCGTCAGCCGAAACGACAAACAGCGCGTCCTGCTTTTCGACCAGATTCAGGCTTTCGGGCTGCTGGGCGATATACAGCTTGGGGAACAAGGAGAGGCGAACGTGGTTATCCGCATCCGCGAATTCCGCATAGTCCGCCTTGGAACTCACGTTCAGATCCAGCTCGTCCAGACGGCGGCCTGCGGTCAGTGTTTGGAGCGGAATATCCATGGAGTAGCCGTAGTCATCCTCCATGGCGTTTCGGAAGGTGTGGCTGAACAGGGTCTGCCCGTTGTAGGAGGATGTGAGGGTGGGCACCACGCGCGATCGCGGTTTGGTGTTGCCGCTTCGGTTCAAAATGCTGACCCGCACATAGGTTTCGCCTTCCCGGTTAAAGAGCTGGGCGCTCAGCATCAGGTCGTGGGAGTCGGTATCCACAATCTTGTGCGCATTCTTCGGAGTCAGGCGCATCAACACCGGATCGTCGTTCGTCGCGTCTGTGGTCAGGACCAGGGCGTTGGAGAGCGGGCGGCCGTTTTCCGTCAGCAGCGCGCCGAATTGCTTCGCGCCCACCGTCTGAATGATTTCCGCCGTCAAATCGACCTTGCCATCCCAATCGGCGGGAATCAGCAGCTTGGCCTTATAGCTCTGGGTGTCGCCCGGCATCAGCAGGGTGGTGCGCACGTTGCGCTGGGTGGTTACGCCGTTGCTGTTGGTGCTGGTGATGTTCCAGCTCTCGCCGTTCAGCGCGTCATACATGCCGTCTATCCGGCGGATGGTGTACAGGCCCTTCCGCGGAATATCTCCGTTGGCGGTGGAGAACTTATTGGTGCTCTCCTGCGGCTGGGCGCAGTTGATATGCAGGGTTTGAATGACTTGGCTGTCCTTCTTCACCTTCACGTCCAGCCCGGAGAGCGGCAGGTTGCCCGTATTGCGCACGGAAAGAATCAGGTCGATGTAATCCCCGGCGCACACGCAGGGGTCGTTGGGAACGGCGGCCTGCAATTCAGCCGACATCACCAACCGATAGGTGAAATAGGTCAGGGACTGGCGCAGGTAGGAGCCGTGTTCGTTGCCCAAATCCACCGCGTAGTAGCCCGCGCCCGAATCCTGCAGCTTGACGCTGGAGGGGCTTTCGCCGAGCTGCACCAGCGTAAAGGGATCGCAGATGGTATCGGTATCCGGGTCGTAGCGCACGCAGCGCACCAGATATTCCGCTTTGGCATCGGGCACGACGTTGGTATTGGGGGTCGAGCACTCCGTCCAGTACAGATAGATGCCGCCGCCGAACTTGACGGTGTCAAAGCGATCCGCGTTGACCTCGATGTCGTAATCGGTCACGGTCACGGGTTTTTCCGGGCTTTGGGGCGACAGCGTGACGCCCTTCAGCCGGTGGATGAACCCGCCCTCATCCGTCTTCACCCTGTCCAGATAGAACAGGGTATCCTTGTCGTTGACGCCATTGATGCGGGTCACCACTTTGAAATTGACGATGTTGCCCTTGGCCAGCTCCTGCCGCTCGCTCTTGGGCTGAGCTTGCCGCCTGTCCCTGCGAATGCGGGCGAGCACACCGTCCGTGCCCAGAACATAGAAGTTCATCTTGTCGTCTTCCAGCGCGCCTACGGAAACAGCCGTCGGCTCGCCCACGTGGTAACGGGCGATCTCCATGTCGCTTTCAAAATAGGAAGGCTCCAACTTATGGCTCTTGAGCTTATTCGTGTCCTTATCGTAGAAGTGAACCTGCCCGCTGATTTTTGTTTCTTTAGAGCGGACATAGGTGTTGACCATGAACACGGAGTCCAACCGGGTGGGATGTGTGGCGGTTAAAAGCACCTCCGGCATGGTGTGGTAGTTGCGTTCGGTGGAGCCGGATACGGTGGAGCTGACAGCATCGGTTTCGTGATAATACACCACTGCAAGGGAGCCGTCTTCCTGCTTTTGCATCAGCACCGACGCGGCGCAGGCCGCATTCGGCGGGTTGACCTCGTCTTCGGGGGTGCGCTTTCCAAACTGGCCGCTCAAGATGGTCAGGGCGCAGAAATTGCTGGAATTCCCTTGAATATCCCGGCTCGGCTCCACGGTAAAGTCGTAATCGACAAACCATTCCTGATAGGTTTTTTTCGTGTCTTCCGTGTTGTTGCGCTTGGCGGGGTTGCCGGAGGTGTCTATCCAGCCCACCTGCCCGCGCTGAGCCGGTTTTTTCAGGTTACACCAGTTGACCCGCTCCCAGTCCGTATCGCCCTTGCCGGGCTGAATCCAGAACAGATAGGTGTCGCCGTCCAACACGACATACTGGAAGTCGCCCGCGGAACAGTCGATTCGGTCAAACAGCTTTTGCGTCGTGGCGGGCTCCACCCCGCTGGCGTTTACCGCTGTTACTTCGTCATTGGCGGCGGCCAACGATGGCGCTTCCGCGTATTTGTAATCCCGCCACGACGAGCTTGTCGTCGATTCGCCGGAAGCCGTCAGCACTATCGAATCGGACGAACTCAGCGGGAGGTTGCCCTCCCACAGGGTGGTGCTCCATTTTAGGAACAGGGCGCGCAGGGTCACGCTGAGGCCGATGCCGATTCGAGCCTCGGCAGAAACCTGCGGCGTGGTGAGATGGATGATGGGGTTGATGTAGCCGTAGCCGCGGAGCGACACGGAGAGCACATCCTTCAACCCCAAGCCGATGGTTCCGCCCAGCTCCAGCCGGAAGCTGATGGTCATGCCGCTGTCATAGCCGATGACAGGGCCTTCCTTGACCTTCAGAAGCCCGTTTTCGATTTCGGCTTTCATGTTCAGGCTGATGCCGACGCCGAAGCTGGCGCCCATGCTGAAATCGATCCCGGCAAAGAAGGGCACGGGGCCGATGGTGAAGGTTTGGGTGAAGCCCGCCTCAAAGGCAAACGTCGCGCCGCCGTTTCCGCGCAGCTCGAGGGATTGGTCGCTGCGGCGATACAGCCCCTGCATGGCCGCAAAGGGCGTGATATGCACGCCGTAATCGCCCAGCAGCTTGGGGGTGGTGGTGGTGTTGACGTTGCGGTATACGCCGGCCGCCGCCAGCAGCTTATCCGCGGCGGACTGCTTGTCAAACTCTTTGATCGCCCGCTCCTGATCCTGCGTGTCGTCGGTCTTCCAGGTCATGCTCTCCGGAGCGAAGTCGTAGCCCCAGGAGAACATGCCCATGCCGGAGGGCAGAATCATAAGCGTGGGATAGTTGCCGGGGATGGAGAGGGAAAGCGTACTTCCGCTGATAAAGGGAACATCGCCCGGAATGGTAAAGCCAAAACCGCCCGAGCCGCTGGTGAAGGAGAACAGCGCGCTGTGGTCGAAGAAGGGCTCGTCCACGACGGGCTTTTCGATTTTGAGATAGGTATCGAAGGTATATTCCTGTCCGTTCGTTGTGAGCTTGAAGGAAACCTTGGATTCCGGATGCAGGATGCGCAGCCATTCTTTCTCGAAGGTGAACACCTTCTTGTCGCTGTCGGCCGCGGTAAACGTCTGCTTGACGGATTGGAACGCCGTGCCCGCCGCGTCGGTGGGGTAGCGCATCTCCAATTCGCCGCTGCCGGCGCAGGAAAGCTTGACGGAAAAGGTGTGTTTGAGGTTGTTCTTTTTGGAATAGTAAAAGGAACTTTCCTCGTTTAGAATATCCCGGCCGTTGAAGCAGGCCATGACCAGATACGGGGTCTGATCGTCCTTCTTCAAATGGATGGAGACGGATTCGCCGCCGCGGATTTTGACGGTTTGAATTTCGTGGGTCTGGTAGCCGTTCGCGGTGACGCGCAGGCCCAGCTTCATATCCGTCTTTTCATCCGCGCCCAGGTCGGATACCCAAAACACCGCCCGGCCGTCGGAATTGGTGACCGCGTCCTTGGTGCGCTTGGAATCCTTGTTGTTGACCAGATGCACCAGCGCGCCGGACAGGGGATTTTTATCCGAATCATATACCGCGATGCAGATCTGCTTGGTGGAAATAACGGTCACGTCAAAATCAATCGCGTCGGCCGCGTTTTCCGAGATTTCCAAAGTGCGGGCCTTGTCCATTAAACCGGTGACGCTGTTCGTCTGCGCGAACAGCATGCTTTCGTTGATGGGCGCGGCCAGCATGCTTTCGCTGCACCGGGCGACCAGCGCAGTATAGTCGGCGTAGTTGGCGCTGATGGTCTTAATGGCCTGCAGAATCTCCTCCTTGGCCTCCATCATGCGGTCATAAGCGCGGGCGCGGTCATAGGCGGAGGCGCTGACGTCCTGATAGAGGCGGATGCCGTTGAGAATCGCCGTTCGCCCGTCCGAAAGCTGCTCTTCATAATAGGTAAGCTGATCTTCCCGCTCGCGCAGTTCCCATTCCAAGGTGCTGAGGGTGCTGCCGGACAGGCCGGAGGCCAACTGAATGTAATCCTGCGCCGAGCCGAGCAGGCTGCGCAGCTTTTCCGAGAGAAACCAGTCGGTCCACTGCCACATTTGCAGCGCGTTCATCGAGGCGGAGGGGCTCATGCCCTCGTGCCACGTGGCTCCGGTCTGAGCGTCGCCCGCCAGCGCTTTCAGCGAGGCGATTTCGGCGGAGCGCAGGACGGGCACGGCCGTTTCCGCCAAGCCGGGCATCGCGCCCAGCAGGATTGCCAGCGTCAGCAGAAGGGAGAGCAGCCGTTTCATCATAAGGAAACCTCCTATTCGTCGTAAAACGTCAGCCATTCCGGATGGGTTTCAATGTCGTATGCTTCGCGCCACTGGCTGACCAGCTCCTCCAGTCGGCGGGTCTGTTTGTCCGTCAGCGCCGCCTGCGTCAGCAGGTCGTGCTGCTCGTCCGTCAGCGCCAGCGGGCCGGCCGGTTCGTCCGCCGCGTACAGGATGATATGAACACCTGCCGACGTGACCACCGGCTCCGATACGTCCCCCGGCTTTTCAAGCGCCAGCGCCGCGCTTAGAAACGCTTCGTCCCACAGTTGGGAATCGGCGTGCAGCAGATACCCCGCGTCCTCGGGCGGAACGGAGGTGTCATAGGAATAGCGCTGCATCTGGCTTTCAAAGCTCTCGCCCGCGTCCAGCGCTTGATAGATGGCGGCGATCTGCGCCGACGCGGCGTCCGCGTCCGGCAGCGCCATCACGATGTGCTTGATCCGCCGGTAGCCCTCCGGGATGTAATAGGTCTGCCCGCCGCTCAGGAGAACCTCCTGCTCAAACAGGGGGATGTCGTCTTCATAGCGCGCCCGATAGACGGAAACGTATTGCTGCTCGTAGTAATCCTGCACCTCCTGATCGGTCACGGAGATATCCCCGCAGTACAGGGCGATGAGCCGCTGGTTTTTCAGCGTCAGCTCCGCCTCCTGCCGGTATGCGTCCAGCGTGTAGCCCATATGGGTCAGAAAGGCGCTGATCTGCTCGTCGGTCGCGTCGGGCGTTCCCGACCGAATCGCCTCGGCCATCTGCTGCCAAGCCGCCTCGTAGGCCTGCCGCGCCTGCTCGTCCAGCGCCTGCCGGGTCTGCTCGTCGATCTCCGCCTGCCCTTCCTTGCGAAGCTGATTTTCCAGCACGCCCAGCCCCACAAAGCGCTCCAGCACGCTGTCGGCCAACTGCTGCTTTTGGGCGGCGCTCAGGCTGATGCCCGAAGATTCGTAGAGCTGGTAACCGGCGTTCAGGGAGTTTTGCACCGTCTGCACATCGTAGGTCACCTCGCCGACCCGCACAACCCCGTCGGTCTGCTCCGCCAGCGCGGGGCAAACCGCCAGCAGGCCGCACAGCAGCGCGATCCATCCTCGTTTTTTCATGGCTGTCCTTCTTTCCGATATTGTTTGCTGAGCAGCGAAACGCTCAGTTTCAAAACGTCCATCTGGCTTTTCAAATAATACTCGTCCTCAAACAGCGCGTAATGCACCGCCGCGCGGACAAAGATGAAGATCAGGGGCGTGAGCACCTCGCAGGGGATGCCGAGGTGCGGCTCCATCTGCCGGGCATACGCGGAATAGCGTTCGGTCACCCCGGCAAAAAATCGCTTGCCGTGCTCGATGTATTTGGGGTGCGTGTAGACCTGATACATCAGCCGGTATTTTTTGCCGTGACGCTTTGCCGTCCAATAGGGCACCTCGTCGATGAACCGTTGAATATCCTGCGGGCTGGTGGGGGCGAGCCGCATGAAATCGTCCTCCACCTTGCTCATGCAGTAGGCGGTGGATTGCACGATCAGATCGTCCAGTGTGTCGAAATAGGTATACAGGCTGGCCTTGGACAGGCCGCATGCGTCCGCCAGCGCCTGAATCCCCGTTCCGGTCAGGCCGTTTTCCGCGTAGCAGTTGAAGCAGGCTTCCATAATTTCCGCCTTTTTTCTCTGAAAGGCTTGTTCGTCTCGTTCTCTCATATCATCCTCGTGTTTATTGGCTGATCGTCTTTATTGGTTGACTAACCGTTCGTTCTATCAAAGAATAACACAAAAAAAGAGCGCTGTAAAGGCGTGCTGGGTATAAATTGTATAAAAAACAGAGATGATTTTGCGGCGAACAGCTGATTTTTGATGGGGACAGTCGATGAGTATATTCGAAATTTCGCATAAATTCTGACAACGGGCGCGCAATGCGCGCCTAACTCCTTCAGTCACGGCTGCGCCGTGCCAGACCTTCGGCGTTCCGCTTGCCTGCCTCCCGCACAGCGGGCGACAAGCTCCACGCCCTCAAGGAGGGAGCTCTGTGCTCATGTACTGCTCAATTTTTATATCAAACCGTTTACAGCCTCCCGAACCCGACCCAAACACCCGTCTCCACACGTCCGTTTCACAATTACGACCCCGAATTGTTGCAGGATTGACAAAAATAATTCCTTGTGAAAGCCGTAGACAGATGGTATAATATAAAGTATAATAAGCATATGGTTTATTCTTATGCATTTTTTACATAGCACGGCGGGAGGAAAAAACGCGATGACCATACGGGAAATTGCCGAAACGCTCGACGCAACATGGCTGTGCTGCGAGGAGGAAGGCGGCCGGATGCTTCGCACGGCCTTCGCGTCCGACATGATGAGCGACGTGCTGGCCTGCGTGACGGAAGATACGCTGCTGCTCACCGGCTTGGTGAACGGCCAATGCGTGCGCACCTGCGAAATGCTGGATGTGCCGTGCGTGGTCTTCGTGCGCAGCAAGGAGCCGCTGGCCGACGCGCTGGCGCTGGCGCGGGAGATCGACCTGCCGATGCTGAAAACGCCGTACACGATGTTTGAAGCCTGCGCAAGATTATATACAGCCGGTCTGAGGCCGGTGGAGCTGGGGTGAAACGATGGTGATTCAGGAGAGCTATCCGGTTCAGGCGGACGATATGACGGCGGCGGGCGATGTTTCGGCCCGCATCAAGCGGCACATGAAGCGGCTTGGCGTTCCCGCCGCCGTGATGCGCCGCGTATCCGTTTGCACATACGAGGCGGAGATCAATCTGGTGATCCACTCCGACGGCGGGCAGATCGACTTTGAAATCGCTGAGGATCGGATCACGGTGCGCGCCAGCGACGTCGGCCCCGGCATCCCGGATATCGACAAGGCGATGACCGAGGGCTGGTCCACGGCCACCAACGAGGTGCGCAACATGGGCTTCGGCGCGGGCATGGGTCTGCCGAACATGAAGCGCAACGCGGACGGATTTGACATCGTCTCCGCTGTGGGCGTGGGCACGCATATCACCATGACTTTTGACATATGACAAGCCCGTTCCCGGGGCATGCGTCGGGAGGAGAATGGCATTGCAGCATTACTATCATTCCGTGCGGCTGGATATGGACAAATGCAAGGGCTGCACGACCTGTTTGAAGCGGTGTCCGACGGAGGCCATCCGCATCCGAAACAATCGCGCGTCCATCCTGAACGAGCGCTGCATCGACTGCGGCGAGTGCATCAAGGTCTGCGCCAACCACGCGAAGGTGGCCGTGACCGATCCGCTGGAGAGCATCAAGCGCTTCAAGTACCCCATCGCACTGCCCGCGCCGACGCTGTATGCGCAGTTTCAGGGCGTGCATCAGCCGGAGCCGATCATCGCGTCGCTGTTTCGGCTGGGCTTTGTGGATGTGTTTGAGGTGGCGCGCGCGGCGGAAATCGTCTCCTACGCGATCAGCCGCACCATGCGCGAGGAGGATCGCCCCAAGCCGGTGATTTCTTCCGCCTGTCCGGCGATTCTGCGGCTGATTCAGGTCAGCTTTCCGGCGCTGCTGGATAACGTGATCGACTTCGTCTCCCCCATGGAGGCCGCCGCGAAGATCGCCAAGGAGGAATACGCGCAGAAGCACGGCGTGGATAAGGCCGATGTGGGCGTGTTCTTCATCACCCCCTGCGCGGCGAAGATGACGGCGGTGAAATCGCCCGTCGGGCAGGAAAAATCCCATGTGGACGGCGTTATCGCCATCAAGGACGTATACGCGCAGATGCGTGCGGCGATGAAGCAGGGCTTCAGCCCGCTGGAAATCGACCGCGCCAGCGTCGTGGGCATCAAGTGGGCGATACCGGGCGGCGAGGTGGAAGCCGTGGGCATCAAGAGCTCGCTGTGCGTGGACGGCATCGACAACGTCATCAACGTGCTGGAGGCGATCGAAGACGCGCGCTTCCGCAATCTGACCTATTTTGAAGGGCTGGCCTGCGTCAACGGCTGCCTCGGCGGGCCGCTGACGGTGGAAAACAGCTTTGTGGCGAAAAACCGCCTGCGCAGCGTGATGAACCGCACCCTGCAAAAGACGGTGCAGCGCCGGGAAATCTTTGAAGACGCGGTGCAGACGCTGCGCATGACCCGGCCGATTGAGCCGAGCGACGCCTTGCAGCTCAGCGGCACGATGAAGGAACGCATCGAGCGCGAGGAGCGCATCGAGCGGCTGACGAGGGGGCTGCCGGGGCTGGACTGCGGCTCCTGCGGTTCGCCCTCGTGCCGGGCGCTGGCGGAAGATATCGTCAACGGCTACGCAAACGAGCTGAACTGCGTGTTCCGCCTCAACGACCGAATCAATTCGCTGGCGGCGGAGATGCTCACGCTGGGCACCAGCACACGCTACACCACCGGCGAGGACATGGCGCGGCTGCGCCGGCTTCACGACGAGCTCAGCCGAAGCGAGCCGAGCGAAGCGCCCGACGGCGGCGCGGACGACGATGGAGGAGACAGCACATGAGGGTTTCGGAGCTTGAACGCCTGTGCGGGGCGACCTGCCTGACGGGCGAATACGAGGACAGAGAGATTGCCTGCGGCTACACCTGCGACCTGCTCAGCCACGTCATGGGGCGCGGGCAGGCGGATATGGCGTGGATCACGGTGCAGACGCACATGAACGTGATCGCCGTGGCGGCGCTGATGGATTTTGCCTGCGTCGTGTTTCCGGAAGGCCTGCCCGTCGAGGCGGCGATTGTGGACAAGGCGCGGCAGGAGGACGTGATCCTGCTTTCGAGCGGACAGACGGCGTTTGAGCTGGCGGCGCTGCTGGCGGCCAACGGTGTGCCGCCCGCCCGGAAGGAATGATGGAGCGCCTGTTCTGCGACCTGCACATTCACTCCTGCCTCTCGCCCTGCGGCGACGCGCTGATGACCCCCAACAACATCGCGGGCATGGCGTTCATCAAAGGGCTGGACGTGATCGCGGTATGCGACCACAACAGCGCGCGCAACCTGCCTGCGGTCAAGGCCGCGGCGGACAGGATGAACGTGCTGCTGCTGCCGGGCATGGAGCTGACCACGCGGGAGGAGGCGCACATGCTGTGCTACTTCCGCACCGTGCAGGCGTGCATGGCGTTCGGGGAAGCCATTTACGCGCATCTTGCGCCAACGCCCAACAACGAGCGTTTTTTTGGCCGCCAGCAGGTGATGAACGAGCGGGACGAGG
>ERZ857998.4052-NODE-4052-length-10976-cov-3.233587_pt1 | contig 10976 bp, 7 predicted proteins | sample MGYA00519954_ERZ857998 | MGnify/ENA primary metagenome ERZ857998 (study PRJEB31778, sample SAMEA3449424) | human gut metagenome | biome: human gut; feature: human-associated habitat; material: faeces | place: United Kingdom | collected 2010/2012 ...
CGCCGGGAAGCGGGCAGGCCATGGCGCGCTTGGCCGCGCGCGCCTGCACATAGCAGCCGCACAGCGTGCAGGTATAGCGCGTGCGGTGTGGGCAAACGGCGCAGGCGGCCAGGCGGCGGGCATAGGTTTCGTCGCTGGCGCGCATTTCTTCGGGCAGGGAAGATACGTATTCATCCAGATAGCGCAGCAGTTCCGGCTCGGGCAACTCTTGCGCAGCGCAGCGCCGGCAGAGGATTTCGCCGCTGAAAACGGGCATCTCAGGCGAAGCTCAACCGCGCGACGGAGCAGCGCGGCAGGGAGAATTTCGCGCTGGTGCCCTCGGGCGCGGCCTGCGCCTCCACGCGGTCGAAGGCTTCCGGCCGCACGGCTTGGGGTGCGGCAAAGGTGTTGTGCGCGTGCGCGTCGCCCGCCAGCAGGTACCCCTCTTGCAACTGGAGCGCGCACTGGTCGAAATACAGCGCCACATCCGCGCCGTCGGTGTCGGAAAGGTTGGCGATGGTCACGTGCACCGCGCCGCTTTCGTCGATGGAAGCGCTGTGCGAGAGTTGGCGCACGCCGTTATCCATCTGGGGCGCGATGGCCGCGCTATGCACGAGGCTGGCGCCCTGGTGTACCTTATAGAGATCGAACACGTGATAAGTGGGCGTGAGCACCATGTTTTCACCCTCGGTGAGGATCACGGCCTGCAACACGTTCGCCAACTGGGCGATGTTTGCCATGTGTACGCGGCTGGCGTGCTGGTTGAAGGCGTTGAGGGAGAGCGCGGCCACCATCGCATCGCGCATGGTATTTTGTTGGTAGAGGAAGCCGGGATTCGTGCCCTCTTCCACGTCGTACCAGGTGCCCCATTCGTCCACCATCAGGCCCACGCGCCTTTCAGGATCGTAACGATCCATGATCGCGCCGTGTTTTTCCAGCAATTCCTCGATAAAGGCGGCTTTCAAGATGGTATCCGCGTATTCTTCGTGCGTGAAGTTCGTGGCGTCGACCCGGCGGCCAGGCGTGCGTTGCGGCGTGGTGTAATAGTGCAGGGAGAGCCCGTCCATCATCCGGCCCGCTTCGCGCATCAGCGTTTCCGTCCAATCGTAATTGGGGCTCGTCATGCTCGTGCCCGCGCCGCAGGCGATCTTGTGTACGCGCGCACCGCCGTAATTGCGCAGATAGGTTTGGTAGCGCCGGTATTCATCCGCGTAGTGCGCGGCGGTCATGTTACCGCCGCAGCCCCAGTTTTCGTTGCCCACGCCGAAATAGGGGATTTCCCAGGGCGCTTCGCGGCCATTCTGCCGCCGCCAGTCCGCCATGGGGGAAACACCTGGATTCGTCAGGTATTCCACCCACTCGCTCATTTCCTGCACCGTGCCGCTGCCGAGGTTGCCGTTGATATAGGGCTTGCAGCCGATTTGGCGGCACAGCTCCAAAAATTCGTGCGTGCCAAAGGAATTGTCCTCCGTCACGCCGCCCCAGTTGGTGTTCACCATGGTTTTGCGCGCGGCTTTGGGCCCCACGCCGTCCTTCCAATGGTATTCGTCGGCAAAGCAACCGCCCGGCCAGCGCAAAACGCTCAGGCGGATGTGGCGCAAGGCCTCCACCACGTCGGTGCGCATGCCGTTCACGTTGGGGATGGGCGAGTTCTCGCCCACGTATACGCCGCCATAGATGCAGCGGCCCAGGTGCTCGGAAAAGTTGCCGTAGATTTCCGGATGGATGTGCGCGAGTTTCAGCTTGGGCATCACCAGGATTCGCATGGAATGACCTCCTCTACAAATGGTTCTATCGAATGGGATCGTCTTCGTTGAACAATTGCGTGAGTAGGATAGCGGGTTTGAGCGCGTCTGTGCCATAGCGCTGGCGGATGGCGTCCACCGCGTGGTACAGGCGTTCGTCACGCGCCTCGCCGGCTTCGTCGTCGAACAGGGAAAGCTGGCGCGCGTCCTCCGGGTCGCTCAGGCCCGAAAGCGTCACCGTAAGCATGCGAATGGGCGCTTCCGCGTGCCAGGTCTTCAGCAGCAGATCTCGCGCGGCCCGGTACAGCGCCAGCGTGGCGGAAGTGGGGTGCGCGAGCGCGGCCTGCCGGGAAATGACCTTTAAGGAAGGGTTCTTGATTTGAACGGTCACGGTCTTGGCCACCATACCGTGCGCGCGCAAGCGTTGGGCCACGCTGTCCGTGAGCGCCATCAGGGCCACCTCGATTTCCTCGCGGCCCCGGATATCGCGCGGAAAGGTTTCGCCATTGCCGATGCTCTTGGGCGGCTCATATTCGCCCACGCGCTTCACGCGCTCCCGGTCCAGCCCCATTACGCCGTCCCACACCGCGCCGCCAAACTTGCCCAGGCAGGCGACGAGCGTTTCGCGCGGCACCGCCGCGATATCGCCCATGGTGTGGATGCCGATGCGATTGAGCGACGCTTCCGCCGCGCCGCCCACGCCGAGCATAGCGCCCGCGGGCAGGGGATAGAGGATTTGGCGGAAATTTTCGCGGCTCAAAACCGTGGTTGCGTCCGGCTTTTTGTAGTCGCTGCCCAGCTTGGCGAACGTCTTATTGAAGGAAACGCCCACGGAAATGGTCAGCCCCAGTTCTTCCCGCGCGCTTTTGCGCAGCGCGTTTGCGATTTCCTCGCCGCTGCCAAACAGCGCTTGACAATCCGTCACATCCAGAAAGCTCTCGTCGATGGAGGCGGCCTCCACCCGGTCGGTATAGCGCTGGTATAGCGCGTTGAGCTTGCGGGAATATTCACCGTATTGCGCGCGGTGCGGCTTCACCAGCGTGAGGCCGGGGCACTTTTTCAGCGCTTCCAGCACGCTTTCCCCGGTTTTCACGCCAAAGGGCTTGGCCAAATCGTTTTTGGCCAGGATCACGCCGTGCCGCCGGTCGTCGCTGTTGGAAACCGCCATGGGCACGGTCTTCAGTTCCGGCCGCGCCAGGCTTTCTACCGAGGCGAAAAAATTGTTCGCGTCGCAGTGCAAAATCACCCGGTCCATTTGCCCAGCCATATGCGGCCTCCTTTCCCGCGAAGCCTCCGTTCGCGCGCGGGACAATCCAAGGGATACCCCGCCATTTTCCCCTTCTATTATAGCATGTCTGCTTGCTCTTGGCAATTGGCGCGTACGGGCGGGATCGTGACAAGCAATTCCGGGAAAGTCAGGCGACAGGGCGCAGAGCGCTGAAGGAATTGTGGATGAGAGATCTATTTTACCCCATCAAAGCGCCCGGCTTCGAAAAACCGAAGCCGGGCGCTCGCGCGGCGCGAAAGGCGTGCCGCATCAATAGTTCTCGCAATGGATCTCAAAATAACTCTGCGGGTGGGCGCAAGTGGGGCAGATTTCCGGCGCGGAGGTGCCCACGATGATGTGGCCGCAATTGCGGCACTCCCATACCTTGACTTCGCTCTTGGCGAAAACCTCAGCGGTTTCCACATTGCGCAGCAGCGCGCGGTAGCGCTCCTCATGGTGCTTTTCAATGGCGGCCACCAGGCGGAATTTCGCCGCCAGCTCCGGGAAACCCTCTTCTTCGGCGGTCTTGGCAAAGCCCTCGTACATATCCGTCCATTCGTAGTTTTCGCCTTCCGCCGCGTGGAGCAGGTTTTCGGCCGTGTTGCCGATGCCGTTCATCTCTTTGAACCACATTTTGGCATGCTCTTTTTCGTTGTCTGCGGTTTTCAGAAATAGGGCGGCAATCTGCTCATAGCCTTCTTTCTTGGCAACGGAGGCGAAGTAGGTGTACTTGTTGCGCGCCTGGGATTCGCCGGCAAAAGCGGCTTCCAAATTCTTTTCCGTCTGGGTACCTGCGTACTTGCTCATGGTGGGTTCCTCCCTTTCCTTCTCGCTTTTTTCGTTGAGGGGATTCTTTGCAACAGTTGTTTCACCGCCTGCAGCGGAAAATCCGCAGAAGGCGGGGTATCGATCAAGCGCTGCAAGAGCGCGTGAGCGTTTTGGGATTCGCGCAGCAAATCCGCCAGGCCTTTGAGGTAGACGTCCTTTCACTTTCCGCAGCGGCTACCACCATGGTCGCGTTTGCTGGGGCGGTCATAGCGGTTGGACGTCCTTTTCGGGAACTCCGCCCAATCGGTGTCACATAGCTTCTTTGGGTTGTTGTATGCCGTGGCGCGAAAAATTGCTGGATACTCCTTTTGCATTTCACAAAATACCTGTTCCTCCGCGGCGTGCTCAATGGATTGGCGGACGAGCAAGCAAATGGTTTTTTCGTATTGGGTCGCGTACGTTACCGGTCAACACTTAAAAATATTATACTGTCTCTCGCTGCAAAAATCAAGGGGAAAACAGCCGTTTTTTCCCGCTATACTTGCCCCAATAAAAAAGGCGCCTCCATGGAAGTGTAACCTTCCATGGAAGCGTCACAGAATCATTCGCTTTCGTTCTCCGTCTTGGCGGGCGGCTGAGCGGCGGTGACAGAAAGCGCGCCATTCTTTTCGTCCACAATCAGGCGAGAGCGCGGGGGGACATCCTCTTCGATGATCATCTTGGCAATCAGGGTTTCCACCTTGCGCTGTAGGAACCGCTTGAGCGGCCGCGCGCCATAGATCGGATCGTAGCCTTCCTGCACCACGTAGGCCTTGGCGGCGTCGGTCAGTTCCACGGTGAGCTGCTTATCGGCCAGGCGCGCGTTGAGCGACTTGAGCATCAGATCGACGATCTTGCCGATTTCCTCGCGCGTGAGCGGCTTATAGAACACAATTTCATCCAGCCGGTTGAGGAACTCGGGGCGGAACTGCCGCTTGAGCATGCCCTCCACCTCGTCGATGGCCGACTGCTTCAGGTTGCCCTGCTCGTCGATGCCCTCGAGAATCGCGCTAGAGCCGAGGTTGGAGGTGAGGATGAGGATGGTGTTCTTGAAGTCCACGGTGCGGCCCTGCGAATCGGTTACGCGGCCGTCGTCCAGGATTTGCAGCAGCACGTTAAACACGTCCGGATGCGCCTTTTCCACTTCATCGAACAGCACCACCGAATAGGGCTTGCGGCGCACAGCTTCGGTGAGTTGGCCGCCCTCCTCGTAGCCCACGTATCCTGGCGGCGCGCCGATCAGGCGGGAAACCGTGTGCTTTTCCATGTACTCGGACATATCGATGCGCACCATATTGCGCTCGTCGTCGAACAGCGTCTGCGCCAGCGCTTTGGCCAGCTCCGTTTTGCCCACGCCGGTCGGCCCCAGGAACAGGAACGAACCGATGGGCCGGTTCGGATCCTGAATGCCCGCGCGGGAGCGCAGGATGGCTTCGGACACCTTCTGCACCGCGTCATCCTGACCAATCACGCGCTCGTGCAGCGTATCGGCCAGCTTGAGCAGTTTTTCGCGCTCGCCCTCCACCAGCCGCGTGACCGGGATGCCCGTCCAGCGGCTGACGATGCGGGCGATTTCATCCTCTGTGACCTTATCGCGCAGCAACGTGTTGTGTTTCTGGTTGATCTTGGCTTCTTCTTCCGCCAGCTGCTTTTGCAGGCCGGGCAGCTTGCCATATTTCAATTCGGCGGCGCGGTTCAGGTCGTACTCGCGCTGCGCCAGCTCGATTTCCGCGTTTACGGTATCGATCTCTTCGCGCAGGCTGGTGACGGTCTCAATGGATTTCTTTTCGTTTTCCCAGCGCGCCTTCATTTCCTTAAAGCGCGCGCGCATGTCGGCCAGCTCTTTTTGGATTTCCTCCAGGTGTTCGTGGGAAATGGCGCTGGTCTCCTTTTTGAGTGCCGCCTCCTCAATTTCGTGCTGCATGATCTGGCGGGAAAGTTCGTCCATCTCGGCGGGCATAGAATCAATTTCCGTGCGGATCATGGCGCAGGCTTCGTCTACCAGGTCGATGGCCTTGTCGGGCAGGAAGCGGTCGGAAATGTAGCGGTTGGAAAGTGTGGCCGCCGCGATGAGGGCCTCGTCCTGGATCTTCACGCCGTGGAACACCTCATAGCGCTCCTTCAGGCCGCGCAGGATGGAAATCGTGTCCTCTACGCTGGGCTCGTCGACCATCACCGGCTGGAACCTGCGCTCCAGAGCGGGATCTTTTTCGATGTATTTGCGGTATTCGTCCAGCGTGGTCGCGCCGATGCAGTGCAACTCGCCGCGCGCCAGCATGGGTTTGAGCAAGTTGCCCGCGTCCATGCTGCCCTCTGTGCGGCCCGCGCCCACGATGTTGTGCAGCTCATCGATGAATAGGATGATGCGGCCTTCGCTCTTCTTCACTTCGTTCAGAACAGCTTTCAGCCGCTCTTCGAACTCGCCGCGGAACTTCGCGCCCGCGATCAACGCGCCCATATCCAGCGCGATGAGCTGGCGGTCTTTTAGGCTTTCGGGCACGTCGCCGCGCACAATGCGCTGCGCCAGCCCTTCGGCGATGGCCGTTTTGCCCACGCCCGGTTCGCCGATGCACACCGGGTTGTTCTTGCTCTTGCGCGAAAGGATGCGGATCACGTTGCGGATTTCCGTATCGCGGCCGATGACCGGGTCGAGCTTCTGCTTGCGCGCAAGGTCGGTGAGATCCTGACCGTATTTCTTCAGCGCGTCATAAGTTTCCTCCGGCGTTTCGCTGGTCACGCGCTGGCCGCCGCGCACGGATTGCAGCGCGGCGAGGAACGCGTCCTTGCGGATGCCGAATTGCTCGAAAACGCTCTTCATGGCTGAATTCGCGCGTTCGATCAAACCTAGGAACACATGCTCCACGGATACGTATTCATCCTTCATGTGGTCGGCCTGCGCCTGCGCCGCGTTGAGCGCAGCGTCCACATCCTGAGAGATGTATACTTTGCCCTGCTCGCGACCCGGGCCGGACACGCGCGGGATGCGGCCAATGGCCTGTTCGCACGCTTGGATGAAACGGCTGGGCTCTGCATTCAGCTTCTGCAAAAGCTCGGGGATCAGCCCGCCCTCCTGGTCTGCCAGGGCATAAGCCAAATGCGCTTGCTCAATCTGTTGATTTTGATATTGTATGGCGATAGACTGCGCCGCCTGCAGCGCCTCCAAAGATTTTTGCGTGAATTTCTGTGCGTTCATAAAGGATCGCCTCCTTTGACTTTCTTTGACTATTATAGACTTTTCATCTTCGTTTGTCAAATGAACAAATTGTAAATTCTCATAAGGCTCCCACAGAAGCCACACAATGATCGCGGGAGGCAAAGAAATCTGCCGCCCACCGCGTTTGGTGATGTTATCACAGAAACGCGGCGGATTTTTCCGGTACAATAAGGGCACAACTTTGAGCCATCTGAAGCGTGGCGCAGACGGAGGGATTTGTAGCATGGAAACGGCGAGAAAACGGCGCAAAGCGATTGTGGATGAGGCGCATTGCGTAGCCTGCGGCTGCTGTGTGAAAGTATGCCCGTTGCGCTCCATTGAGATCGTGCAGGGATTGACCGCGCGCGTCAACGAAGAAAAGTGCGTCGGCTGCGGAAAATGCGCCCGGGAATGCCCGGCTAGCGTGATCGCCATACGGGAGGTAGGGGCATGAAAAAGCGTTGGTATGATTTCCTCTGGATTGCTTCGCTGCTGTATCTCGCGCTCGGTTTTTTCAACATTCTCTTTGCTTGGCTAGGGCTACTCTGCTTTTTTATCCCGCTGGTGATGGCTTTCGGCCAGGGAACCAAGGGATATTGCAACCGGTATTGCGGCCGGGGACAGTTGTTTGGCCTGCTGGGAGGCCGCTTTGGCTTGTCGCGGAAAAAGGACATTCCGCGCTGGATGAAGAGCAAGGGATTCCGCTACGGCTTTTTGGTGTTTTTCTTCGCCATGTTTTTCGTGATGCTCTTCAATACATATCTGGTGTTCGCCGGGATGCGGGATATGAAGCAGGTGGTCACGTTGCTGTGGACGTTCCAACTGTCGTGGCGCTGGGCATATCATGGGACGCTCCTGCACGAAGGTGTGGCGCAGTTCGCCTTTGGTTTTTATAGCGTGATGCTAACATCCACAGTGCTTGGCTTAATTACGATGGCGCTGTTTAAGCCGCGCAGTTGGTGCGTGTATTGCCCGATGGGAACGATGACGCAGTTGATCTGCAAAGCGAAGGCCGCGAAAAAGTAGCGTTGTTTTTTGAAAATTGGATTGTACTAAAATATAGTGCGATAGACATGCGGCTCCCGCAGGGAAATGGGCGAAATTTTGCCCGCGGGAGCCGCTCTACGCAATGCGCGAGCGAGAAATGGCGCAAAGCGTGGATTACCCCCTGAGCATGCGGCCAATTCCCCGGAAAAAATGGCCATTGGCGATTTCCAGCATTCCGGGCAATACGCCGCCCTTCATGCCGCCAGAAATCTGCATGTTGCGCAAGGAACTTCCGGCAGAGGCCGCCATCAGCATGCGAAATTCTGGGTTGCCATAGTCTTTTTTGCCGTTGAAACCCTTGGCAATGGTGGCCTCCACGGATTTGTACAGGATTTTCATGATCAGGCTATAATCTTTCATTTCCTCCACGGTGTTGTCCATGGTGAAATGCCCCTTTTTCAGCATAGGCGGCTCGTAATGCCGTCCCAGCATTCGCTCCCATTCCGTGCGCGTTGGTTTGCCCTGGCAGCTTACATACCAGCTTCCCGCTTGCCATGCGGGGACATCCAGCGCTTCGCCGCTTTTCTCTACGGCGGCTGTCAGAGCGCCAATGCAAACCGTATAGCGTCCAGCAGGCACTTTCCATCCGTCTTGCCAGACAGAAAAGCTGCGCTCCTCCAAGGCAAAGGTGACAGTACGGCTTGCGCCGGGCTGCAAAAATACCTTCTGGAAGCCCTTTAGCTCCCGCGCAGGGCGGTGTAGACCGTCCTGTGGCGCTTTGATATAAAGCTGAACCACCTCCGCACCGGCGCGCTCGCCGATGTTTTTTACCGTAACGCGTGCGGTGGCGCCATCCACCCGCAAATCGGAATAGTCAAAGCGGGTGTAGCTTAGCCCAAAGCCGAACGGCCAGCGGACGGGCATGGCGGCCTTTTCATAGTACCGGTAGCCGACGTAAATTCCTTCTTCGTATAGCGCGTCAGCGGTTTTGCCATAGATTTCCGCCGAGGGCACATCTTCATAGTGCAGCGGCCAGCTTTCCGCCAACTTGCCGCTGGGATTTGCCCGGCCATAGAGCAGGTTGGCAATGGCCTCACCGCCCGCCTGCCCAGGAAGGCCCATGTAGAGAATGGCTTTCACCCCGTCCGCCCAGGGACATTCCACGGCGCTTCCGCTCAATAGAACCACCACGGTACGGGGATTGGCGCTGGCCACGGCCTCGATCATCCGCAGATGTCCCTCGGGCATTTCCATGCTATCCCGGTCAAAGCCTTCGGACTCGTAGTGCCCGGGAAGCCCCGCAAACACTACGGCAACTTCCGCGTTTTCCGCCACTGTGCGGGCTTCGGCCAAAAGCGCGTCCGTGGCGCCGCCTTGATCGTCGCAACCGGGCGCGTAAACAGCGCCGTGCAGGAAATCCAGCGGTTGGGAAAGCTTCGTGGGATTGATGTGGCTGGAACCTGAGCCCTGATAACGCATGGTCTTCGCCATCGCGCCGATAACGGCAATTTTGGCGTTTTCCCGCAAGGGCAAAATGCCATCCGCATTTTTCAGCAGCACCGCGCCTTCCTCGGCTGCCCGCAGCGCAAGGGCGTGATGTGCGCCATAATCGCAAGCGGTGGGAGCTTTCCGCGTTTCCGCCGCCCAGAGCGCCAGCTTCAGCACGCGCCGGGCGCTATCGTCCACGGCACTTGCGGGGAGGGTTCCGCTTTTGACCGCCCGCAAAGCCTCTTTTTCCATGTAAGCGCTGCCACCGGGCATATTCAGGTCGCAACCGGCGCGGAATCCCTCTAGGCGATCGTTCATAGCGCCCCAATCTGTGACCACCATGCCGTCAAAGCCCCACTCGGAGCGAAGAATGCCGCTCAGCAAGTCTTTGTTATCGGAGCAATGGACGCCGTTCAGCTTGGGATAGGCGCACATAACGGTAGAAGGTTTGCCCTCCTTTACGGCGATCTCAAAAGCCGTTAGGTAAAGCTCCCGCAATGTTCGCTCGTCGAGAACGCTGTCGGAGGTGAAGCGACGGTACTCCTGGGAATTGACGGCGAAATGCTTGAGGCTCGTGCCAATGCCCCTCGCTTCCACGCCGCGGATGAAGCCCGCCGCCAGCTTGCCCGCAAGGTAGGGATCCTCGCTGAAATACTCAAAATTGCGCCCGCACAAGGGATTGCGCTTGAGATTCGCTCCCGGCCCCAGCACCAGTCCCACGCCCTGATCTTTGGCTTCCTCGCCGATGGCGGCGCCGATTTGTTCCAGCAATTCCGGATCCCAGCTCCCGGCGGCGGTCACTTCCGCCGGGAAGCAGGTCGCTTCCCGGGATTCATGAACGCCCAGCATATCCGCCTCGTTTTCCTGCTTGCGCAGGCCATGGGGACCGTCGCACATAAAAAGCGCGGGAATGCCGTATTGCGCAAACGTCTTGGTCTGCCAGAAATTTTCCCCGGAGCAAAGGGCAATCTTCTCTTCCAGCGTCATCTGCTGCAAAATCTTTTCTACATTCATGCAAGCACCTCAAAAGGTATACGTGCCCGCTTCCAGAAGGACGGCGGGTTTCCCTGGCAGCTTCAAGCTGGCGGTGCAGTTTGCTGGAATGGCGAGGGAAAATTTCCAACCGCCGCCCACCTTTTGCCAACCGCTTTCCACCTGGCCATACACGCTGTTGTAGGCGGCCCTGGCACAAGTGAAATGTCCGCCGGGATGGGGTTCTATGACAAAGTGATTTTCGCCGCTCACCCGGATGCCGCACATGGTGTCAAACAGCCAGCGGCAGACCGCGCCCTTGGAATAGTGGTTCAGCGACGCAATGCCGCCCTGCTTTGTGGCGGTGCCCTCCCACGCTTCCCACACTGTGGTCGCCCCGTTCTTCGGCATGAACAGCCCCCCCGGCATCTCCTCGTTTTCCAGCAGCCGGTAGGCCGCCTCGAGGTCGATATCGGTGAGCACCTCGAGGATCAGCGGCGTGGACAAAAAGCCCGTGCCCACGCGCCAGCCGAAGCGC
>ERZ857998.4053-NODE-4053-length-10975-cov-5.585897_pt1 | contig 10975 bp, 10 predicted proteins | sample MGYA00519954_ERZ857998 | MGnify/ENA primary metagenome ERZ857998 (study PRJEB31778, sample SAMEA3449424) | human gut metagenome | biome: human gut; feature: human-associated habitat; material: faeces | place: United Kingdom | collected 2010/2012 ...
CGAGGGTGTGTGCAACGTCGTCTGCGTCGTGACGCGGTATTTCGGCGGAATTCTGCTCGGCGCGGGTGGGCTTCTGCGCGCGTACACCAAGAGCGCGAAGGACGCGCTTGACGCTGCGGGCATATCCGTTGTGCGGCGCTGGGTCGAGACGGCGCTCGACTGCTCGTACGCCGCGGCCGAGAAGCTCAAGCAGGAGATAACGGCCTTCGGCGGCATCGTCGCGGGGCTGGATTACGGCGCGGCGGTAACGATACATGCGTACATTCCGGAAGAATCGGCGGAGGATTTCAAAGCGCGGATATTCGACGTCAGCGCGGGCGGCGTGACGGTGCGCGTCACGGGCGAGGATTTCCGCGCCGTCCCGCGGGTAAAGTGAACTGCCGGGCACACTTTGGCGCCCCTTTTAGGTAGCGAAGCGGCGGCGCGGTAGTGAATGACATGCTGGTAGCATGTCAGAGCCGCGCCGTGACCGAGCCGCAGCGAGACGCTGTCAGCGAAGCTGACTGAGGGGTCGCCAGTCTATTGATTATTGCCAATAGGGAAAAGAAACCATGCACTATATGTCACTACGTCTGCATACTATAACAAAAAACGCTCTGCGTTCCAAACTGTTCGTTTGAAACGCAGAGCATTTTTATCAGCCTTCGGCGGGTGTCTGCTGGTAGAGATCGAGGAATTCTTCAAAGCAGAGGCCGTTCTCCATTATGTATGTCGCGGCTTCGACGCCGACATAGCGGAAGTGCCACGGCTCGTACATGATTCCGGTGATGTCCGACTTGCCGTCGGGGAAGCGGACGATGAAGCCGTACTCCTGGCAATGCTGGCTCATCCACTGATAGGTAGCGGTGCTTTCGCACTCTTCGATGGTCTTGGGGTCGCGGTAAACGTCGGTTATGTCGCAGGCCAGACCGGTCTGGTGCTCGCTGGTGCCGGGCTTGGCGACGATCTTCGCCGCTTCCTCTTCACTGTACCCCTGACCAAGTTTGCGGTTGAACAGTTGGGTCTGCAACGTATAGTCCCTGTATCCGGAAGACAAATACACACTTAGCCCCTGAGCACGTGCTGCCGCTACAAATTCCCGCAGAGGTTCGACTATGCGCGAATCCAAAGGCTGCCCCTCAAGGTAATCAATGGTTGGAGCATAATCGCCGATGTCGTGTGTGGGATTCGCAAGTATGAACTCCCAGCTCGTTATATCGATGTCCGGCAGGGAATTCTCGACCGGCTCTGGAGATGGTTCCGGCGTCTCGACCGGCGCTTCGGTGACTTCCGGTGTCTCCTCTGGCTGGACTGTCTCCGTCGGAGTCACGGTCTGCGTGGCGGCGGCCAGCTCCTGAAACTTCTTGCCGTTAGTCCTTGCGCTGCCGGTGAGGTACAGATATATACCGAGCAGAATCAGAAGAACTATCCCAAGTATTATACGAATGGTTTTGTTTCCCTTCATGTAAGCCTCCATACTATATGCTCAACAGCGGCTTGCGCTGTCCAAAATGCCGTACACGATAAATATACCATTTTGCGGCATGATGGTCAACTTAAATTTGTTGAAGTGTGCCGCCGCTTCTGGTATAATTACCCGAAAGGGGGCTGATCGTATGAAACTTACATGGTGCGGACATTCCTGCTTTCTGCTAGAGAGCCGTAGCGGCTCGGTCGTGTTTGACCCGTATGCGCCCGGCAGCGTTCCGGGGCTGGTTCTGCCGACGCTGAGGGCGGACGCCGTGATATGCAGCCATGAGCACGCGGATCACTTTTATCCCGAAGGCGTGGAGCTGAGCGGGCGGAAGCCCGATTTTGAGATACAGCGCTTCGACTGCTGGCACGACGACGCGAGAGGCGCGAAGCGCGGCAAAAACATGATGACGCTTGTGAAGGCGGACGGCCTGCGCGTGCTGCATATGGGCGACCTTGGGCACATGCTCAGTCCGGAGCAGCTGGCGGTGCTTGGCCGCGTGGACGTGCTGATGATCCCGGTCGGCGGGTTTTACACCATCGACGCGCGGCAGGCGGCGGAGCTTGCGAAAAAAATCGCGCCCGCGGTGACGGTGCCGATGCACTACCGCGGAGACGGCTTCGGATATGACGTCATTGCGCCGGTCGGGGACTTCCTGCGGCTGATGGACAATGTCGTCATGCTCGACGATAACGTTATCGAGCCGGAGAAGCTTGCCGCGCCGGTCGTCGCCGTCCCGAAGTGCCCGCGCGGTTGACAGCGCCGCGGATGTAGTATATAATATTCCTATATAAAAGATAGGGATTAAGAAGCTTGGAGAGACAAACAATGGCATATCGAAGCCTCCCTTGGGTCGAGCGATGTACCGGCTCCCGCATAAAATGTTACGGCGCATCAATCAATGTAAACGAGGGAGAAGTATGTTTAAAGATTTAAAAGAAACAATCGAAGCCTATAAGGCGCGCGATCCGGCGGCGCGCAGCTCGCTGGAGATATATTTTCTGTACCCCGGCCTGAAGGCCGTGCGCAGCCACCGCAAGGCGCACTGGTGTTATGAGCACAACCTGAAGTTCCTGGCCAGATTCATCTCGCAGTGCAGCCGTCACCGTACGGGCATAGAGATTCACCCCGGCGCGAAGATCGGCAAGCGGCTGGTCATCGACCACGGCATGGGCATCGTGATCGGCGAGACCGCCGAGATCGGCGACGACTGCCTGATATATCACGGCGTGACGCTCGGCGGCACGGGCAAGGACGTCGGCAAGCGCCACCCGACCATCGGGAATAATGTTCTGATCGGCGCGGGCGCAAAGGTGCTGGGGCCGTTCACCGTCGGGGATAACAGCCGCATCGCGTCGAACTCCGTGGTGCTCAGCGAGATACCGCCGGACAGCACGGCGGTCGGCGTGCCGGCCAAGGTCGTGAGAATCGCCGGGAAGAAGGTCAACTACGTGGGCGACGTCGATCAGGTCAGCGTGTCCGACCCTGTGAGCACGGAACTTGCGGCGCTGCGCCGCGAACTCAACGAGCTTCGCAGAAAGGTCGAAGGAGATGCGGCCTGCGAAGCGCCTGACGAGACGGAAAATAAAGAATGATAAATAACCCCACCGGACTTGCGAAAGCTCCGGTGGGGTATTTGCATATGTGGAGGCGATTGCCGCATGTTTTATTTGCGAAAATGTTCGTCACGCGGTGACGGTTTCGCTGCGCTGGCCGCAGGTGACGGTGTACTCGGCTCCGCTCGCAAGCTCCGAAGAGGAGAAGAGGATCGAGGTGAAATCATACTTCGCAGTGACCGTGGCGAGTTCGCCGAACTGCACGTCGTTTCCGGCGCTGCCGCTGAACTTGTACGAGACATAGGGCTGGCCGTCCGCTTCGGCTTCCAGCGCTTTTTTCGACCCGCTAAGCGCGAACACCGTGCCGCCCGTGATGCTGAGGGAATCCTTTGCGTCAATGGCGCGCTTGGCGGAGCTTATGAACAGGCTGCCGCCGGATATCGTCGCGGTTCCGGTCTCGCTGGGGAAGCCGTTTATATTCTTGCCGGCCTGAATACCGTCGGCCGCGGAGCTGATATAGATGCTGCCGCCGGAGATGTTCATGTCGGCCACGCATCTGACCGCGGCGTCAATGCTGTTCAGCTCCAGCTCGCCGCCGGAAATGCTGATGCTCGTCTCGGCCTTCAGCGCCTTGCTGCTTGCGTCCACGCCGTCGCCGAGCGTATCGACGCGGAGCGTGCCGCCCGTGATGTCCAGCGTGGTGGCCGCGTCGATGCCGTCGCCGGAGGCCGAAACGGTCACGTCGCCGCCGCTGACGGTGATAAAGCCCTTGCCGTCCTTATCGGTGGTTGCGGATTTGATGCCGTCGTTCCCAGCGGAAATAACGAGCGTACCCGCCTCGATCTGGACGGAGTCCGCGCCGCGCAGGCCGTTGTTGACTGCGTTCACGGTGACATAGCCGCCCTGAATCTTCAGGTCGTTTTTGCTGGCGATGCCGTTGTTTATATAGCCGTTGACGGTCAGCTTGCCGCTGCCCTCAATGTCAAGGTCGTCCTTGGAGAAGATGGCCGCACCGGAAGCGTCCGCCGCCGGGGCAGTACCCTCAACGCCGGAGGTGACGGTGTTCTCACTGCCGTCCGCAAGGACAAGCTTGAGTTTGTCGGCCTTTTCGACCATGATGGCCGGTGCGTCAAGGCAGGTGATGCTGGCGTTATTGAGCGTGAGAGTCACTTTCATCGCCTCGTCGCCGGTGTTGATGACTATCTGCCCGTTGTCGAGCGTACCGCTGACGGAATATTCCCCGGCGGCGGAAATGGTCACGACGCTGCCGTTTACCGCCACGCCGCCGCCCGTGAAGGTTGCGCCGTCGCCGGTGAGCTCTATTTTCGTGGCCGTGTCCTCAGGCGCGGCAGTACCGCTGACGCAGCCGCAGAGCAGCGCGGAGCAGAATATCGTGACAAGCAGGAGTGCAAGATATAATTTGCTGTTTTTCATTGCGTGTTAATCCTCCGTGCGGACTCGCCGCAAAATGATCGCCGGTTTATATGGAGTCCTTATCGGTCTCGCGGCCGCAGATGATGTTGAGGTTGCCGTTGCGGCAGCGCAGGTCGTCCATGAAGGCCTTGGTGCCGCTGTCGGACTTGAGATTTATAAGGTAGCTCAGCTCGTAGAGCGTCCCCATGTTCGTGGTCTTGACGCGCACCAGCTCGTGGTAGCTCGTGTACTTATCGAACAGATCGTCAAACAGGCCGTCGTAATCGAGCGTTTCGGGGATGGTTATCTTGAGCATGCGGCTGCCGGAGTTGCGCTCGCCGAATTTCGCGAGCGTCAGCAGCAGCACGAACGCTGCCATTATCACGAAATACAGCATGGCAACATATATATAGCCCATGCCGCAGACAAGGCCAATCGACATCGAGAGGAACAGCCCGACGATCTCCCTTGCCGTTCCCTGCGCGCTGCGGAAGCGCACGAGGGCGAAGGTGCCCGCCACCGCGAGTCCCGCGCCGATGTTGCCGTTGACCATTATGATGACCATCGTGACCGCGGCGGGCAGCAGCGCCAGCGCCAGTGTGAACGAACTGCTGTGGCGGCTGCGGAAGGAAAAGACCAGCGCCGTGAGTACGCCGAGGACTATTGCCGTCGCCATGCAGGCGAGGAAAGAGAAAAGCGTTATTGCAGGGGAAATCAGGCTGTTAAACACAGGTTATCACTCCGTTTATGTATTTCTCAAGGATATTGTCTCTGTAGCAGACGCCGTATTTTGAAAATCCGGTCGGGAAAACGTCCAGCTCGCCGAGAATGTGCGCCAGCCACAGCGGCACGGCTCCGGGCGCTTTGATCTCCAGCAGCACCATACCGTCCGCGGCCAGTGGCTCGCCGTGGCTGCCCGCGCGGAGATCCAGCTCCGTCTCGCGCCAGCGCATGTTGTGGTCAAAGGTTATGCGCAGATCAGGATCGTCCGACGCGACATAGGCCTGCCGGTCGCACGCGATGAACACCTTCGGCTTGGGCTTGTTCTGGCGAAGGAACCAGTCTATCTCGCGCGACATCTGGCTGGGCTTCGGCGCGGGGATGCTCCCGTTGAGATAGTCCGGCGCTTCGTCCGCGCGCATACGGATGCGGCGCTTGTACACGACACCCTTGTATTTCTTCTTCAGCTCCACGAACACGGAGTCGCCGTCGGCGGGAACATTGTAGCTTCGCAGGCGGAGCTTTTCCTTGTAGACGGGGCGCTCTATGGAATAGCGGATCAGATGGTAGTCGTCGCTGTCGTAGTATATGCTGCATACCGTGCTCTCAAAGTACTCGTCCGGTACGATGTGCGGATCGAGGAGCTGCCGCAGCGACTCGTATTTCTCGCGGGACAGCAGATATTTTTTTTCGTATCTTTTGAATGTAAATTTCGCGCTGCCCATGTCAGACTCCCGTTCCATTACTAGCTGAGGGTATTATACCTTGGTTTTCTTAATAATTCAACGATAATAATTGTTCAAACCTTGAACTTGCGGCGCGGCGCACGAATTTATTGCATATGCCCCGCGCGCTTGATATAATAAAAGGTATAGAAACGGACGCTTTTGCGGAGGTGCGTATGAAAAATATTCTTATGATAGGCACTGGGGGAACGATTGCCTCCGAGATGACTGACGACGGGTTGACACCGGAGCTGACTCCGGAGCAGCTGCTGCGGTATGTTCCGGCGATATCCGGCCTGTGCCGCGTGGACTGCCTGTCCCTGTTCAGCATCGACAGCACGAACGTCACCCCAGCGCACTGGACGCGGATCGCGGCGGCACTGCGGGAGAATTATGCACGGTATGACGGCTTCGTCATCAGCCACGGCACGGACACCATGGCCTATACTGCCGCGGCGCTCTCGTATCTGGTGCAGGGCTCGGGAAAGCCGATAATCCTGACCGGCTCGCAGAAGCCCATCAATTACGACTCGACAGACTCGAAGCTCAATCTTATGGACGCCTTCGTCTGCGCCTGCTCAGAGAAACTCTCCGGCGTAAACATTGTCTTCAACGGCCGCGTAATCCTCGGCACCCGTGCCCGCAAGACCTGCTCAAAGAGCTATGCGGCCTTTTCCAGCATAAATTATCCGTACCTCGCCACACTACAGGATCACCGGCTCATCAGCTATATAAGCCCCAGCAGCCTGCCGGAGCCGAAATTCTATGACGCGCTCGACCCGAATATCGGCCTGATAAAGATGATACCCGGCACGGACTTCGAACTGCTGGACTTCATGCTCTCGCGCAAGGACGCGCTGATCATGGAGTGCTTCGGCGTCGGCGGCCTGCCGTCGTACAGCGACGATAAGCTGTTCGAGGTCATCAGGAAGTACACCGGCGTGGGGAAGTTTATCGTCGTCACCACGCAGGTGCAGAACGAGGGCTCCGACCTCTCGGTGTACAGCGTCGGCCACCGGCTCAAGGATAATCCGAACGTCCTCGAAGCCTACGACATGACCACTGAGGCCGCGCTTGCGAAAATGATGTGGATACTCTCGCTCAGCCGCGATGTGGCGGAGGTCAGCGGCATGTTCTATGAGCCGGTCGCACACGACATTTTGTACAGGGGTTAACTATGGAGACAGTTGTTATTATAGGCGGCGGGGCGTCGGGCATGATGGCGGCGCTGACCGCGGCGGAGGACGGGAGCAGACGCGTGGTGCTGCTGGAGCGGCAGCAGCGCGTCGGGCGAAAGCTGCTCGCGACTGGAAACGGCCGCTGCAACCTGACGAACCGAAACGCCGCGCCGGAACATTATCACAGTGCGGATACGGCCCGTTTGGCGGATATATTGGAGCGAACCCCTCCGGACGCAGTGCTGGACTTTTTTGGGGAGATGGGCCTTTTGTGTGATACCCAGGCCGACGGAAGAGTATATCCCTACTGCTATCAGGCATCCATGGTGCTGGATGTACTGCGTGCGGCACTGGAGCGTGCAGGCGTGGATGTGGCGTGCAGCTGCGAGGTGGCGGAGGTGGAAAAAGGGCCCGGCGGTTTTTCGGTGCGTACGCGGGACGGCCGGGCCTTTTCGGCCGCGCGTGTGGTTTTGGCTGCGGGCGGTCAGGCCGGGCCGCAGTTCGGCACGGATGGTTCCGCTTTTGCTTTGGCGCGCATGCTGGGCCACAGTGTGGCGGAGCCGTATCCATGCCTTGTTCCGCTGCGGTGCGCAGGGTTTCCCGTCGGATTGAAAGGAGTGCGGGCCAACTGTGCGCTTTCGCTGTACCTGGATGGCCGGTGCGCCGGAACCGAACGGGGAGAAGTACAGTTCGCAGAATACGGCCTCTCCGGAATCCCGGCCATGCAGCTTTCGTGCCTGCTTGGCCCGGGCGTGAAGAAGGCGGGGACAAGCGTGGATTTTTTTCCGGAGATGGCGTTTCCTGTCCTGCGCGGGATGCTGGAGCAGCGCTGCGCGTCGGGCATGTTTGCTTCGCTGGAGACGCTTCTGCTGGGGCTCGTGGCCAAAAAGCTGGGGCATGCGATACTGAAAAGCTGCGGCCTGCAGCCGCTTTCGCGCGCGCCGGGCAGCCTTTCCCGCAGGGAAGTGAACGCTCTGGCCAGTGCGCTTAAAAACTGGCGCTTTGCCGTAGAGGGCACGCTGCCTTGGACGCAGGCGCAGGTGACGGGCGGCGGTGTGCCGCTGGCCGAGGTGAAGACGGAAGGCTGTGCCTCCCTCAGGTGCCCGGGCCTGTATCTTTCGGGCGAGGTGCTGGACGCGGCGGGGGACTGCGGAGGCTTTAACCTGCAATGGGCCTGGGCAACGGGAATCGCAGCAGGCCGGGCCGCGGCGCGGGGGCTGTAAAAAAACAAAACACACGGGGCTGACGGAAACAGCCCCGTGTGTTTTGTTTCGGTCATTGATTCGGTTTGCCCGTCATGCGGCTACCGTCCGGCGCATCCAGTTCCAGCACAAGGCCGCTGAACGCGGGCACCGGAAATGTCAGCACGTGGCCTTCTCGAGCGGCCCGCGAGCGCACCGCAGGCGTTTCCTCCGGCAGAGCGCCGCCAAAGCGCTGCCACTCCGTGTGCAGAAGCACCCGGGCACGGCAGGCGAAGGGCATGTGCAGGCGGTAACTGGGCGCGGGCGTATCGCCGAAATTGAATGCTGCGGCCACGGTGTGCGTGCCGCCTCTGCGCAGGAACGCATACAGGCAGGTCCCGTCGGCTTGGCAGTCCAACCATTGAAAATGTGCGGGATCATACTCGCCCTGCCAAAAGGCGTCGTTGGAAAGATACAGGCGGTTCAGCTCTTCCGTAAAATGGCGGAACGCATCGTGGATGGGGTATTGCAGCAGCATCCAATCCAGTTCCCGGGCTTCGTCCCATTCGCGCATGTGGCCAAGCTCGCTGCCCATAAAGTTCAGCTTTTTACCCGGATGCGCCATCATATACAGGTACAGCGCCCGCGCCTGCGGAAATTTTTGTTCGTAATCTCCGTACATTTTCTGCACGATGGCTGCTTTGCCGTGGACCACCTCGTCGTGGGAGAGGGGGAGAAGATACTGTTCCTGCGGAAAGTATGCCATGGAAAACGTCAGCTTGTGGTACTGTGCCCGGCGCTCCTCCGGCGTTTTTTTGAAGTAGTCCAGCGTGTCGTTCATCCAGCCCAGGTCCCACTTGTAGTCGAAGCCCAGCCCGCCGTATTCCACAGGAGCAGTCACCTTGGGGAAATTGGTGGAATCCTCTGCGATGAGCATCGCTGTGGGATGCAGACGCCGCAGGCCGGCATTCATTGTCTGCAAAAATGAAACGGCATTCCCGTTCACACCGCGGGCGGGGTCGCCCTGCCAGTAGATCATGCGGCTGATGGCGTCCATGCGCAGGCCGTCGAAGTGGAACTCCTCCAGCCAGTAGTGTGCGGCAGACTGCAAAAAGCTGCACACCTCTCCGCGGGAGTGCATGAAATTACAGCTGCCCCATTCGCTGACGCCCACATCCGAATGGGGATATTCATACAGAGCTGTGCCGTCATAATTGGCCAGTGCGTATGCATCCAGTGCAAAATGCACGGGTACGAAATCCAGAAGCACGCCTATGCCCGCGGCGTGGCATTTGTCGATGAGCTCCTTGAGCTGGTCGGGCGTGCCGTAGCGGCTCGTGGGCGCGAAAAAGCCGGTGTTCTGGTACCCCCAGGAGCAGTCCGCCGGGTGCTCGCTCAGGGGCATGAATTCAATATAGTTATAGCCGTTTTCTTTTACGTGGGCAATCAGCTTGTCCGCGATTTCATCATAGCGGTACCATCCGTTTTCGCGGGCCTCGTCTTTTTTCCAGGAGCCGAAATGCATCTCATAAATATTGACGGGCGCATCGAAAGCGCGGCTGCGCGCCGCCATCCAGGCTTCGTCTGTGAAACGGTACCCGCCCAAAGGCCAGAGCGCGGAGGCGCTGCCCGGACGAAGTTCCATCCAAAAGCCATAGGGGTCGCAATGGTCCGCCTCACCGCCCGCAGCGGGACGGATTTTGTATTTATACAGCATGCCGGGCTTTGCGCCCTGTATACGGCAGGAAAATATGCCGCCCTGTCCCTCCCGGGCCATGGGCATACCCTGCCAGCCGTTGAATTCTCCAATCAACTCCACAGCCTGTGCGCCGGGCGCATAGGTGCGGAAGGTTACGCAGTCTCCCTCAAAATGCGCGCCGAAAAAACGGTGCGCGTCGAATGTACGGCCGGTGTAAAAATCGTGCAGGTCCATTTCTGGCGGCCTCCCCATGATGCTTTTTTGTTCTTTCATTATAGGCGGTGAAGGAACGGGAAGTCAATCGACAATGCAGGGAGGTTGTCGGGTATAAGGCGCGTCAAATAAAAAGTTCGTAAACGCCCAGCGCCACAATGAGCGCCGCCGAGCATACTCCCGCATACCTGCCCAGATGCCCGCCGCCGAACCGCCTGCCCACAGCGGCGCCGCCCGCAAGAAGTATCAGGCTGCACACGAACGTGCATGCTGTTGTTTTGACAATGGAAAGCCCTGTGATGCGCGCACCCACGCCAAACCCCATATTGTTCACCATCAGTGCGGCGGCAAGAGCGGCACTTTCCCGCAGGCCCAGCCGCGTTCCGGCGTCCGCAGGCGGCTGTTCCGGCGCTCCCATTCCGCCCTGCGCCTCGCGGTACAGCATCCACAGGCCCATCAGGACCAGCAGCATGCAGCCCAATGCATTTGCCGTGTCCGGCGGGATCAGCCGTGCCAGCCCTCCGCCCAGCAGCATTGCAGCCGCTGTACCGAGACTGGTAAGGCATGCGATGAGAAGGTTGCCGCCCGCTCCGATGCGCATACCACGCAGCCCGTAAGCAATGCCGATGGGGAAATTATCAATATTGGCTGAAAGCGCGAAAAGACACGCAGAAATCCACTGTGCCATGCATAACGCCTCCTTTCCGGGAAAAAGCCCCTGTCATCAGTATATGGCCGGGCCGGGATTTGGTGCGCGGTGGGAGGCAGGAAGCTTAGGCATGTGGTATAATAACCTCAAAGCTGCCGCTTGCGCGGCCGCGCGTGTGCAAGGCACAC
>ERZ857998.4055-NODE-4055-length-10963-cov-4.210579_pt1 | contig 10963 bp, 5 predicted proteins | sample MGYA00519954_ERZ857998 | MGnify/ENA primary metagenome ERZ857998 (study PRJEB31778, sample SAMEA3449424) | human gut metagenome | biome: human gut; feature: human-associated habitat; material: faeces | place: United Kingdom | collected 2010/2012 ...
CAGGATCGTCGCCAGCTGCTCGCGCGTGACCTCGCCGACCATGTTCGTGCCGTCGGAAATGCCGTTGTCCATCGCCCACTTCTGGCCTGCCGCGTACCACGGCGTACCGGAGGTGTTCACGCCCTCGACACGGGCAAGGATCGTGACGATCATGCCGCGCGTCGTACTCGCGTTCGGGCTGAAAGCAGTGGAGGACGTGCCGTTCATCAGACCCTTTTCAGAGACATACTTCACAGCTTCCTCATACCAGCTTCCAGCCGGAACATCCGTGAACGAAGAACCCGTGGTGGGCTTGTCGTCCTTCGGCTTGCTCGGCTTGACGGGGACAACCGGCGTATCGTCGCCTTCCAACAGCTCACGATAGATTCTTTCCGCCTCGGCCAGCTTGTCCAGCAGCTCCTGCGGGAAGGTCTTCATCTGATCCGCCGACAGTCTGGATACAGCTGCCTTCGCCGCATTGATCGCGTCGCCGCTATTGATGGTCACGGTACCGATGGCGTTGATCTTCTCGACAGCGTCGTTCCAGATCAGCGTATCGGCAGCCTTGATCAGCTCGTCCATCTTTCTGGTTTCCGCGACGGAGAGGCTCTCATACAGGTCAGAATTCTTCTTGATCTCCTCGTATGTACGCTGGGCGCTGCGGATCTCTTCCACATCGTCGAGCGTCGCCTCAGCCGGTCTGGGAAGCGACTTGACCGTCGCCTTGAACTCCTTGAGCTTGCGGTAGCTCTGTACCTTCTCAAGCAGCTTTTCCAAATTCTCGACAGCATCTTTATTGACCTTAGCCTGCTGCTCGGATTGCAGCTGCTTGTACGCAGCCTCTGCCGCAGCGATCTGCTTTTCGTACTTTTCGTAGTTGGTAAAGTCGATGGTGTCGGCCTGCGGGAGCTGCTTCAGCTGATCTTCGACCACCTTATAGCTGCCGCTGGCAGAGATCACTCTGACCACATACCACGTGCCGTCGTTCGACTGCGTGTTGCCGGCCTGATTGTTCATGGTGGGCCAGCCCTTGATGCCGCAGCCGATGTAGATCGTGTCGCCCGCGACGACGGGGATGGACTCGGTGCGCTTGTAGAAGCTGCTGCCCTCGGTGTTGGACGTGACCTTTTCGTTCAAGAACGTCTTCACGAGGAAGTTCTTGTTCGCCGCCGTCGGGGTCACCGTCAGGTTCGAGCTGTCGCCGTCGATGACGAGCGTGTAGGTATAGGTGCCGCCGCGCTTACCGGGTTCAAACGTGGTGGTCAGGCGCGGGTTGCCATCGCCGTCGAACGTCAGCGATTTGAGCGTCGTGTCAGAGTTGCTCCACGTGCCGCCGACATCTTCGCCAAGACCCACGGAGGTGTACTTGATGCTGATGATATCGCCGTCCGCCAGCTTGCCGTTTTTCACGGAGAAGTTGGCAAAGCCCTCGTTGGTGAACCAGTCGTTGAGCGTACCCATCCAGCCGGACTGCTGGCCGCCGGTGAATTCGGCAAGGCTGTAATCGCCGTCGGTAATGGTGGAAAGATAGGTGATGTCGAAATCATACGTCCCGTCGCCATTGCCGCCGGTGCCGAGCCATGTGCAGTTCGCTTCCGTGAGTGCGCGGAGCAGAACGGTCATCATGGTGTCGTTTTCGCCAAGCGGGTAATTCTTCCGTTCGAGCCAGTACTGACCCTCAGGTCTGTAGAAGTGTTCGAGCGCGGCTTTGTTCTCGCCCTCGGCGTTACGGCCGTCGTTCGTGTAGTTCTGGACGCTGACGGTCACAGTGCCGACCTGCGTGCCGGGCGTGAAGGCCTTGCCGTTAGTGGCGTCGTTGACCTTCTTCCAATACTCGCCTGTTCCGTATTCCCAGCCCTTGATCTCGTTGCCGGTATTAACGTCGTTGGCAGCGTTGGCCATTTCCTTGAGCGCTTCTCTGCGTGCCGCAGCGACCTGCTCGACCGTATTCGCGTTGTCGATATCAGTCAGACCATTGTTGTACGCATCAAGGATCTTCTCGTACTGCTTGTGATCTTCGCCGTAGCCGTCGAGCGCGGTCTTGAGTGCGGTCTTCGCGCTTTCCTTTGCAGCGGTGATCTCGCTCTCGGAGCCGCCGACGGGAACCCACGTGACAGTTGCGGTCACGTTGTCATACGGCATGGTGAAGTACTTGAAGCTCCGGAGAATACGGTTGGCCTTGACATCCGTGCCGTAATCCGAGTAGTCGAAGGTGTCGAGGCTGCGGTCTTCGATGGTCTCCTCGGAGACGCCGGAGAACGTGATGCCGCGAAGCTCGTACTCGTTGTCATTGACATAGAAGTGCGGAACCTCAGTGGTGTTCGTTCCCTTGACCCAGTGATCCTCAATGCGCCACGCCGCGCCGGTGTCGGTGATGGCGTAGTCGTTGCCCGGAACGAGATACGGGAACTTGGTCTTCACGCTCGCATCCGTCAGCGTCAGGCCATTCTTGTCGCTCTTGCGCGCGCCGCGAATCTGGAAGTAGGTGGCGTAGGTCGGGTTGGAGCAGAAGTACACGCCGCTTCCGACGGGCACAGTCGTTACCGGCTTGTAGTTGACCTTCGTCTGGCCCGCGTCCACCGTGTTGTAGGTAAACAGCCCCGCCATCATCGTGCCGCCGGTGGTGCCGTTCGTGCCGTCTTCGACGCGGTGCTCCTGGAGCCACGAGATCATGTCACGCAGTCCCTGCTGGTCATCCTCCGGCACAGCAGACAGATCGTACTCGACCGTCAGCGTGTACTGCTTCGCGCCGCCCTCGGCAAGTCCATCCCGCGCGGCAAGAATTGCCTCGTACCGTGTCTTTTCCTTCACGCTCAGCTCGTCGCGCTGATACTGCGTCATCGCGTTGTAGTACGCTTCGAGCTGGTCGATGAGCTGAACCGCCGAGCTGTCGAGCTTCGACAGATCCTCGGGGAATTTCGCCATCTGCGCCCGGAAATTGGCAAGGTTCTGAGCGTTCGTCTTCGCAGCTGCCGTCTGGAGCGTCTCGATGCCGGACTTCGCAGTCAGCTGTGCCGCGTAAGCGGAAGCAGCGTCCTTAGCCGCGTCGATGCCGTCCATGCCGGTCTTGTAGAGCGTTTCAATCGTCTGCCAATCGGCCTCCGTGAAGCACTCCTTCGGATAGTCCGGATTCTCATACGTTTTCTTGAGCTCCGCCCGCAGATCGTTCTTGATCTTCGTGAGGTCTGCCTGCGACTCGTCGACGGAAGCGTAAATCAGAATCGCGCCGCCGTTGACGAACGCCGCGTCGTCGCTGTCGAGATCGAAGACGTTGATGAGCTGCCAGCCCGGCTGATAGACGGTCATGGTGAGCGAGCCGTCCGCGCCGGTCTTGAGCTTCGTGTCGGTCAAAATCTCGGCGTTGACCACCGATTCATAGTCGTCCACGCTCATGCTGCGGAAGACGTATGCACCCGCGGTGGGCTTTGCTTCGTCGTCTGTCATGTGGGCGGGCATGGCTGCCTTTGAGGTCGCCGTCAGCGTGAACGGCACGCCGACGACCGCCTTGTACGCGCCGGTGGTCTCGTCCTTCTGAAGGTTCGTCGTCAGCGTCTGATAGCGGATCTTGTCGGTCACGCGGCCAAGCGCCATCGGCCAGAGGTCTTCGCTGATGTTGACCATCGTCGGCATCTGCACGCGCACAACGGTCACTTCGTCGCCGTCGTGGAGCTTAAATGCCTGATACTCGCTGGCGTTCAGGTAGTCCAGATAATACTCGCCCGGAGCAGACCAGAAAGCCAGCGTGCCGTTGACGTAGACCATCAGCTGGCTTCTGGAGTTGACACGCCAGACCTTCTCATTCTTGAAGCTGTTCGTCAGAAGACCTCCGATGGTCGTTCCTGTTGGAACAGTCAGCTTCTGGGTACGAGGGGTGACACGATGCGTAAGACCTGTCGGCTGCTTGGCAGCCAGTTCATCGGTCAGCGAAACACGCACGGTGATCTCCGACTTCGGAACGAGACTGAAATACGCCGTGCGGACTTTGTTGAACGCCTGCGACTGGAGCGCGATCTCGTCCGTGCCCATGGTAGTGGTGAACGTGCCGTGCTCCTTTGCGGTGTCCAGCGCTTCCTTGCGTGCTGCTGCGTAGTTCTGCCAGCTCTCGCTGGTATAGTCGGCCTCTTTCAGCGTGTCGTAATAGCCCGCGTAGAGCGCGATACCGGCAAGTGCGTTCTCGCTGCCGGGTTTAAGCGTGCTCCAGACACGAGTTTTCAAATTCTTCGCTGCGTCTTGAAGCTCTTTTACCAGCGCGTCCACAGCCTCCTGCGGATGCTTGGCGGAGCTGTTTTCCTCCGTTGCTGTGACGTTTCCTTCCGCGTCCTTCGTGAACAGACTGTCATACAGATTCTGTGCGTCTGTTCTCTTGCGGTAGAACGCAGCCCAGCTGTTAGTGGAGTATTCCTTCTCGTCAAGGTCGCTATAGAGCGGCAGCGTCTCATGAAGTCCAGTCGGGTTGACTTGAGACGTCGGGATCAGGTTCGCGATGGCTTTGGACAGCGCGCTGTCCGGATCTTTCTGATCCAGCGTTTTCGCTGCCGCGTCCACGGCACCCTGTGCTGCTGATTTATTGTCGTACACAGCTTGCGCCGCGTCCACGATTACCTGCATTTCATTCCAAAATCCGGTTTTGCTCTCCGTCTTGCCGTTGTAGCGGTCATCAGAAGTATAGTATCCGGAGGTTGGAACTGCGTCGAGTGCTTCTTCCAGCTTAGATTTATCGACATTTGCATCAGCTGCCTGATAGCATAGGATAGCAATCAAATCATCATTTGCAGCAAATGCACGGATCATATAGAATGAATAATTCATCCATTTTGCAAATGATGTTTCTTGGGCTAATGGTGGGTCGTAAATCAAAACCGGCGAATTATAAGATACGTCTTTCAGCGTGAACGTAAGCGCGTTTCCATCATAGCTATAATCGTCCGTATCCAAATCTGGCGCGTCATAGTCGTCATCGCCAAGAGGCGTAATTGCATAAGGAACGTCTTGAGAAAAGCCTCCTGCTATCTCGATGGTAACAGCTTCTGCTTCCTTGGAAACTTCGACGATATAAATATAGCCGCCATAAACGCCGTTTTCCTTAAATCCCAGTACGCTATCCTTTAACGTCCCGCCGGTGCTTGTAACGCTGGCAGTTGGAATTGTATTAACAGCAAAGGTCGGCGCAATGCAACTGAAAAGCATTGCTACGCACAGCATGATAAAAATGGGCAGGCGGGCAAATTTGCCCGCCTGTTTTAAGGTTCTTAAGTTGGTGCTCATTTCTTCTGGAGATTCAGGTAAGTAACGTACGGCGCAGCTTCACCATTCTGAACAATGATCTGTACCTTCGTTCCCGTACGCGTCGGCGTAATCGTGGCAGAAGTAGTTGCAACGCCATTGATGTAGACATAGCCAGTACCAGTTACATTCACGGTATAATCACCGCTCTTTTTGCTGAGAGGCAGAATGCCGCCATTCGTTGTCGTTACTGTGCTTCCGTCCACACTGATTGTCGGGGTAGCCGCCGTTTCCGTCGTGCTGCCTGTGCAGGCCGCAACGCCGCAGACCTCAGTAGAAATTTCACCGAAGATGCCGTTCATCTGTGCCATGCCGGTGTAGATACGCACATATCGGATCGAGTCCAGATTGGCCGGTGTGCCGTTGGACTTGACTGCCCATGCAATGTCGATGGGGTCGCCGCCGCTCGTGCCCGCAACCTTGGTATCATAGTCGCTGCTGCTGGTGAAGGTCTGATACGGGTTGTAGGCGATGGTGCCGCCGAGCGTCTTGTTCGGATGCACGTCGCAGTAGCCGAAGCCGATCTCCGCCGTCTTGTTCGTGCCGGGGTAGTTGGTCAGAAGCGTGCCGGTGAAGGTGAGCTTGTCGGTAACGCCATTGCTGGCCAGCATTCTGCTGATGAACGGCAGCTCATCCACCTTTGCCATCGCCGCGCGGGGGCCGTAGGTGACGAAGTAGTTCGCGTTCAGCGGGAACCAGCTGTGGTTGTGGAAGGTGTTGGTCGTGACTGTGCCCGCCGCGCCGTTGAGCGTGTAGCTCACGGGGGCCAGCGTGCCAAGGTTGCTGCCCGGCGCAGTGATGGCAGCATCCTCCGTAACGCTGGGGTTGTTGTAGGTGATGGTCGAGTTCGGGGTACTCTTCGTGTAATACATCGAGCCCGCGATGTCGTACCACGTCTGACCGTCCTTGGAGACCTGGATGCAGCCCGCCTCGGAGTTGCCCCAGAAGGCGTTGCCATAGACGATGAAGTCCGCGCCGTAGGGATGCGTGGGGTCGTCCGCGATCTGGTTTTCAAACTTGTAGACCGCGTAGCCGCCGAAGAAGCCGAGGGACATGCCCGTCGAGGAGTTGCCCTTGAGCGTACCCGCGCTGTCATACGCGTCGCCCCAGCCTCCGGTGGTCACGCCCTCGTTGACGAACTGCGCGGGCGCAGGCAGGTAGGCGTACAGCTCCGTGCCGGCCGCCGTCGTGCCGCCGTTGGGCTGTGCGCAGTTGAACGTTGCCGAACCGATATTGCCCGTGCCGGTGACGGTCACGGTGGAAGCCGAGGTCGTGGGCAGAACGACGACACCGTAATTCGTCGTGGTGCTCTCGACGTAGTTGCCGTCCTCGTCGGTCACATAGCTGCCATCGGCGTTCTGGGCATAGGCCCAATGGAACGAGCCGCCGTTGCTGACGGTGACGCTGGCCACATTTGTGCGGTTGCTGGCGATCAGCGAGAAACTGAACGGATAGTAGCCGTTCGTGGCCGTGTTCAGGATGTCTACGCCGTCGAAGTACATGCCTTCAATGTCAAGGTCGACCGATACGCCAAGACCGTCGCCGATGGCGTAATCAGTTTCGAGCGAGTTGGTAGCTGCAAATGCGCTTGCGCCCAGTGCGAAGACCATCACAACTGCCAGGAGAATTGCTGTGAACTTTTTCATTCTGTTCATTTCCTCCTAAAAGGTTGGTTCCCGGTTCCATTTTACCCGCGCGTCCGGGAAGTCCCGCGCGGAAACGCACATTCTTTTTCCGCTTCTCCCGTGCGCCGAAGAAGCGTTTTTATTTAACGGCTCCCGACTAAGCCGCTAAATGCCTGTTCATGCGCTGCAAATCCAGTATCGTTTCCTGTGCTCCCACGCGCCCATGTGAAGACCACGTTTTCCACTCCCTTGGCGCGCTCTTGTCGTCGCGGCGCTTCCCCGGAAGCAGTATCCTTTCCTGCTGCAGCTATTCAGTTGTCGGCGCGTATCGCCTTATTGAGACGGGCGAAAGCCCGCTGGTTTCGTGAAAGGGGATTCCCCGGCTCTGTGTTCCCGCGCAGAGCCGGGGCCTTGCGTCTGTGACGCACAAGAAAGCGAATCTCAGGGGGATGAGACGCACATCTATCTGCAAATCTGTCCGTTTCAGATTGGCATACAATCGTTCTTGGCTCTCCCTCCGGGAGAGCTGTCACCGCAGGCGACTGAGAGGGTCTGCTGCCTGTTACCCTCTCCGTCCTCGCTGCGCTCGGCCACCTCTCCCAAAGGGAGAGGCAAGGAGCCGGCTTTTACTTGGCTTTCCGTTCAGCCTTTTCTTGCCGCATTTTTTCTTTGTTCGCAGCCTTCTTCTGCCGCTTTTCCAGTATATCCTGTTCCCGCTGGCGTTCGTATTCCTGCTGGAAGAGCATGGTCTTCTCCAGCGCGGGCGTACTGCGCTTTGCCGCAAGCTCTCTGCTCACGCCGATCGCTTCAAGCGCATTTACCCATCCGCGGAACCGCAGCTCAATAAAATCGCCGCCAATTATTTCTGTCCTGCCGGGGATATGCCGCAGCTCCGCCTGCTGCCGCCGCAAATATGCAGCCAGCTCTTGCGTCGTAGCATTTTGATATTTCAGAACAAACTCGATGTTCCTGTGAGACAGCGCCGTATAGGTGCGTTGGGTCAAAACTTTTTTAAGCGCCGCCATATTTTCCTCATACGTTCTGCTCGGATTCATCGCTGCACCTCCCGTTCAGAAGATGCCGCGTCCTTCGCTGCAAGCCGTCTCAATTCGATCTCGCATAAATCCTGAACGATCTTGCGGTCACGAAAATGTGGCGGGTTTTTGATGTTTGTGGTTTTTCCGGCATAAAATGAACGGATTGCAGCTTGCCATGAGCCGAAACGGTACTCAATATACTCGCCGCCGATCACCTCGACCATCGCGGGCGGGTGTCCAATGTCCTCCATGCAGGATTTCAAATATGCAGTTAGCTGCTCCAGCGTATCGTGCTGGTGCTCGATGATGAATTGCACATTTTTGTACGCAATGACACGCTCAATGCGGCCATAGTTGATCTGGTCCAGATATGCTTGCCGTTGCTGCTCATTCATCGCAGATGATCCTCCTATCGATTTTTACGCAAAAAACAAATCATCCCGCTGACGCGAGATAATCCGATTGCTTCAAAACAAAAAACACCGATTTGCTTCAACTTTAGAAGCAAATCGGAGCCCTGTTCCGAAATACCGATAGGATCATCGTGCTATCTACCCTTTGTTTACCAACTTCTGCACGTAACAAGATCATAAAACAGGCAGCATCTCATGCAGGCGAAGAAAAGCGATTCTCCTGACTTGGACTATGGACGCAGGTCGCGTCCGCGCTCTGTTTCCTACCTTCTCACGGGATTTTCTCCCGCAATGGCGGCCTTTCGGCCACATAGCTTGTTGGTGTAACGCTGTCTTTCGTTTCCTCCAAGCTACTTTAGAAACTTGCTCATCCTCACAGTTCCGGGCGAGTAGATTTATTGCTCTTTCATTGCAGACTATAAGGCGAGAGATAACCTGCAATTACAATTCTTCGTTGGCAAACATATTAAATTGTCAAGATTCTGCCATTCTTCGTATATGCTGGCATAGTTGTGACGCCCTGCCTGCACATACAAAACATGACGGTTTCGGCTTCATAAAGTTCTGCAAATTTACGAAGTCCTGAAAACACAATCATATCTTAATTTCTGACACCATTATACAATAACGTTGCAAAAAGTCAATGCGGTTCGGTATCAAAATATTGATTATTTGCGTCGTTTCCGCAAAGATCAATCGGTATCAGACGATGCAGAATACTTCTTGCAAGTAGCGTGTCTGTATGCCGTTTCCTGATCTCAACGCCGAAGACAGAAAGCAGCATCCGCTGCATTCCGATGTGTCCAGAAGTCCTAGCTGAGCTGGCTGGACTGATTGCTATTTTGGACACGCTCTATGATACGCCCAGTCCGACAATTGACGGCTACACAGATTTCATCTTTCGGAACCGCTATGGAGACCTACTGAATCCCCACAGCCTGAATCGCGCGATTGAACGAATCATCCGAGACTACAACGCGGAGGAATTGAAGCTTGCCGAAGAAGATCAGCGATCGCCTCTATTGCTTCCACACTTCTCCGTTCACAGTCTGCGGCATACGTTCTGCACGCGGATGTTTGAGGTCGAGTCCAATCACAAGGCGATCCAAACAATTATGGGACACGCCGAGATCAGTACGACTCTGGATATTTATACGCATATCACAGAGGACACCCTCAAAAATTCGGTACAAAACATGAGTGCAAAAATCAAACTTTTCGGATAAGAAAAACTGGAATGCACAGGGCATCTGTGCATTCCAGCTTCATATTGTGTCATATTGAATTCCGAAAGTGTGTCAAAAACGTGTCAAATTGGGAATTTAATACATTTTAGCGCCCGCCGGAATGTGCGGATCGAGCATCAGAAGATGCAGCTTTTCTTCGCCGTTTTCGTGGTGGACAGCGGAAATAAGCATACCCTCAGACGCAATTCCCATCATGGGTCTTGGAGGCAGATTCGTGATGGCAACGCAGGTCTTGCCAACGAGTTCCTCCGGCTCGTAGTAATCGTGAATGCCGGAAAGGATGACTCTATCCGTGCCGGAACCGTCGTCCAGCGTGAATTTCAGGAGTTTTTTGGACTTTTTGACCGCTTCGCAGGATTTGACCTTGACGGCGCGGAAGTCGGACTTGGAGAACGTCTCGAAGTCCACATAGTCCTTGAACAGCGGCTCGATCTCCACCTTGGACAGGTCGATCGTCTCCACCTTGGGCTGGACAACGGGCGCTTCCGTCTTCGCGGCCTCGGCCTTGGGCGCGTCCTGCTTTTCCAGCGGCTTCATCGTCGGGATGCGTAAATGTGACACGCAAATGGCAGTATATCTTCTCATAAGGTCATAATTCAATATACTTTTTTCCATTCTTGCCACAAATCCTCTCGAATCACTTTATATTACCTTAGCAAAATGTCGTAAAATCTGTCGTAAATTCAGCTTATTCTAATTTTCCCTTCAAGGCTTGCAAAGCTTTCCATTTTCTTTTCTTTGGTCGCCTCGTTGTAGATGTTCATAGTCGTAGAAATATCAGCATGACCCATAATTTCTTGTATGATCTTCAAGTTGGTCTCATTCTCACAAAACCGAGTGCAGAATGTGTGCCGCAGATTGTGTGCAGAAAAATGTGGGAGCAGTTCTGGCGAACGGCGTTCCTTTTTGGCTCTTTCCTCTTCCTGCTGATTGTAGTCTCTACTGATGCGCTCAATCGCCCGGTTAATACTATGAGCACTTAAACAGTCTCCATGCCGGTTTTTGAAAATAAACCCAGAATAACCATCAATCTCTGTTTGATTAAAGCCAGTACGCATTTGGTTCAGCCGTTCTTCGTGCAAGGCTTTTTTGACTTCTGAGAGCATCGGGACAATCCGAATCCCTGCCTTCGACTTTGGCGTTGTGATATGGAACTCGCACTTTCCACTGTCCTGCTGTCGATAAATCAGATTGTGATTGATGGAAATGACATTCTCATCAAAGTCACAATCCTGCCAACGCAAACCAATAATCTCACCCACACGGCATCCAGTTCCCAGCAATACGGTAAACAGCGGAAGCCAATGGCGGTATACCTTGCATCCAGCAACAAATTCTATAAAAGCCGTTTGCTGCGCCTCGGTTAATGCGTGTCGTTT
>ERZ857998.4056-NODE-4056-length-10963-cov-2.744683_pt1 | contig 10963 bp, 9 predicted proteins | sample MGYA00519954_ERZ857998 | MGnify/ENA primary metagenome ERZ857998 (study PRJEB31778, sample SAMEA3449424) | human gut metagenome | biome: human gut; feature: human-associated habitat; material: faeces | place: United Kingdom | collected 2010/2012 ...
ATCCAGCTCTCTGACCAAATGTCCCTTTGAGCTTCCTCCGATATTCGGATTGCATGGCATCAGTGCGATACTGTCCACACTGACCGTAAAGATCACTGTCTTAAATCCAAGTCTTGCAGTCGCAAGTGCAGCCTCACAGCCCGCATGTCCTGCGCCTACAACGACAACATCATATTCATCTTTATTTTCCCATACAGAACTTGCTGAATATTTCATTTACTAAATCTTCTCCTATTGATTCTCCGGTAATATTTCCAAGTGATTCATAGGCATCCATCAGATCGATCGAATAGAAATCCTCCGGCATGCCAGCGTCAATGCTGAAAATGACTTTCTTCATACTCTCTCTCGCATTGACCAATGCATTTTTTTGTCTTGCATTTGTGATATAAACCTCTTCATTGAATGAGAGATCTCCCTTTAAGAACATTGCTTTCACGGTGTTCTCAAGTTCCTTGATTCCCTGCTCTTCCTTCGCAGAAATCGCAATCACAGGAATCTGCTTCTGAACACCCTTTTGTGAAATCCTTTCGCGGATCATCTCTTCTGTCACTACAGTATCCAGATCCGACTTATTAAGCAGAATCACTGTTCTTTTATCATAAATCAAATCAAAGATTTTTTCATCATTTTCGTCAAGATTTCTTGATGCATCTACAACATAAATAATAAGATCTGCCTCTTTTGCGTATTCTTTCGCCTTATCGACACCCATTTTTTCCACGATATCGTCTGTCTGACGGATTCCGGCAGTATCAATAATATTAAGAGTGATCCCATTCAGGTTCATCTGCTCTTCTAAGACATCTCTCGTTGTTCCGGCAATATCCGTAACAATTGCCCTCTCTTTTTTCAAAAGAACATTCATCAAAGAAGACTTTCCTGCATTCGGCTTTCCTACAATGACCGTATCAATTCCTTCTTTTAAAATTTTTCCATTGTCGGCGGTATCTAGGAGATGTTCAATTCTTTCTTTACACTCTTCTGCTACTGTTTTTAATTTCTGCCCATACCCATCAATATTGATATGTTCAGGATCATCCAAAGCAGATTCAATAAAAGCAATCTCATAAATGATCTTTTCCCGCAGCTCTTTGATCTCTTTTTGCAAAGAACCCTGAAGCTGGGAAATTGAACTCTTTAATGCAAATTCATTTTTAGAAGAAATGACATCCATAACTGATTCCGCCTGTGTCAGATCAATCCTTCCATTTAAAAATGCACGTTTTGTAAACTCTCCCGGTTCTGCAGGTCTTGCTCCATGGCAAACCACAGTATCTAAGATTTTTTGCATAACAAGTACGCCGCCATGACAGTCAATCTCAACCGTATCTTCCCTGGTATAAGTATTTGGGGCACGCATGATCAAAACCATTACTTCATCAATGATCTTATTTTCCTTTGTATCATCCACAATATATCCATAATGCACGGTATGGCTTTTTTCTTCTGATAACTTTTTCTTACCATTCTTCGACTGATAGATCCTGTCAATCACCGTAAAAGCATCTTCACCACTGATCCTGATAATACCGATCCCTGAATTTGTCATTGCTGTGGCAATTGCTGCAATTGTATCTGTTTTCATAATTTCATACTCCTTTAAGTACGCTTTGTGTCATAACATAAAAACAAAAAATTTTTATCCTTAGGTTATCATACAAATCAATTAGTACAAAAGAGAGTGTTCTTTAGAACACTCTCTATGTATCATCGTTATTTTTTCAAAGTAACAACTACATGTCTGTAAGGTTCTTCCCCTTCACTGTGTGTTGTTACATATCTGTCATTCTGCAAAGCAGAATGAATAACTCTTCTCTCAAAAGGATTCATTGGCTCTAAAGAAACCGGATGTTTTGTTCTCTTTACTTTATAAGCAATATTCTTTGCTAAGTTTTCAAGAGTTTCTTTTCTACGCTTTCTGTAATCCTCTGTATCCATCTTTACACGATAGTAAACATCAGATTTTTTATTTACTGCAAGATTTGTAAGCTGCTGTAAAGAATCCAGTGTCTGTCCGCGTTTTCCGATCAGAATTCCCATGTCATCGCCCTTTAATTCAATCTCGATCACACGGTCGGAATCATTGACTTTGATCAATATCTCCACTTCTAATTTCATTGCCGCAAATACATTATTTAAGAATTCTCTTGCATAATCTTCTACAGAACATTTTTTACGAGCCTGAATCACTGCCGGCTTGCTTCCAATTCCAAGAAAACCGCTGGTTCCTTTTTCAAGGACTTCATATTCAATTTCATCGGTTGTAGCACCGAGAGCAATCTTTGCTTCTGTAAGAGCATCTTCCTCTGTTTTTCCTGTAAATTTCATAAATTCCATGAATCCTGCCCCCTATTTTTCCTGCCTTTTACCTTCGTTAAATTCGCGAACTAAATTTGCTTTCGCTGCCATACTGTCTGCTTTTACATGTTTCTTCTTCTCATCAGCTTCTTTTAACTTCTCTTCTTTTTCTTTTGAAGAAGCCTCATAACTGATATTCTTTGTTTTGATCTTAGCAGCTTTCTTCATGTCTTCCTCAGAAATTCCGAGTTTTTCACGTTTCTTCTTCATCTTTTCCTGATTCTTGGCAATAATGTCATTTAAATCAATTTTTTCCATATGTTTATTGATGAAGAACTGCTGTACTGCACGAAATACTGCGGCTGAAATCCAGTAAATACCAAGACCTACAGGAACCGTAAAACACATAACAAATGAGAACAACGGCATAATGATATTCATTGTTTTCATCTGAGCTGCCATTGCATCGGTACTAGAATCACCTGTCTGTGTCTGCTGTGGCTGAGGCATCATCTTAATGTTAATCACCTGTGTTACATAAGAGATAATCGGGATCAATAAAGCTCCTATCAACATCAGCCATGAATGGGATGCAAAACTGGACTTAATTGTGGATAATGGTGAATCCGCAATATTTAAACCTAAAAAGGTAACCATTGGCTCTACCTGATCATGTGTTGTCTGGATCAGATCTGTTAAAGAACCGAATTTGTCCTGTAAAAAGTTCCATCCGTCAGAAGGCATTTTATAAAGAACATCTACGATATTATTCTTTACAGCCGTTGTGTCCTTTGCAGAAAAATCAACCATCTTGGATGTAAGATTGTTAATTTTTCCGGCATCCACATAATCTGTTAAGATTTTATCAAATCCATCCGTCGTATAAATTGCATTGACCAGATTTGAAAATACACCTTTTACACCGTTTACATAAGCCGGTACGTTAATGATTACACGATATAATGCTAACAGGATCGGGAATGTAATGAATAACTGTAAACAGGTTCCCGAAGGTGATACTCCGTATTTGTTATACACTTCCTGAGTCTCTTCACCCATCTTCTGTCTTGAAGCAGCATCTGTTTTATTCTTATACTTCTTCTGAATTGCCTGAAGCTCCGGCTGCATCTTCTGTGACAGCTTTGAAAATTTCTGCTGCTTGATCGTCAGCGGAAGCATACACAGGTAAATGATCATTGTCAAAATGATGATCGTCAGACCAATATCCTGGATTCCTATTTTATCCAGTACGATATAAATACCGTTCATTACCCAGCCTAACAGCTTTGCGATTGGTCCGAGGATTGCACCTGAATATTGTGTCAAAATAATATCCATGAAAAACCTCCTACGCTATGGAACAGGATCATATCCACCTTTTGAAAAAGGATTACATCTCAATATTCGCCATGCCGCTAAAGCACCGCCCTTAAAAGCTCCGTACTTTTCCACTGCTTCTAAACCATAAGTAGAACAGGTCGGATAATAAGGACATTTTGTTTTCTTTAACGGAGATAAATATTTTCTATAAAATTTAATTAAAGCAATTAAAATTTTTTTCAAAATGATTCCATCTTCTTTTTCGTTATTTTGTGAAGACCTCCAAGATGCATCAAAGCACTCTCTATCTGATGAAACCCAACCTCTTTTGCCGATGCCCTTGCGATGATTACAATGTCCCAACCACTATGGAACATGTCTTCCTGCAATCTGTAACTTTCTCTGATTAATCTTGTTAAATGATGTCTTATAACACTATTTCCTACTTTTTTACTAACTGATATTCCAATACGGTTTCTTTCTGTATGATTTTCTAAAATGTACATGACCAGGTATTTGTTTGCATAAGACTTACCCAGCCTGTACACCTTTTGAAAATCTCTGTTTTTTTTCAATGACTCCGAAAATTGCATTGTCACATATCCTCTTAAAATAATTAAAATAAGAAGAAAGACCACGAAGCGTGGCCTATGCTGATAATTTTTTTCTTCCTTTTAATCTTCTTGCAGCCAATACTTTTCTTCCGCCTGCTGTGCTCATTCTTTTTCTAAAACCATGCACTTTAGATCTCTGTCTCTTTTTTGGTTGATAAGTCATCTTCATAAGTATCCACCTCCTCTATGTTAAAAAACATCTCTTCAATTATAACAAAAATGTGCTCTAAGTCAAGCTATTACGGCATTTTTTTATAATTAGAAATTTTTACCTACTATATATATAAGGAAGAAACTCATACCCACAATATATAGTTATTCACTTTTTATCCAATGAATATCCACATGTTGAAAACCTGTCTATAAAATGTGGATATAAACTGTATAAGACGTTTATAACGTTCCCTGCTATCCCCTATACGCCTCCATTTTTTTCATTGATTATTTAGGCGATATAGTTTATTATAGTAAGTGAGGATTTTTTTAGGACAGACTTATTTCCTATTATATACATAATAAAATCCACAGACTAAAAAGTTATTGGAGATTTATATGGAACAAATAGAACAGATTATTGAAAAATGGGATGAAATCTTAAATACGGTAAAAGAAGAACATGAGATTTCCGAAGTTTCTTTCAATACATGGTTAAAACCTCTCTCTGTCTTTGCTGTAGAGAATAACAAATTATATATCTTAGTACCGGACGAGCAGATTGGACTTAGTTATATCACCAAGAAATTCCTGCTCCCGATTCGTGTGTCGGTTGCAGAGATTACCGGAACCGATTATGAGATTGAGTTTATTCTTCCGGAACAGACAAAGAAAATCAAACCTTATAAAGCAAAAAATATTGGGATGACAGAAAGTGGAGGAACCGGTTCTGCCTTAAATCCAAATTATACTTTTGATACATTTGTCGTTGGAAATAACAACAAGTTAGCATATGCAGCATCTTTAGCTGTAGCAGAATCTCCGGGCGAGGTGTACAACCCTCTCTTCTTATATGGAGGAGTCGGACTTGGCAAGACCCACCTGATGCATTCCATTGCTCACTTTATCCAGACGAACAATCCGAGCATGAAGGTTCTTTATGTATCTTCTGAGATATTTACAAATGAATTGATCGACTCTATTCGTAACGGAAACAATTCCTCGATGAATAAGTTCCGTGATAAATACAGAAATATCGACGTACTGTTGATCGACGATATCCAGTTTATTATAGGTAAGGAAAGCACACAGGAAGAGTTTTTCCACACTTTCAACGAGCTTCATATGGCAAAAAAGGCAATTATCATATCTTCCGATAAGCCACCAAAGGATATGGAAACACTAGAAGAACGTATCCGCTCCCGTTTTGAATGGGGACTGATCACCGATATCGGTTCTCCGGACTATGAGACGAGAATGGCTATCTTAAGAAGAAAAAAAGATATGGATGACTTTGAATTGGATGATGAGATATTAGATTACATTGCAACCAATATCAAATCCAATATCCGTGAGCTGGAAGGTGCCTTAAATAAATTACTGGCATACTCCAACTTAGAACACAAGCAGATTACCATGGAAGTTGCAATTGAAGAATTACAGAACATCATTTCACCGGATAAGCCAAAGGAGATCACACCACAGCTTATCATTGATGTTGTCTGCGAACATTTTGGAATTACCTTAGACCAGATCAAATCCAAAAGCAGAAGTAACGATATTGCAAAACCAAGACAGATTGCCATGTACCTGTCTAAGAATATGACGGATGCATCCTTAGACAGTATCGGTTCTCTTTTAGGAGGCAGGGACCACTCTACCATTATCCATGGAATCAATAAGATTACGGATGAGTACGAATCGAACGAAAATATCCACAATTCCATTGATACCATAAAGAAAAAGATCAACCCGAATTAAGTTATTCACAAATCATCCGGTTGGAATCTACAGAGTTTTCACAGGGTTATGAAGTTCATAATTTTCTTTAAGCCCTAGATTTTTCAAGCTTTAGAGAGTTATTCACTTATTAACACCCTCTACGAAGAAGACTTTTAATTATTAAATTATATTATATATTTATAGGCAGGAAGGAGTTATTCACAAAATGAAATTAATCTGTTCCAAATCGAATTTATTGTATGGTGTTAATACTGTATCAAAAGCAGTTCCTACCAGAACTACGATGGCAATATTAGAATGCATTTTAATCGATGCTTCTTCAAATGAAATTAAATTGACTGCAAATGATATGGAACTTGGAATTGAGACTGTAATAGACGGTACTATAGAAGAAAACGGAATCATTGCGTTAGATGCAAAGATCTTTTCTGATATCGTAAGAAAACTTCCGGATAATGATGTTGTGATCGAAACGGACGACAGCTTTAAGACAACCATTACCTGTGAAAAAGCAAAGTTCAATATTGTTGGTAAATCAGGAGAAGATTTTTCCTATATCCCATATATAGAAAGAAAAGAACCGATCACCATGTCTCAGTTTACCTTAAAAGAAGTCATTCGTCAGACCATCTTTTCTATTTCAGACAATGACAACAATAAACTGATGACCGGAGAATTGTTTGAGATCAATGAAAACCAGCTTAAGGTAGTATCCTTAGACGGACACCGTGTGTCTATCAGAAATATACAGTTAAACAGCAGCTACGATTATAAAAAAGTCGTTGTACCGGGAAAGACTTTACAGGAGATCAGCAAGATTATCCCTGGAACAACCGATGAAAATGTGGATATCTTCCTGACAGGCAACCACATTGTGTTTGAATTTAACCGGACAACCGTAGTATCGAGACTGATCGAAGGTGAATATTTAAGAATTGAGCAGATGCTCTCTTCCGATTATGAGACAAAGATCAAGATCAATAAAAGAGAATTATTAAGCTGTATCGACCGTGCAACCCTTTTAGTAAAAGAGGGAGATAAAAAACCGATCATCATGAATGTAACGGAAGGAAATATGGAATTAAAGATCCAGTCCTTTATCGGTTCCATGAATGAAGATATTGATATCGAAAAAGAAGGAAAGGACATTCTGATCGGATTTAATCCAAAATTCTTCATAGATGCACTTCGTGTAATTGACGATGAGGAAGTGACACTTTATATGGTAAATCCGAAAGCACCTTGCTTTATCAAAGATGACCAGGGAAGTTATATTTATCTGATCCTTCCAGTCAACTTTAACAATGTTGCAAATTAAGGAGCCTGTGAACAGATGGAAACAATAAGAATAAAAGATGAATATATAAGACTTGGACAGGCGTTGAAGTTAGCAGGTCTGGTGGGTTCCGGCGTTGATGCAAAGATGGTCATACAGGACGGGCTTGTAAAAGTCAACGGTGAGACCGAGTATCAGCGTGGAAAAAAACTCCACGACAAAGATGTAGTAACTTACGAAGGAGAATCTTTTCAAGTAGAGACATGTTTATAAAATCCATAGAGTTGAACCAGTTTCGCAATTATGAGAATCTTAATCTTCAGTTTGACAATGGAACCAATATTTTATATGGCGACAATGCGCAGGGAAAGACAAATGTCTTAGAAGCAGTCTGTGTCAGCGGGACAACAAAGTCACACAGAGGAAGCAAAGATAAAGAGATGATCCGGTTTGGGATGGAGGAATCCCATATTAAGACAGTTGTGGAAAAGAAAAATATGGAGTATCAGATAGACATCCATATGAAACGCCATAAGACAAAGGGGATTGCCGTAAATAAGATTCCTTTGAAAAAGGCAAGCGAACTGTTTGGAATATTAAACATTGTACTTTTTTCACCGGAGGACTTAAACATCATCAAAAACGGTCCTTCCGAGCGTAGAAGATTCTTAGATTCCGAACTTTGTCAGTTAGATAAAATATATCTTTCTGATTTAGCAAAATATAATAAGATCTTAAATCAGAGGAACAAACTTCTAAAAGACATGATCTATCGTCCTGACTTAAAAGAGACACTTCCTATCTGGGATGAACAGTTACTGGAATACGGCAGGCGGATAATCAGACGAAGAAAGACATTTATAGACGAGTTAAACGAAATCGTCTATGAACTTCATAGAAATATTTCAGGAAGTAAAGAAACATTAATACTAAAATACGAACCAAATATAGATGATGCATTTTTTCAGGACGAGCTGAACCGTGCAAAAGAAAAAGACCTGCGTTACTGCCAGACTTCGGTAGGACCACATCGGGATGATATGTTATTTGATGTATCGGGAATAGATATCCGTAAATATGGTTCCCAGGGGCAGCAGAGAACGAGTGCGCTTTCTTTAAAATTAGCAGAGATAGAGCTTGTGAAAAAAAGTATTCATGAGACACCGGTTCTTTTACTGGATGATGTATTATCAGAACTTGACAGCAACAGACAGAATTATCTGCTGAACAGCATCCATGACATCCAGACAATTATAACTTGTACAGGACTGGATGAATTTATTCGTAACCGATTTGAAATAAACAAGGTATTTAAAGTAATAGATGGCAGTATTTTTGCATGTGAACAGGAGGATTTCAATGAGCACTGAATACGGAGCAGACCAAATACAAATTTTAGAGGGACTCGAAGCAGTCCGCAAAAGACCGGGTATGTACATTGGAAGTACCTCGTCCAGAGGACTTCATCATTTAGTGTATGAGATTGTAGATAATGCGGTCGATGAAGCCTTAGCAGGATACTGTGACAAAATAGAAGTAACGATCAACGAAGATAATTCCATTACAGTCGAAGATGATGGTAGGGGAATACCGGTAGATATCAATCACAAAGCAGGAAAATCAGCACTTGAAGTCGTATATACCGTATTACATGCCGGAGGAAAATTCGGCGGCGGAGGATACAAAGTATCCGGAGGACTTCATGGAGTAGGTGCATCGGTAGTAAATGCGTTATCCACAACGCTCTGTGTAGAAGTTTATAAAGAGGGAAAAATTTACTTCCAGAGTTATCATATCGGAAAACCGGATGAAGACGTAAAAGTGATCGGAACCTGTGAAGAAGATAAGCATGGAACAAAAGTTACATTCCATCCGGACCCGGATATCTTTGAAGAAACAGTTTATGATTATGATACCTTAAAACAGCGACTTCGCGAGACGGCATTTTTAACAAAGGGACTTCGTATCATCCTAAAAGATTTAAGAGAAGATCCTGTCAGGGAACATGATTTCCACTATGCCGGAGGAATCAAAGAATTTGTAACTTATCTGAATAAGAGTAAAGAATCACTTTATCCTGAGGTCATCTATTGTGAGGGAACAAAGGATAACGTCTATGTAGAAGTGGCAATGCAGCATAATGACTCCTACAACGATGCTTCTTACAGTTTTGTAAATAACATCATTACGCCGGAAGGTGGTACACATCTGACCGGATTCCGTAATGCTTTAACAAAAACCTTTAATGCTTATGCAAGAGATAATAAGATCTTAAAGGACAGTGATGCACAGCTTTCAGGAGATGATATCCGCGAAGGTTTAACAGCAATCATCAGTATCAAGATAGAAGAACCGCAGTTTGAAGGACAGACCAAGCAGAAACTTGGAAACAGCGAAGCAAGAGGAGCTGTAGACAGTATCGTCAGCGAGCAGCTTACTTATTTCTTAGAGCAGAATCCGGCAATTGCCAAAACAATCTGTGAAAAATCGCTGCTTGCGCAGCGGGCAAGAGAAGCAGCAAGAAAAGCCCGTGATCTGACCAGAAGAAAGACAGCATTAGAAGGCATGTCACTTCCGGGAAAACTTGCCGACTGCTCAGACAAAGATCCAAAGAATTGCGAAATCTATATCGTAGAGGGAGATTCCGCCGGTGGTTCAGCAAAGACAGCCAGAAGCCGTTCAACACAGGCAATCCTTCCGCTTCGCGGTAAGATCTTAAACGTAGAAAAAGCAAGATTAGATAAAATATACGGAAATGCAGAAATCAAAGCCATGATCACAGCATTCGGAACAGGAATCCATGAAGATTTTGATATATCAAAACTGAGATATCACAAGATCATCATCATGACGGATGCCGATGTCGACGGAGCACATATCAGTACGCTTCTTTTGACATTCCTGTATCGTTTTATGCCGGATTTGATCAAAGAGGGATATGTCTATTTAGCACAGCCGCCTCTTTATAAGATCGAGAAAAATAAAAAAGTCTGGTATGCATACAGTGACGAGCAGTTAAACAATATCCTCACGGAAATCGGACGTGACGGCAACAATAAAATCCAGCGTTATAAAGGATTAGGAGAAATGGATGCAGAACAGTTATGGGAAACAACCATGGATCCGGAGCGGAGAATCTTAAAGAGAGTCATCATGGATGATGAGACATCTTCCGAAATAGACTTAACCTTTACCACTCTGATGGGAGATAAAGTAGAGCCAAGACGTGAATTTATCGAGGCAAATGCAAAATATGTAAAGAATCTTGATGTATAGATAACAAGAGGAGTTATTAGAAAATGGATGATAAGATATTTGATCAGGTTCATGATATAGACCTGAAAAAAACAATGGAAACCTCTTATATAGACTATGCAATGAGCGTTATCGCTTCCCGTGCATTGCCTGATGTAAGAGACGGTTTAAAACCGGTACAGAGAAGAGTTCTGTATTCCATGATCGAATTAAATAACGGACCGGACAAGCCGCATCGTAAATGTGCGCGTATTGTCGGTGATACCATGGGTAAATACCATCCGCATGGTGACAGTTCCAT